>Ga0315909_10008770_pt1 | contig 11034 bp, 20 predicted proteins | sample LakEriMetagenome_11_FD_203527 | JGI IMG/M metagenome (GOLD analysis project Ga0315909, IMG submission 203527) | Freshwater fungal communities from buoy surface, Lake Erie, Ohio, United States - Buoy 2 MA125 | ecosystem: Environmental > Aquatic > Freshwater > Lake | place: USA: Lake Erie, Ohio...
GGTAACACATGGCAGATTGATGAACCACTCCTTGATGTTGTTGCTCGTCTTAACGAAAAAGACTGATTTTTTTATTTTATATTATGAGGTGTGTGAATGGAACATTTATTGTGGACGGAGAAATATCGTCCTAAAACCGTAGAAGAGTGTATTCTTCCCGAGCGTTTGAAGAAACCTTTTCAGGAGTATGTCAACCAGAAAAACATTCCTAATCTCTTACTAAGTGGCGGTGCTGGTGTTGGTAAAACTACCATCGCCAAAGCCATGTGTAATGAGGTTGGGTGTGATTTTATGATTCTCAACGGCTCTGATGAGAATGGTGTTGATACTATTCGATTCAAAATCAAAAACTATGCTTCTTCAATGTCATTAACTGGCGGAAGAAAAGTAGTCATCTTAGATGAAGCAGATTACCTAACTCCCAATGCACAAGCTATCTTGCGAAATGCTATCGAAGAGTTTTCAGGTAACTGTTCTTTCATCTTTACTTGTAATTACAAATCCAAAATCATTGACCCAATTCACAGTCGTTGTGCTGTAATTGATTTCAATTTAAAGAACAATGAGAAGGCCACAATGGCAGCTCAATTCTTTAAGCGTCTTCAATCTGTTTTACAAAGTGAAGCCGTTGAGTATGACGATAAAGTAATTGCTGAAGTTGTTAAGAAACATTTTCCTGATTTCCGTAGGGTTCTTAATGAACTTCAACGATATTCACAGTTTGGTAAAATCGATGCTGGTATTCTATCACAAATTGGTGATGTTCAAATCAATGAGATTGTGAAGTATATCAAAGGTAAAGATTTTGGCGCCATTCGTAAATGGGCTGCAACCTGTGATATGGATGCGAATGTGGTGTTCCGTCAATTATATGATGCTCTTTATGAGACAATGAAACCACAATCTATTCCACAAGCCGTATTAATTATTGCTGACTATCAATACAAGAGTGCATTTGTGGCTGACCCCGAAATAAACCTTGTTGCTTGCTTGACTGAGTTGATGGTGAACTGTGAGTTTGCATGATAGACTTTCTTCAGCCAACCATAGAATGGATTAAAGATGATTGGAAATCTCACAAGTTTCGTTTTTTGGTTGAATTGCTTGCTTGGGCTATCAGTATTGGTTGTAGCATTACTATGGCACTTACCGTCCCAAACCCTCCACTTATTATACTTTACCCTATTTGGATTTGTGGTTGTGCTATGTATGCTTGGGCTGCTTATACTAGGAAATCATTTGGTATGTTGGCTAACTACATGCTATTAACAACAATTGATACAATTGGACTAATAAGGATGCTATGAGTTTAAATCTTTGGGGTGAAGAGATACCATATAATCCGTTTGAGAACTTTAAAGTTTTTGAAGACCATCTGACCACGATGATGAAAGAGCAGTTTGAGTATGTTACGCCACAAAAATACATTGGTGATAAACCAACAGGCAGTAAACATATCATTGATGTGTGTGTTGATGACATTAAGGTTTTGATATCTGCTAAACTCCAAAACACCGGAGGCACCGCTGAAGAAAAGATACCATATGAACAGTTGATGTTACAAACGGCTTGTGATAGATATGGTTATGAAAAGGCTTATATTGTTTGTGCTGGTGAAGCATGGACATTATTAGATTACTATCTGTCTCCAGAATATAGAGATTTAATGAATACACCAAAAGTTAAAGTTATAAAGTATAATGATTTTATCAAAGAGGTGTTATGAGTGATGTTGAAAGAATTGTATCTCTTATAGTAGAAGCTCAAGATATTGCCAAGAAAAGTGGATATAATAATATACTTCAACCTGGCTTTATCAAAGAAATGATTGTAGCAAATATCTTAGGTCATCAGGTGCATAAAACTAAACATGAACCAGATGCCTATGATATGCAAGATTCTAGTATCTGTTATGAATACCTAAGTTGTTTTGAAAAAGGTTCTTTTCAGTTTGACCGTATGTTTAAAAGTCCGGTTGATAAGCGTGAAAAGTCCTTGCAAAGAATAACTAGAAATAGTAAAATATATTGTGCAGTTTTTGAAAAAGAATTCCCATTAAATGTTTTAGAAATCTATGAATTAGAACCTGAAACGGTTGCAAAAGAAGCAGAGAGGCAACTAGATTTAAGTTCAAATGATATATCTCATGTAGGTTTCAGTATTAAATGGGTAACTAACAATGGTGAGAAAGTTTATTAATTATGAGTAATCCATTTGACTATGTAAATGCAATATTACAGAACAAAAAACAACTTATTGTAGATGAGATAACTGAGAAGGACTATGCACCATTCTTAGTGAATAGGTCTCTATCTTATCATAAGGACTGTTTAATGTATGCAAATGAAATGAACCAGCGTCATTTCCTAGATAAAAAGTTGCAATTTGACTTTTTACTAAATACCGTGCGGTCACAGAAAAGGCCGTTTGCGAAGTGGATAAAATCTGAGAAAAGTGACGATTTAGAATGTATAAAGCAAGTCTATGGTTTCTCTGATTCAAAAGCCCGTGAGGCCTTCCGTTTACTAAGCAAAGAACAAATCCAACAATTAAAAGAACAAACCGATATCGGTGGATTGAGGAAGTAACATGGTAGATTTGACACAGTTTGTTGAAGTGAAATTCAACGAACAGGACGACTTTTTGAAGGTAAGAGAAACACTTACCCGAATTGGTGTGTCTTCTCGCAAAGAGAAAGTTCTTTATCAGTCATGCCACATTTTACACAAACAAGGTCGTTATTATGTGGTTCATTTCAAGGAACTATTTGCATTAGACGGAAAACCATCTAACATTTCAGAGAATGATATTCAGCGTAGAAACGCAATCGCTAAGTTATTAGAAGAATGGGGTCTAGTAAAGATATTGAACCCTAAGATTTTAGAAGACAATATAGCACCACTTCATCAGATTAAAATCATTTCGTTTAAAGAAAAAGATGAGTGGGATTTAATTGCAAAGTATAACATAGGCAAAAAACCACAAGAATACTAAAAACTGATATAAATAAAGGTGCGATGCCTTAGGGGTCGCATTTTTTGTAACTCGCTTAATAAAGGAGATTATATGACATTAGGTCGTATTTCATTTGGGCCACTTGCCCACACAACGCTAGGCTTTGAGAGATTTTTTGATGATGTAGAAAGGCTTTTGAGTTCTGACATTCAAAAAGCAACCACTTCATTCCCACCACACAATATTCTAAAACTTGACGAATCTCGTTATGTTGTTGAATTGGCTGTGGCCGGTTTCACTAAAGATGAAATCGAAATTACCGTGCAAGACGGCACCCTTACAATTAAGGGCGAAAAGCAAGACAAAGAAACAGAAGCAACTTACTTACACCGTGGCATAGGCACAAGGTCATTCACAAAATCATTGACTGTTGCCGATACTATTGAGGTGAAAGGTGCCGAGTTCAAAGATGGTATTCTTAAAATTGGTTTGGAAAATATTATTCCAGAACATAAGAAACCTCGTAAGATTGAAATCGGTAATGAGTTGAAAGAATTTAAGCCACAACTTCTGCAAGAGAAGAAAGTAGCTTAATCAGGTGTGGGTCGCAAGACCCACATTTGCCTCTATAATATTAACTATGTGATAGGATTACATTATGAAACCTGATAAAAACTTCAAACTTTCAAAGACAGTCAAAAGATTGTTGGCGAGTATGCCTGGAAAAAATCCAGGTCAATTCAAAAAAATGATGATTGATGCTGAATTGACTGCTTCAAGACCAGCACCAAATATCAAAGAGAAAAAAACTAATTCCCGATGAAACAGAAATACATCGATGCTCATATAAATGCAGCTGAAGTATATTCTAAATTATCTTCAGCAAAGCGTTTACAGGTTGGTTGTGTTGTGGTAAAAGACAATACAATTATCGGTATTGGTTACAACGGAATGCCATCAGGTTGGACAAATGAATGTGAAGATTTATTCTATGAAGAAGACCTTGGCCAAACTTATACAAAAACAAAACCAGAAGTTCTACATGCTGAGACAAATGCTCTTGCTAAAATAGCAAGGTCAACCAATTCAAGTGAAGGTGCTTCAATGTTTGTAACACATGCACCTTGTTTAGATTGTGCAAAGTTAATTCACCAATCAGGTATCAATTCGGTATATTATCGTAACACCTATCGTAGTGAAGATGGTATTAAATTTTTAGAAAAGTGTAACATCAATGTCAAAAAGGTATGAAAGTAAAGTTTTAGAAATCTGTGAAAACGGAGACGCAATCATTGAATTGCCACCAGAGCTTTGTGAAGAAATGAAATGGAAAGAAGGAACAGTTCTCACCATCAGCCTTGACGAAAAAGGCAGAGTTGTTCTAAGAGAATCGAAATGATATTGATTTTTTCAATAACGAATATTAAAAAATATCATTAGACAAATAACGCAAATTGAGATATACTATGAATAAGTAATATTGATAGATTATTACTATTCATTAAAATTTATTAGGAGAATTATATGAAGACAGTTGGAGATAAATTAGAGCCGTTTGTAATTACTGGTGTTCGACCAGGACAACCAAAGGATGCTTTCTTTGATATTACGGAAGAAAGTTATTCTGGTAAGTGGAAAGTAATCGTTTACTATCCAAAAGATTTTACATTCGTATGCCCAACAGAGATTGTAGCATACGATAAATTATCTAAGGACTTTTCTGACCGTGATGCAGTATTGCTCACAGGTTCAACAGACAACGAGTTCTGTAAAGTGGCATGGCAACAAGCACATCCAGATTTACAAAAGATTACACATTACCAATTTGCTGATACAAGCCGTGATTATGATAAATCATTGATTGACCAGTTAGGTGTTTTCTATGCACCAGCAGGTGCAGCTCTTCGTGCAACATTTATTGTTGACCCCGATAATGTCATTCAACATGTTACTGTAAACAACTTGAATGTTGGCCGTTCACCTGAAGAAACTTTGCGTGTGCTTGATGCGTTGCAAACTGGTGAATTGTGTGCATGTAATCGAACAGTAGGCGGTGAAACACTATGAGTGCATGGGTTGACCAATTGAAAGAAGGTTTACCTGAGTATGCTAAAGATACAAAGTTAAACCTTGATGCTGTGATTAAACGCAGTTCATTGGCACCAGAAGAAGCAGAAGCAATCGCATTAGCGGCTGCTTTTGCTACAGGTAACGGTAAGTTGGTTACCTTTATTCAATCTCAAATCGCTGATGAAAAAGAGCGTGATGCTGCTTTGACCGCAGGTTCAATCATGGCACAAAACAATGTGTGGTATCCATATGTTGAAATGGCTGATGATGAAAACCTAAAAGGTTTACCAGCACAGTTGCGAATGAATGCTATTGCATCACATGGTGGCACAACAAAGGCTAAATTTGAAGCATACTCACTTGCAGCTTCAATTGTTGGCAAATGCCACTTTTGTGTCAAGGCACATTATGAAACACTCAAACAAGAAGGTTATACAGTAGAGCAATTGCGTGATATTGGTAGAATTGCCTCAGTAATTAACTCAGTAGCGAAGGTGTTAAATTCGTAGTTAGTTTTAATGATTTTCAGTAGTGACATTTTGCTCTAAGTGTTATAATATATGGATGTTAGAATGTTCTAACAATCCTAAGGAGAAAATAACATGTGGACAAAACCAGCTGCTGTTGAAATGCGTTATGGTTTCGAAGTAACCATGTATGTGATGAACAGATAATTTTTCTGTCGCACAAACAAAACCCGCTTCGGCGGGTTTTTTATTTTTTGAAGGATATTATGATGTTAGTTTTGCCTGATGATATGATTGGCCGACCTGTCGGCTTTACTTGTTCGACCTTTGACTTGCTACATGCTGGTCATATTCTTATGTTGGCAGAATGTAAATCTGTTTGTGACCACTTAATCGTTGGTCTACAATCAGACCCAACCATCGACCGACCAAACACCAAAAACAAACCAGTCCAATCAGTAGTTGAAAGATATGTTCAACTATCTGCCGTAAAATTCGTAGATGAAATCATTGTCTATGATACCGAAAAAGACCTAGAAGATTTATTGATGTTCTTGCCAATTACTGTTCGTATTTGTGGTGAAGAATATAAAGATAAACCTTTAACAGGCCGTGAGATTTGTGATGCTCGTGGTATTAAAACATATTACAATTCTCGCACACATCGGTTTAGTTCTTCCGAATTGAGACAAAGAACTTATCAATCAGAATTGACAAGGAAGGCTTAATTATGACAATGAGTTTAGATGTTAAAGTTTTTCAGGTTGCTTGCGACCAGAATCCATCGAATGAAAATGCAGAATTGTATTACAGATTAATCAAAGAAGAATTTGATGAGTTTCGTGTGGCACACCGAGAAAAAGATGATGTAGAACAACTTGATGCTTGTATGGATATGATTTGGGTTATCCTAGGTTATTGTCATATGAAAGGTTATAAGGTTGAACCGGCTTGGAATGAAGTCGCTCGTTCCAATTTAGCCAAGATTGACCGAGCAACAGGCAAAGTTTTGAAAAGAGAAGATGGTAAAGTTTTGAAACCTGAGGGTTGGACACCTCCAGACCTAACTAGTTATGTGTAAGTATGGCCTTTCTTGTTCACAACTTACCTCCAGTCCAATGTTTTGTTAAGAAAGAATTTCTCTATGACTTTGAAAAAGGTCATGGCGAATATGAACCATGTATTTGGTTGACCGTGAAATGTATCAAAGGGCAAGCGTTTCGTATTGAAGCACTACTGCCTAATTATGGTGCATTGTATGATAAACTACCACTACATGCTTTTGTATCACGGCAAACAGACCTAAAAAATGCAACTTTGCCTTTGGATTACTTGCAAATATGGGACTGTTTGAGTTATAATATTACTGTCATTGAAAAAGATAATTTACGCATGTTAAAGTGTAAGTTCTTGGACAAAGATAGAAAGTGGCACTTTGGTGAATACATGTTCACCGTAGATTTTTGCCAAAACGACCCTGGCTATTTGAATACAGGATTTTCTGAAACAGTAGAAGAACATAAGAGTTATAATTTTATTAAGTTGGATAACGGACAGTTTGCTGCCCAACCAAATAATAAAACATTATTCTATGATGCTTCTCTGACAGTACCTGAATTTAAAATGCCAGATTTTAAAATAGCAACAAAGCTGTATTCAGTAGAAAAATATAATAAACATTCCGCAAGGAACAATAATGATTTTTTCTATGACTTTAAGGAAAGAAAAGAATGAACACTCGTGAAATCGCTAAGAAACTTGCTATCGAATACAAGATGCCTAAAGCAGATAGATATGATTTGTACCTTCGTGAGTTTGATAACCAAGTTGAAGTTATTGGCTGGGTTCCAGACCCAACAAGGGATATGAACGAATTTCGTGGCAGAGAAATGCTTTTTCCAAAGCGTTGGCTCACAATCGGCGTTTTGCCGGCAGGAACAGAAGTGAATGTATAGAGTATCATACTATATGACAGGTTCAACTTCCGTATCTTTTAGGGAGTTTGAATCATTAAAAGAAGCGGTTGAGTTTTCTAACGCTCAACCAATCAATTCAATTTTAGAGATTAAACATTATGACAATAAAGCTCGTGACCTTCAAAACGAATCATACGATTCTCGCAGAGGTTGATTGCACAAAAGATAATGAAGTGGTAATGAAACAACCAGTTCAAGTTATCGTTCAACCAACAAAAGATGGCCCAATGATGGGATTTGCACCGTTCTTGGAGTTTTCTGAAGAATTCAAAACACCTGGTATTAAAGTGTCTATGGAAGATGTTCTCTGTATTACTACCCCACAGAGAGAATTGGAAAACAAATATAATGAAATGTTTGGTAGTGGCATACAAATTGCCTCTGTTGTTCCAAAAGTCTGATATAATCCATGAATGAGTAAATACTACACAAATGTTGCCTCAATTGGCAACAACATCCTTTATCGAGGCATTAAAGATGGCAGGCGTGTTAAGTTAAAGATAGCTTACACGCCTACTTTGTTTTTGCCTTCCAAAAAACCTACCGAGTTTAAAACACTTGATGGTGATTTTCTTGAGCCTATGAGGTTTGAATCTATCCGTGAAACGAGAGATTTCGTTAAGCGTTATGATGAGGTTTCAAACTTTAAAATCTATGGAAATACAAACTATCAATATGCTTTTATTGCTGATGAACAAAAAGGCATGGTTGATTGGAACATCGATGACATTTCAATTGCAGTAATTGATATTGAGGTTGGTTCAGAGAATGGATTTCCTGACCCATACCTTGCAAACGAACCGATTACGGCTATTGCCATCAAATATCTAAACGGCCCTATGGTCGTGTTTGGTTGTGGTGATTATGTTGTTCAAGGTGATGAGAAGTATATCAAGTGTAATGATGAAACTCAACTATGTAAAAAATTCTTACAATTTTGGTCAGATAAAACTCCCGATGTTTTGTCTGGTTGGAATATCAAGTTCTTTGATGTGCCATATCTGTTTAATAGGTTCAATAAGATTCTAGGTGAAGATGAAACCAAAAAGTTATCACCATGGGGTTTCATTAACAGTCGCAAAGCTGTTGTGAATAACCGTGAAATGATTGCTTATGATTTTGTTGGTGTATCATTCTTAGATTATATCGAATTATACAGATGGTATGCGCCAGGTGGTAAATCACAAGAATCATATAAACTTGATAACATCGCTAATGTAGAACTTGGCGAAAACAAATTGTCATATGATGAGTATGATAACCTACATCAACTATATCGATTAAACTTTCAAAAGTTTATTGAATATAACATTAAGGATGTGGAGTTAGTATTCAAACTCGAAAATAAACTTAAACTTATTGAACTTGGTTTGACTTTGGCTTATGACACCAAAACAAACTATGAAGACATCTTTGCTCAAACAAGAATGTGGGATTCAATCATCTACAATTACTTACTTGAGAAAAAGATTGTTGTGCCACCAAAAGTTGTGAAAGATAAAACATCGGCATTTGAAGGCGCCTATGTTAAAGACCCACAAGTTGGCAAGCACGATTGGGTAGCATCATTCGACCTTAACAGTCTATACCCACACTTAATGATGCAATATAATATTTCACCAGAAACATTGATTGAACCACAAAATTATACTCCAGAAATGCGAAGCATTATTATGCAAAATGTTTCTGTTGATAAAATGTTGGAACAAGAAGTTGATTTATCAAAACTTCAAGGTGCAACGATTACACCAAACGCTCAGTTCTTTAGAACAGACAAGCGTGGTTTCTTACCACAAATGTTGGAAGAAATGTATGAAGACCGCAAAAAGTTTAAAAAATTAATGTTGAAGGCGAAACAAGAGTATGAAGATGAAAAAGATGAATCTAAAAAATACGAAATTAAAAACCGTATTGCTAGATATGATAACCTTCAACTCGCAAAGAAAGTTTCTCTAAACTCCGCTTACGGTGCATTAGGTTCGCAATACTTCCGATTCTATGATTTAAGAATGGCATTGGCAGTCACACTTGCTGGTCAATTATCCATCCGTTGGATTGAAAAGAAACTCAACCAATACATGAACAAATTATTGAAAACGGAAGAAGATTATGTTATCGCCTCAGATACAGATTCGATTTATCTCCGTCTTGGTCCACTTGTTGATAGGGTGTATTCAAAAAAGAACAGCACTTCTGAAATCATCGGATTCATGGACAAGGTCTGCGAAGATAAAATACAACCTTACATTGACGAGAGTTATCAGGCACTTGCTTCGTATGTCCATGCATATGAACAAAAGATGCAAATGAAACGAGAAGCACTTTCAGATAAAGGTATCTGGACTGCCAAGAAGCGTTATATTCTTAATGTGTATAACAACGAAGGTGTCCAATATAATGAACCTCAAATGAAAGTGATGGGTCTTGAAATGGTGAAGTCATCAACACCAAGTGCTATTCGTGAAAAGATGAGACAGTCTATACGAATTATGTTGCAAGGCACCGAAGATGACATTCACACTTTTATTGATGACTTTAGAACCGAGTTTAAAAACTTACCTGTTGAAGACATTTCTTTCCCACGAGGTCTGAATGGTCTTAAAGAGTATTCTGATTCGGTTACAATGTATAAGAAAGGCACACCAATCCATGTGAAAGGTGCTATTCTTTATAATCACCATCTAAAACAATTGGGACTTGAAAAGAAATATCCTAAGATTCAAGATGGTGAGAAATTAAAGTTTACTTATTTGAAACAACCAAACCCATTCAAAGATATGGTAATCAGTTATCCTGGTCGATTGCCTCCTGAGTTTGGTCTTCAAAGCTATATTGATTATGATACACAGTTTGACAAATCATTCCTTGAGCCAATCAAAGTTGTTTTAGATTGTATGGAATGGTCAACTGAAAAGAGAAATTCGTTGGAGGGTTTCTTTGGCTGATATTAGAATTATCAAAACAGGCATCAATGTTTCTAAGATTAGAGCTCAATTAGAAAAATACAAAGACGATTGGGGTTCTCAAAAAACAATGCAAGGTGCAGAACAAATTGACCCCGACTTCCATAGAATTGAAGCTGGTGTATTACAATTGGTAATGGGTGCAATTTCTAAACCTGGTGAAATGGCTTATAACACAGAAATTTGTATTAATACACCTGCATATGACCATCACACCGAAATTATTGGATTTTTAAAAAGACATTTTCATAAATTCTCTCGGTGTGGTTTTCTATCTCTACCTGTTGGTGATATCGTAGGCACCCATATTGACCAAGGCACCTACTATTTGACCAAAGATAGATACCATTTGTCTATTCAAGGTCGATACAAATATCATTGTGGTGATGATGAAGTGATTGTAGAACCAGGCACTCTATTATGGTTTGATAATAAGAAACCACATGGTGCGGCCAATGTAGGAGATGAAACGAGAGTAACATTTGTATTTGATGTTCCTCATCATAAGAGCAACCCATGATTCAAGTCATATTACCTTTCGTAACAGCAATCGGATTATCTTTAATAGCCGCTTATTATTCAGTAATTGGTCTTGCACAAATA
>Ga0315909_10008776_pt1 | contig 11030 bp, 6 predicted proteins | sample LakEriMetagenome_11_FD_203527 | JGI IMG/M metagenome (GOLD analysis project Ga0315909, IMG submission 203527) | Freshwater fungal communities from buoy surface, Lake Erie, Ohio, United States - Buoy 2 MA125 | ecosystem: Environmental > Aquatic > Freshwater > Lake | place: USA: Lake Erie, Ohio...
CTAACAAATGCAAATACAAAACGCACTCATAACGGGTTCATTTTCTTACAACGGAGCTGATCTTTCAAATATTACTAGCTCTAATGCGTATTCTGCTAGTTTGTCTATTAGAACTACAAGCTTAGAATCTACCTCTTCCGTATTGGTCGGGGCTTCCTCTTCCTTCTCTTCGATATTGACCTCGGTTTCTAGCTCACAACAACAGATCAGTTCTAGCTTACTAAACGTTATTGCAATTGGAGCTACTACTGGTTCTAATAGCTTTAGGGCAACTCAATCTATTACGGGCTCCCTTACAGTTACTGGGCAGATTATAGCACAGACTTTAAACGTACAACAGGTCACTTCTAGCATCATATATAGCTCTGGAAGTAATGACTTTGGATGCGATCTAAACTCAAGACAGACATTTACTGGAAGTTTAAATGTTACTGGATCAAATCATACTATTTTTGGAAATGTTGGAATTGGAACTTCATCACCAAATTCATATAGTGGATATACAACTTTAACTATAAATAATACAACAACAGGTGCTGTTTTAGACTTAAATAGATCAGGCACAAGAACTGGCACATTTTATGCAGATACAAGCGGTGTTGGAATTGGTTCATTGATTGCCACTAATTTAGATATTTTTACAGGCAATAGCTATATAGCCTTTCAAACATGCGGATTAGAAAGAATGCGTATTACAAGTGCTGGTTGCGTTGGCATAGGAAACACATCACCAACATACCAATTGGATATGTGTAGTGGAACTACTGTAAATCAAAGAATACGACTACAAAGAGGTTCCGATGATACTAATCAAAATATGTTATTAGGATGGAATAATATAGTATTAACTAGAAGTAATCTTTCAATTGCAAGTAACCAAACGGATTTTAGTATTATTCAATGCGGATGCGATGGAATTAGAACTCCTTTTTATATAGATGTATTAGGAAGAACATGTTTTGCTTGTACAGCTATGGTAGGAAATACGGGATGTTATTTTGAATTAGGTAATGACGCTAGCGGAGGATTTATTGAAAACCACGGTAGCACGGTAGCAAAAAGCGCATTTAGAATACAAACATCCAAATGCAATGATACCACAAATTATGCACAATTTACTATAGATGCATATTGCGGATTCGCTTTTAGAGGACTTAATGGTGGTAATGGAAATGTTGGAATCGGAACCTTATCACCTTGTTCAACTTTTGATGTTGTAGTTGGAGCATCTGGTGCAAGAAGATTATTAATAAATTATGACGATTCTGTAATAACAATAAAAGGAGCAAGCAATACTACTGCGCCTGAAGCTTTAAGGCTTATTGGTGATAATATTAGATTTAATGTTGGTACTACTGGTTCTGGAAGCGAGGCAATGCGTATTATAAGTTCTGGTTATGTGGGCATTGGAACGTGTAGTCCAAGTTCTAAATTAACTATTATTAGAGATTCTCCATTCAATACCGGAGACCAAGCACTAAGAATAAGAGCATGTAATTCAGATGGCTATAATTTATGGATGGGAGCATCTACAAGTGGATATGCTACAATTCAATCATATCAAGATAATGTTGGCGGTGCGCCATTGTCGTTAAATCCACTAAATGGTGGTAATGTAGGTATAGGAACAATTTCTCCAAATTCTAGATTAGAAGTACAAAAAACAGGAGCACAAGCAGCCGCAATATTTATAAACCAATGTTCATCAGACGAAGCAACTATTAGATTCAAATCTACACATTCTGCTATGTCTGATTTTAGAATAGGTGTATCAATTTTAGTCGGTAACGCATTTGAAATATACAACGTACAATGTAATAGAACAAATTACATGGTAAACTGTAGTGGATATTCAAAAATGTCTAGCCTCGGAGAGTTTGTAAATGGGTCTAATTCCCTATATCATTCAATGGATACCTCAGGCGATCTTGTTTTGTACGCATATCAAAGATCCGCTACAGGAAACGGAATATTATCGAATGTACAAGCGTGTAACACGTCTTATTATAGTTATAGAGGATTTTCTGATCCATACGGTGATATGGCATTTATATATTCAAATGGTACTTTTGGATCTAGAACAAACGTATACTCTACAATAGTTTCCGATGTTAGATGTAAAACTGAAATAGTTGATGCTTCTAGCCAATGGAGCGATATTAAAAATTTAAGAGTGAGAAACTTTAAGTTGATAGAAGACGTTGAAAAAGATCCTACAAACGCTTTAAGACAAATAGGCTTTATTGCTCAAGAAGTAGAAGCTATCAGTCCAGGATTGGTATTTGAATCAGGAGATGGATGCGTAGGCACACAACCTTGGAAAAACGTTAAGAGCAGCATTATTCATATTAAAGCAGTTAAAGCTCTACAAGAAGCGATGTGCAGAATAGAAGTACTAGAATCTTGCTTAGGAATATCTTAAAATATTTATACAAAATAACAATATGCAAAAATTCATAGTTTTATGTGAGTTCATTCCTGGATTGACACAAATCTGGGTGGCTAGATTAACACCAGAAGATCCAATCTATGTGTACGATACCTTACAAGAAGCCGAAGACAAGGCAGCAGAGCTTCAAGCGGCCGACCCAACAGGCAGACTGTACAAGGCAGAAGAGTACGACGAAGCGGTTACTTACTAAGCCAATCTTCCAATATTTATACTTAGATTAATCTAGTATAAGTAATGATCATAGATAGCCCGATAGTCAGTGGTAGTTTTCTATCCACTGGTTCACTCTCACAAATTGGTAACGCACAAATAACCGGGTCTTTGACCGTTAGTGGATCTGCAATCTTCTTGGTCGATGGTTCCTATTCGGGCTCAGGTGCAAACCTATTCGGAATTCCTGCGTCTGGAATTACAGGTTTGAATTTATCTCAAATCGCTTCTGGCTCCGTTTCTGCTTCTATATCTCCAAATCAAGGCTTACTAATCAATACTTCGGTTTCTGCTAGCAATTTTACTGGTTCGTTTACTGGCTCTTTGGAAGGTATTGCAACTTCTGCTAGTTACGCAGCTTTTGCTTTAACCTCCTCTTACAGTTTGGGCGGATCAGGATTTCCTTTTTCTGGTTCAGCTGTTATCACTGGAAGCTTAGTAGTTTCTGGCTCTGGACTAACAATTACAGGAAGCGTTGCTATTTCCACTTTGACCACAGGATCAGGAGTAAGATACGTGATAGCAGACGCAGACGGATTAATTTCGGCTCAAACAGCGTCAGCTGTAATATTCACAACACAACAAACGATTGCGACTGCTGGTCAAACAGTATTCCCAATCACAAACGGATACTCTACTGGCTACGTTACTGTTTTCGTTAACGGTACCAAATTAAACGAAGACGAGTTTACAGACACATCAGGAACAGATATAGTATTTGCAACCGGTTCTATGATAAACGACGTGGTTGAGTTCCAAAAGTATCTACCGGCTTCAGGAGTTTCTAACAACACATTAAGAACCCAGAACTATTTTGTAGCAACCGAAGGTCAAACCACATTCAATGTTAACTACACCCCAGGTTTAGTAGACTTATTTTACAACGGTTCTAAGTTAGAGAATACAGAGTACACGGCAGCAAACGGTACAAGCATCACCCTAGCTACTGCAAGCGCTGTAGGAGACAAATTAGAAGTCGATGTATATTCATATCAGATAGGAGCATTTAGTGGAATTGGAGGCTCTGGAGTAGCGAGGGAGTTAGCATTCTACAACACTTCAAATTCAATCACTGGAAGCAACAAAGTTACCTACGACGGATCTACGTTCTCGGTGACTGGTAGTTTCTTGGTGACAGGATCTTCTACATTTACAAACATAGGACCAGCCGTATTCAGTGGATCAGTTACAGCAGTTGGTGGATTTAGTGGATCTTTTAGTGGAACTGCTGACTCTGCATCTTACGCAACTACCGCATCTTACGCACTAACTTTGGGAGACAACGGAGCCGCAGGTTTTGTTACTACCGCTTCTTACAATCCAACCTCCGCAAGCTTCTCTTCAAGAACCACACAGATCGAGCAAGTATACGCAACTACTGGAAGTAACAGTTTTAGAGCGACACAAAGCATCACTGGTAGTTTGACAGTAACGGGTCAAATTATAGCTCAAACAATCAACGTACAGCAGGTTACCTCTTCTATAATTTACTCAAGCGGATCTAACGTATTTGGATGTGATATCAATAGCAGACAAACTTTTACTGGTAGTTTTTATCAAACTGGCAGTGTTTCTGCTTTCTATTCTTGCGTTGGTATAGGTACAAATTTTCCTACGAAAGCTTTAGAAATTTTTAGTAACGTTTCTCAAGATGGCATTAAAATTAGTGGCGCTAGCAATCCTAGGTTAACTATAATTGATACTACAAATAGCGTTCAATTTGATGCTCTTACTACTGACACAGAAGCTGTATTAAGAACAGATACAAATCATCCTTTGCACTTAAGTACAAACGGTAGTTTAAGATTAACTATTGCTTCTACTGGCGCTGCTTGTTTTGCTTGCGAATTAACAGCAAAAACAATAGGAACTAACGACTTAATACTGAGCAACGTAAACTACGAGTGCGCTAACTACGTTGATGGAACGAGAGGAAGCTGGTTGATACAAGAAGGAGCATGCGATTTGTTTATCATTAATCAGATCAGTTGCAAGAAATATAAATTTAACTTAATAGAAATAAAGTAATATGGCATATTGTGTATTTACCAACTGTTTAAGCATACTTGGATCTGGAATTACTCCATATACCAGTTTAGACTCTAGAAGCGGATGCGCTCTTACTACGAGTGTAGGACAAATGGCCTTTTTTGGTAGTAGTGATAATTCTGGTCCATTGGGCATGGTATTCCAACACATAAATGCTAATGGAGTTTGTAGAGTTGATATTACTTCTACAAGATACGGAATAAGTGGAAATGACTTATCTTTAAACGTAGATGGCTCTGATCCAGATAATGCGGGTGGTATCTATATTAAATACAGAGGCAATGTCGGTATTGGTACTTCATCCCCTAGTATGAAATTAACTATTCAGAACAAAGTAGATAGAGCATACACACCAAATTCGTTCAATGATAATTTACACGCTTTATACATTAATTTTTGCAATCAAAATCAAAGAGCCGGTTTAATAAGATTTACAAGTCACGGAAATTTAGAAAATACATTTGGTGTTGTACAGGTAGGATGCGCTGCAGCTGGTTGCGGTCAAGGAGACTTTGTTTTCCAAGCATATAGAGAAGCAGGCGGAGCTGCTTATAATGAATTAATGAGACTTACCAATACAGGAAATGTTGGTATAAATTGTTCTACACCTACAAACACATTGGAAGTTAATGGTACTGGTAGATTTAGAAATTCTGTTGAAATAGGGGTATCTACATCGTCTACATCAAGATTCCAATTAAATTTTCAAAACTGGAACGCATCAAATAGTTACCCATATATAACATTTCAAAATCCAGCAGCAAACTGTCGTCATGGTATTGGAATAAATACAAGCGATAATTTTGTAATAGGAAGGGTAACCGGAATAAATTGTAATTTTGCGCATCAAGATTTTGTAATAACTAACTCCACAGGTAATATCGGTGTGGGTACATCATTGCCTTGTAATAGATTACATGTTATAGGAACAGATCATTACCAACTTGTAGTTCAAGATAGCAATGCAGTTATGAAGTTTGGTGCTGATGATGCTATTATGATGGGTATTGGAATGAACGCTAATGGTTTTGCGGAAGTACACTGCGACTGGTTTATAGGTAGACATGCTCCAGGAAGTAGCGGCATTAAAGATGCTATGTATATTTCTAGATTAGGAGCTTCATCATGGGGACATTTCTTTGTGTTAAATAACTGCGGTAATCTTGGTATTGGTATAGAAAATCCTGGTATTTACAAATTAAACGTAAACGGAGCATTCTACGCAGCAGGTTCTTCAAAAGAATACAAGACAAGCATCTGCGAATACAACACTGACAGCTGTATGTTCATGAAATTGAAACCTGTAACTTACGATTACAAAGAAGAGTGGAAACATTTAGGAAAAGAATTAAAATCAGGAACACAAATTGGATTGATCGCAGAAGATACGGCCGAAGTGTTCCCTGAACTAGCTGTACTAAAAGACGAAGAGGATCAAAAAGTAGTAAGAAACGTAGACTACGAAAAGCTTTCAATAGTTCTTTTAGCAGAAGTACAAAAATTAAGAAAAGAAGTAGACGATTTAAAAACAAAATAACAGATGAGTAAAACAAGAGATACCGGATACTTAGCAAACGTCATTCAAGTACACGATACAGGAGTTAGAATAATGAGCGGATCAGAAATGCTAATGGAAATAAGCAGCTCTGGTGCGGTGACCATTACAGGCGAATTGTCAGGTAGCGACGCAGCGAATGCTTTGTTATTGAGTGGAACTGGATCTGTTGGTTTTACTACTACTGGAAGTTTCACTATAATGAGTTCTAGTCTCTCTTCAAGAACTACGCAAATCGAATCTGTTTACGCTACTACTGGTTCTAATAGTTTTAGAGCGACACAATCGATCACCGGTAGTTTAACAGTTACAGGACAGATTATAGCTCAAACTTTGAATGTACAACAAGTTACTAGCTCTATCATTTATTCTAGTGGGTCTAACGTTTTTGGATGTGATCTTAATAGTAGACAAACGTTTACAGGTAGTGTGAATATTACTGGATCTTTGGCTCTACTTGGAAATATGACTGGAAATGCCGTTACTTTAATTGCTCCAATAACTCCTTTAGTGATTAAATCTACTAACACTTCTACAATGTGGACAGAGTATTACTATAATATATCTACATTGTCTGGATACATTGGTAATGGTAGTGGTATATTAAGTGGAGCAAATAATAGCGATTTTATTGTAAGAAGCGAAGCTGATTTTGTTGTAGCAATTGGGAATAATAGAAGAATGACTATTACATGTTGTGGTATTGGTATAGCAACGCAATTTCCATCGGCATCATTGCAAGTAGCTGGATGCAGCACTTTTGGCACAAGCGCAGCTAATGGGGATGTTACAATTATTTCAAACTCAAGTCCATTTGTAATTAGGGGCAGAACTACGTATGATAGACCTTTTTTAGGATTAACATGGGACGTATCACCAGATGTTGGTATTGTTTATGGCAATACTTTAAAATTTAATGTAAATACTTGTTGGGGAACAAATGCTGGAACTACAGCATTAACAATATTAGCTAATAGTAAAGTAGGAATAGGAGAAACGTGTCCAGATAACACATATCAAGGATTAACAATAAAAGGATCAGATCCTTCTTTAAGAATAAAAACTACAAGTGCAAGCGGATGGGTATGGACAGAATATGTTAATAGCTCAGGAACAAATAACTTCAGCATGGGTGTTAATCAAACATCTCCATACTTCGGAATTAAAGCAGGTGCAGGTATGGACAATGTTCATTTCGCTATGGATTCTTCTGGAAATATTGGAATGGGAACATCTACTCCATGCGCAAAGTTAGATGTGAGAGGAACTTCTAGATTTTGGCATGGTAATACTACAAACTACACTGAATTTAACAACTCAAATGAAATAAATCACTATTCTTCTAATGGATGTACCGCTCAAATGTATCTTAATTGGTTAGCGGGAGGAGATGTTAATATAGCTAGAAATGCAATTCAAGCAAAAAGTGCAGGTAATGTTGGTATAGGAGAAAGTGCTAGTACTATCGCTAGGTTGAATGTAAATGGTTCTACAAAAATGAACCGATCATTTTATAACTGGTATCAAGGATATTGGACAGGAAATAGTACATATTGGCACATGAAAACCAACATGTGGGCAGGTGGAAGTCCAAACGGCAATATCCAATACACAATGTCTTTATTTAAAGGATATTTTTATTCATACAGTGATCCAAGTATTAGAGAAGGTACTGTTGCATTTCATAACTGGGTTGCAATATATTATGCTCTAGTTTATGGTGGTAATCTTTTTTCAAATGTATATACATCGTCTGATGGATACACTGTATTAGTTATACCATCAGGTAGTGGAGAAACAGGCGTTACAATAGATTGGCATCAAGCGTATGGATATCCTTTTGTAAACGCACAAGTAACAGCTGCTAAATTACATAGCGCAACAACCGGAGGCTATTAAAAATAAAATATTATGAATATAAACGAAGTAAATTTCCCCGCAGTTCAAGAAGGAGACACAGTTCTCTGGGAAGATGGAAAATGGTATATATATACAAATGGAACTTGGATAGAAGAAAACTAAAAGCAAAATAAATGGGCAAAAATAAATCAGCATCAGGTTTAATAAATGTAATAAACTACGATAACTTCGGAAACATCTCCTTTGTATCTGGGTCAACTACTCTGATGCAGATAAGTAGTTCTGGTGCAATCACTACCACTGGGGTCATCTCTGGTTCTAGCGTTGAATCCTCAAGTTTAGCTCAAAACTCAAATTTATTACAAGGAACAGGATCTGTTGGTTTTACTACTACTGGTAGTTTTGCTACAATGAGTTCTAGCTTGTCCTCTAGAACTACTCAAATCGAATCCGTTTACGCTACTACTGGCTCAAATAGTTTTAGAGCCAATCAAAGCATCACTGGTAGTTTGACCGTGACTGGACAAATTATCGCTCAAACAATCAACGTACAACAAGTTACTAGTTCTATTATATATTCAAGCGGATCAAATGTTTTTGGCTGCGATATTAATAGCCGACAAACTTTTACAGGAAGTTTTTATCAAACTGGTTCTATCGCTGTATTCAACTCTTGTGTTGGTATAGGACTTAATAATCCAACTAATAGATTAGAAGTGCAATCCGGAGACATTAAACTAAATGCAGGCGCTTCAAGATGTACGAATGTTTTTTTTGGTATTACTGGTACCAATTATGGTAAAATACAATACAGCGATATTGATGGATCGATGCTTATAACTACTATAGGATCAGGAGCAGGTTATGATTTAAACTTAGGAACTCAATGTACTACGAGATTAACAATTATAGGAAATGGGAATGTGGGAATAGGAACAACATCTCCAGATCGTAAATTAGACATAGCATGCGCTAACGCATCAGACACAAAATTAGTAATTAGAACAGCTTGTGGATTTGCAGGAAGCTATTCTCCATCTTTAGATTTCCACGTTGGTGGATATGAAAGCACTTGTACCACAGGACAAATTAAGATGTGCGGTACAAATAACTATTCTGGAGATATGATATTCTCTACTCAATTAAGTGGTACTATTAATCCATTAGTTGAAAGAATGCGTATTAGTTGTGGAGGTAATGTTGGAATTGGAACAAGCGCTCCTCTTACAATATTAGATGTAAAACAAACAGCAACAGGAGCAGCAACTGTAAATTCAGCTTTTAGAGATAGTTCAACAAACGGTAATGCTTTACAAATTTGGAATGGCAATAACGAAGCAAGATTTAGAGCAATTTATTATGCGTGTCCTTCAGATCAAAATATAACTTTTTATACTATAACAAGCGCAGGTTCTGAAGGAGAAAGAATGAGAATTACAAGTAATGGACTTGTTAGTATAAATAATACAGTTGCAAGCTCAAACTATAAATTAGGAGTATCAGGTTCTGCTTACATAAATGGTGCTAATAACAAAGGTGTTTTTATAACAGATAATGCAACTTATGCTTCAATAGTAGGTTTAAATAATGCTATATCAGCTTATAATGGATTAGAATTAAGAGCAAGTGGAACTGATTATCAAATATATCTATCTACAAATGGTAATGTAGGTATACGAGCCTCTAGTCCAAGAACAATGTTACAAGTAACACCTCCTTCAAATGGTGAAACCCCAGTTCTAGGTACAGCTACAGGTGGTGTTACATTCACATCAGCAAATACAAACTACGGCTTACAATTTAATAGTACATCAACTGGCGAATATTTTATTCAATCTCAAAGATTTGATTCATCTGCAACAGCATACGCTCTTGGTTTAAATCCAGTAGGTGGATATGTTTGGTTAGGTAAAGGATGGGGTGCTTCAAACCACAGAATAAATTTAGAAGTAGCACAAGGTAACAACATTCTTGTAGTAAGTGCATATAGTGGAGCAAGCAATGATAGTGTTATTATAAAAGCAGCATCAGGAGCTAATCCTAATGCAACTACTAGTGTAATGGAGGTTACTACTAACAGCGCTACGGGAAGATCAATAAGTGCAGGCGGTACTATCAATGCAAGTGGTGGTGACTACGCTGAATATATGACAAAGAGAAGCGACTCTGGCTGTATAGCAAAAGGACAAATCGTTGGAATAGACTCTTGTAAATTATTGACTGATAAATGGTCGTTAGCTCAATCATTTGTAGTTAAATCTACAGATCCTTCATATGTTGGTGGAGATAGTTGGGATAAAAATGTAGGTAAAAGACCTGAAAAAACTACCGACATTACAGAAGAAGAATTCGCACCAATATTAGCAGAATTTGAAACTAAATTAGAAGAAGCAAGAAACAAAGTAGACAGGATCGCATTCTCAGGTCAAGTGCCCGTAATACTATCAGGATCTTACAACTTAGGAGACTACATTTTACCAATAGAAGGACCAAATGATACAATTACAGGCGTTGCGTGTTCTTTATCAAGTTTGACATTAGAAGATTACGGTAAAACAGTAGGAAGAGTTTGGGGAACTTGTTTAGACAAAGCTTGGATAGCAGTAAAAATAGGATAAAAATAAATTTTTTACTTTCAAAAAGATTCGTTATATTTATGTTAAATCAGTTACATGGAAAAATATGTTGTGTTCCATGTCGAAGGCGGACTAGGTAAAAACGTCGCTTCGACTGCGGTGATCAAAAACATCGCAAAAAAATATCAAGACAGAAAGTTAGTGGTGATGGCCTCGTTTCCTGAGGTATTCTTAAACAATCCACACATTCACAGAGTTTACAGGTTAGGTATGACCCCATATTTTTGGGAGGACTACATCAGCAATCAAGACACTATTGTTCTTCGTC
>Ga0315909_10008777_pt1 | contig 11030 bp, 7 predicted proteins | sample LakEriMetagenome_11_FD_203527 | JGI IMG/M metagenome (GOLD analysis project Ga0315909, IMG submission 203527) | Freshwater fungal communities from buoy surface, Lake Erie, Ohio, United States - Buoy 2 MA125 | ecosystem: Environmental > Aquatic > Freshwater > Lake | place: USA: Lake Erie, Ohio...
CCACCATGTTCTTCACCCACCAAAGGCGGCATATTCTCAGAGTCCCGTTGTTCTTCGCGTATTTGCATTAAAAGTTTTCCCAGGTGATTTTCCCCTGTTTTATCAGCGCCCTCACCCCAGAAAGAATCCACGGGCGACGCATCAATAATCGCACGTTTTCCTGTAGAGAAAAGGAGTTGTCGCATTTTATGTGTTCTTAAAAATTTCATTTGAAGTCCCGATTTCATAATAGGTATTCTATATTCCATAAATGATGGTGACATAGGGTGATCTTTGGAACTACCCAGTTTTCTTGCATCATTGGGGGTCGCAGCAGATTTGATTACTTTTGCCCATTCAGGATCAGTATCTTTAAATTTCATGTATTGATAAAAGTGCTCCAATGAGGGGAAATCATTTACAGGAGTCAGGGCATAGGTGCTAAATATCTTATACTTATTATCAAGCTTGGAAGAAAATCGCACTTCTGTCGCGGTTACCCCAGGTTCTGGTGCGGCTTTTGCAGTTTTAGCTTTAGGAGGAGCAGCAGCAGCAGGAGCAGGTTTAGCTTTTACTGTTTTTGAATGGCGCGGGGGTATTTCTTCATTATAGGGCTGAGTAACTCTTGGTGCAGCAGCCTCAGGTGCAGCAGCCTCAGGTGCAGCAGCCTCAGGTGCAGCAGCCTCAGGTGCAGCAGCCTCAGGTGCAGCAGCCTCAGGTGCAGCAGCCTCAGGGGCAGCAGCCTCAGGGGCAGCAGCCTCAGGGGCAGCAGCCTCAGGGGCCCCATTCAAAAGTTCCAAAGCTTCATCATCTTCTTTGGCGGCCATTAAAATCTCATCATCCTCATGATCATCTTCTTCAAGTTCTAACTCCTCCTGTTCCTCGTCTTTTTCGGGTGCAAGAGTAACAATCTCTGTTGCAATAACTCCTGCGGCAGCTTCACCCTCTTTATCTTTTGCATTCGGTGAAGGGCGAGTAACATCCGGTGGAAACGCAAAGTTACACGCTTGGCGTGAGCCCATCTTATAGTTATTTGCCGAAGCAGCATCGGCCATCTCATACACTTGTGCCCAAACAACATCGACTGTTTGCTGCCCAGCCGCTTCAATTTCTGATTTAACTTCTGTGCTCCGCTTGAAAGAATATGCCTTTTGTGCATACGTGCTAAATGGAACACGCACTATCACATCACTTTCTACCCTCGGCATAAGTTCAAGGTTTGAACCCTTATAGTATGATATTAACCCTGTTAAACGCGTAATAAGAACACCCTTATTGATAAGTTGATCATTTTTCATAAATGCAGCCTTGAAGTTATCTCCAAATGGCGGTAAGAGTTCATGCATTTTAGGTGTGGGTGGGGAAGTAAATGGTATTCCAGCCTCCGCAAACGCTTTTTGTATAGATGTCATAATTTCTTCAAATGTGGGTTTTTTCTCATCTTCTGGAATCCTCATAACCCCTTTGTCATTACTTATTTTTCTGAGACCAGGTTGTAAAAGGCTGAATAAAACAATTGTTCCACCACCCCTTATGGATTGCGTGGCTTTTACAAAGTCTATAAATGGATGGTCTTGTGCAACTTTCTCTGCGCGCATTTGAACTTCTTTTCCTACACTCTCAATAATTCCCTCGAGGGTTGCAGTATATCCATGCAGAACATTTGCAAGAATACCAAGTTCTTCTGGAAAGTTAATAAGCGGCGTTCCACTTAATCCAACAATCTTCGAGTTACGCGCGTCCAAAAGAAGTCTATAAAAAAGATATCCACGCGTATATAGTTTTGTATATTTTTCGTCTTTTCCTCCAAGCTGAAAAGGGGGCTTTGCATCTGGCTTACAAAGTGTAGGCTTCCAGCGTTCATGAGTAATTGTTTCAACAAGCACCGTGCGACGAGACTTCTTTCCACCTGGACCCACATCAGTTAAATACGGCTGAATTTTTCCTTGTATCAAACGAATCATGTTGTGAATCTCGTCAATTACAATAACAGAATCATCAAAGAACTTTTTAGAACTCGGGTCACACGCAATATTCATAAGTTTATTGGCAGAATAACCATTATATGCTATAAACTTAATCCTTCCAGTAGGATTATTTTGAGGATGCCAATCAACTATTGACAAAATCTGTTTGCGAATATTTCCACGCTGCACGTCGGTTAATTTAGAATAGTTCGATTCAGATTGCGGCCTACGAAAATCCGGGATCCAAACTTCTTTTACATTCGCATTATTCAAAAATGCATCTGAAATTCCAAGAACTTGTTGTGCAAATAATCTTACTGCGGGCTTTTTCCTATGATCCATCGAGATCCAATAGTTATTCAATTGAAAATGCCTGAATCCACAGAAACTAATCTCTTTTAGAAAGTTCTTCTTCAAGGATTTAGGAGCCATTACAATGATTTTCTTGTCAGATGTCGCATACAGGGCTTCTGCCGCAGCAATAGCTGTGCATGTTTTTCCAGAACCAAGGCCATGATATACGAGGATACCCCTGTAGGGCGAATCACTGCGCATATAATCACGAACAAATTTCTGATAGGGATAGTATTTATCTCCCTCGGGGATCGTAATATGGCCAGCAGGAAGCTGAAAAGGGGTAAATGTATTACTAATAAAATCGGCAAAACCGCGACGAGTTTGAGGAACATATTCCGTCGGAACCGCCGTATTGTAAAGATTGTTCGTTTTATTCTCGTTTATAAGCCTACCGATTTCTTCCAACTCTTCTCCGAAATCTCCTTCGGCTTCTACTTCATTTAACACTGCTTCTGTTTCGGGAGCTACAGCTGCAAGAGCTTCGGCTTCCGAAAGATCAGCGGGGGATTCTTCAGCAGGGGCTTCTTCGGCAGGGGCTTCTGCAGCAGGGGCTTCTTCGGCAGGAGCTTCTGCAGCAGGAGCAGCAGGAGCAGCAGGAGCAGCAGGAGCAGCAGGAGCAGCAGGAGCAGCAGGAGCAGCAGGAGCAGCAACAGGAGACTTCGATTTTTTTGTGCCCTTATTCGCATTCTTTTTCTTTTTCCCCGCGAATAAACCAACCACACCCGTTGAGCGAATATTATGTGCCTGATGTGCTGGTGTTGGGGCGAGCTGTAGCTCGGGAGGGGCTTTTCGACCTACACCAAAAGATTTAACTACACCCTTCTTCACGGGCTCTGACATCTCTATCTTGGCTGAGGATATCATTTCTTTGCCTTTGGCGCCGCAGTAAGTATATCAAGCGCCTTTTTACTTGCACTTTGTTCCGCTTCCTTTTTATTTCGTGCTTCAGATGTGGCGATAATAGCCCCCTCGGGTGATAATACGCCCATTGTAAATACTCTATCATGGGATGGGCCCTCTTCTTTTACAACTTTGTATCGTGGTGGCTGGTGATATTCCGCTTGAAACCAACGGAGAAGCTGATCTTTATAGTTTGTATTCTTTGTAATGAGTTCCATAAAGTAAATATGCTTTTCCATGACGCAGGTCACAAAGTTCTGTACGGCTTCAAAGCCTGCACCACCCTTTCCCGCAGAATAATATAGTGCCCCCAACCATCCTTCAAACATACTCCCGAGCAAACGAAGATTTTGGCGACCATCGCACACTTCTTCTACATGACGACTAATAATAAGCCACGGCGAGAACCCGACCTTTTTTGCAAGCTCACCTAAACGATCATTATTCACAATTTCTGTCCGTAAGTTCGTCATAAATCCTTCGCCATGGCCCGAAAAACGCTCTTTTAGATATGTTGCAACAACCGCACTCAAAATCCCATCACCTGCATATTCAAGTTCTTCATTATCCCCCCGTTGAAGGGGGAGACAGTTTGATGGCCGATCGGCAAGAATCATAGCTTCCTCTTGCTTCGCCCATACATCAGATTTATCGGCGTAGCTAGTATGCACACATGCCTGTTTGAATAGGTTATAATCCTTAAATTGCTGCTTCACCCCATAGGTAGTAAGAATACGATCAATTTCCGTTACTGGAATGATCTTATTCTTAGGATTCCACGGATTACAGATTTTTTGAGTCACGACAGCGTCAGTCATTGTCACTATATATACTTATTACGCGGCGTTTAAGCTTTCTAAATACTTTCTATATCTCTATATAGAGATGGCGGATTCATTCCCTCCACCGCAAGAGGAAGACGAATCTATAAAACTAAGCGAAGGAACATTGTTAGAAAAGATACGATTTAAAGTAGTTCCTATCGGTGATACTGGTTGGGCCCTTTATTATGCTGCATTAATAGGAAAAAATCTTGAGTTAGCCGATAAAACGGAAGTAAGAAAGGAAAATGTAGATGAACTTATTAAACGTATTCAAGAAGCATTGAAGGGTGATCCTGCGTTAAAGGATGAAATAGAAAAAAATATCGCTGAAGCCGATGCCTATGCAGAGCGCGCCGAGGCAGCCCTGGCTGCCGCTCAGGCTCCCGCCGTCGCAGGCCGCCCGCCACCGCCACCCATGGAGCCAGAAGCTTTAGCACCCCTCCAAGATCCATATATTTATAAAAGCCAAACGTTTAAAACTACTTCCAAAGCAGAAGAATATATTAATAACCTATCGGAAAAGCAAGCAGATAGAGATCAGCCTTTAGCATACCCTGATATAAATATTATAGCAAGTGTATTGCCGAATATTCTAGAAATGTCAATAGTTATATTAAATCATGCAAATCAGGATGAATATTCTATTGTTAGAACCTTTGAAAAAAGTGAGCCCGTTAAAGGAATGTTATTTCTTTTATATGGAAATCGTCAAAATATTGATGTGCTGCGTTTAATGAACAGTGATGAACTTTATAAAAAATATAAACCCCCAACTATAAGTGATATAATACAAGAAAAAAAGAATAAATTTAAGAAAGCATTATCAGATGCTAAACACAAATTTAAAGATGCATTCTCTTTAACCTCTTTGCGTAAAAAGGTTAGTAAAATGGTGGGGCTGAAAGAAGGTGTTATTAATATTGCTGGAATAGAAGTAGTAAATACTACAGAAAATTCTACAGGTGATGTTGAGTTTGTGGGCAATTATTATATTATAAATCAAAATACTAGTGAAGAAAAAGCAGCTGCAGATGGAGAGGCAGCAATAGAGTTATTTAATAGGGTATTTACAGGAAAAACGTATTCTGATGCCAATCCACTTTTACCACCATGCGCACAAAATGAGCAAACTATATTAATAAACTGCCTGAAAAATCGTATAGGAATACTTTCAGAAGAAACAGTGAATAGAGCACAGGAACAAAGTGTTACAGCAGAAATTGCCGCAAAAACGGAAATTTTGACTCGTTTAAAATTACTTGTTGATCAACTAGAAGCCGCTATTAAAAATGGTAAATGCAGGAATTACAACAAAGAAGGAAGTCCAGAAGAACTAATAAAAGTAAAAACAGAACTAGATAAAAATGCACAACTATGGTTAAGGAAAATATTATTTTCAGCGCTTCAAGTATTTAGCCCTGTTCCTGGATATGAACACTTGAATCAGGATGCAAAAGATACTATAGCGCAACTTAGTAAAAATCCATTTACGAAAGAGGATCTTGATAAATATATTGAAGTATGGAGGGAACAGCAAGAATACACTGGCGTGGGTATGCCAGAAATTTTAAGCAGAATTTTGGATCAGTTAGATATACAGCCAGGTCTTTTAGATATAATGCTTACTGATGAACTCAAAAATATTTTTGATAACATTATAAAACTGGTTAGAGAGGACTATGCAGTAGGATTCGGTGATACTCCAGAAAAAATTCAAGAATTTGTTGATTATACAGATGGATTAAAAACAAGCACATTAAATATTAAACAAAGAGTTGTTGAACTTGTTCGTTGGATTGTAAGAAAAAATATTGAATCCTGGAATGATCTTGCTCAAGTTAAAGATGAAATGGAGATTATAAAGGAGGAAATAAAAAAGAGAGAGGAAGAAATAGATCAAATTGATAGTCAAAGAAGTACGTTAGAGGGAATGGTGAATGAAGGGACGTTAGCCCTTGAAGATAAAACAGCACAACTAACCGAACTGCAAAAACGTAGTTCAGAAATAAATTCTGATAATGAAAAAAAGGCGTTACATATTCAGCTTCTACAAAGTGCAAAAACTAGAGCAGAAACTATGAATCCTAGCACAGATCAAGAAAGGTTAAAGCTCAAAGGTGAGTTAGAATTTTTAAAAAAGAGGGCGAATGATTTACAAGAAGAACTTAAGCAAAAAGAGGCGATTGCAGCTGCAGCATTGGCGGCTCAAAAGGGGACTCAAGAAACGTTAGAAGCTGCGAAGGCGGAAACAAGTGATGCCGATTTAGAAACATTGAAATCAAAAGTGAGGGGCTTAGAGCAGGAAATAGCGCATGAAAAAGCGAAAACAAAGTCGGCAGAAGCAATTGCAGCTGGTAAATTAAGTGGCGATTCTGTCTCTAAATTGCAGACACGTCTTATGAATGCTCGCGCCCTTCTAGCATCAAAGTTTGTACCTCAAGCTCAAGCTCCTCCTCAAGCTCGTGTCCCTCCTCAAGCCCCTGCCCCTCCCCAAGCTCCTCCCCAAGCTCCTCCCCAAGCTCCTCCCCAAGCTCCTGCTAAACCATTCGCTTGGCCTGCATCTCGAGCCCCAGCTCAAACACCCCCACCACTTCGTAGCCCCCTATCCAAATCGGTACCTCCTATAAGGCGTATAGACGCCCCCCTAGCCCCAGCAAAGTTACGCGGGCAAGCTGGCGGCGAAATATCTTTACAAAAATATATCGGGCAAGGGGGCGGCCTCGATGATGAGCTAAAAGATCTTAAAGCACAGCTAGATGATGCTCGCCTTAAATTTACCCAAGTTCAAGAACAAAATGAAGCCTTTCGAAATGCTATTCACTTATCAAAAGAAGACTTGTTTAAAATGAAGGATGTAACTGTTGATAATAATAATAAACGCATTGAAGCAGAGAAACAACTTAATGATGTAAAAACACAAATAGAACATGAGAGGGAGGAATCAAAGCTAATGAAAGATACGCAAAATCAAATAATTGTTCAACTTACAGGAGAAGTTGAAGGGGCTAAATCACGTTTAAAATATCATGAGGACTCTAATAAAACCAATGATCAAAGTAACACACAAGAAGTAAAAAATCTACAAGATAAACTTAAAGAAGCTTCTCAACGTGTAGCCATTGCCGAAGAAAATGATTCTGCAAAAACTGCAAAAATAAATGAGTTGAATGCACTTGCAACAAAAGTGTCTGAAGTTTATGCCGAAGATCTTAAAGAAAAAACAGGTGAATTAGAGAAACTTCAACGGGAAGTAGAAGAACTAAAACAAGCACATATAACACAAAGGGCAAAAACAAAAGAGAATACGCTTTTTATTACTCTTAAAGAATATGCCAAAGACCTCCTTGAACATGGTAATACTGGTAATTTAAGTGGAGCCGTAAAAGGGACACCTATTTTTATGAATTTATATAGGAAAACGCATTTTTTAGCAAAAAATCCATCTCCCGATGCCCTCCTATGCTTTTTAAATCTCTTTGCAGAAGCAATTCTAACACATGTCTTTTCTAATAACACCACGAATGACACCATTAAAGGTAAAATAAACACTCTTATTGAGAAGTGCCTCACACAAGTTATTGGCGACACGAAAAAGGATAAAATAACCACACTCCTGAAAGTTCTTTCTATTCTTATCAATGACTACAAAGGAGGGAGCTTATTAGAAGATCAGGCGACATATTATATTATATATAAAGCATATTCTGAAAGTGTAGTTCTAGGAGTCCCAAGTATAACACCCGATAAAAGCAATGTATTCTTTACAAACGAAGAACCGCCCAAGATTAGTTCAAACAGATCTGATCTCCCATATAATGTGCTCTTTATAATGTTACTACTATCCCTACAAAAATACATACAGGAATGCCGAAATGAAGGTAACTTCGTGGATGCAAACTGTGATAAAATAAGCAAACCCCCTGTAGATGCCAGCCCCACAGCAATTATCGCAGCAGCCCGCGCCGCCCGTGCGAGGGCCTAACATAGCTTTAAAGGCGAAATATGCCTTCTATTCCACACTCATTTTTTTTCTGATCGCCAATCCTGAGACCTTTAAGATGACACAAAAGGTATTAGGATGGTTGTTTCCTGTGGCAGATCATGGGGGATGCCCTACAGCCCCTGGCTTTTTCTTTCACACCGCACTATTCTTTTTCGTTTTATGGGGTGTCATGCTTTTCCCGAAGGATTCTTAGACCTGTAAATCTTCTCATACATAGTTTTTTCTGCTGTAGCCGTCGCGACTTCAACTGAAAGACCTTTTGCAATACCATTAGCCGCTACCGCCGCTGCGATTCGCTTATGATCCTCTGTGAGCATCGGATCCGAAAAGGGAAGCTGTATTGCATACCACATATTACGACGAAATACTAACATCTCTCCGGGTGGTTTCCTACAAAGATATACATACATACCTTAAGCCGATTACAGGCGTATGCTGAAAATTGATGCGCTATGTTGCATATTATGTATAGCATAGCATGCTGATTTCGTTGTTAAGCCTCCTACTCGCTGTTACCGCCGTCCCTCCAACTGTTAAAGATTGCAGCAATGGGGCTTCTGTATTTCAAATAAATGCAGCAAGCATCTCACCGACGGATCCTATTCCTGGCCAAAACGTAACACTTCATCTAGAATATACTGTCCCTAACGGTGTAATAATCACGGGAGGTCAAGCAAAGTTTGCTGTCACATACAACTTTATTCCATTTTCCCCAACTATTGAACCGCTTTGTCAGGATATTCCATGCCCTCTCGGTCCCGGCTCTTATTCTAATGATACAGTCTCCATGTGGCCAAGTGGTCTCAGTGGGACGGTTGTATCTACACTCACATGGCAGGATGTAAATGCCAAGCAGCTTCTCTGTATTAGTATTACTGCAAAAATTTCTCGGCGATAAACTTATATGGATTGTTAGATATGTTTTGGACAATCTTTAAATACATTTGCGCACTCCTACTCCTTTATGGAATATGGTATATTTTTATGTTATTTTATTATGAATTTAATATGCAAAATAATCTCCTATTAGAAAATTATAAACATTACTATCTAACCGAGTATGATGATGTGCCAAAGTTAAGAACCCCTACCCAGCGCTAAAAATCAAATATAAAACTCCCCCGATATTTTAGATACATAATGAACTGGAAACTTATTCTTCTAGGACTTCTAGTTACTGCCCTACTTGTTCTCCTTGTGTTATTTTCGATGGGCACGACATTTGGATATGGCTCCCTCGGATTCCAGAATATGGCCGGGCCTTCCCGGTCCGGAAACACCTTTACGATGTATTATGCAGATTGGTGTCCTCACTGCCAAACTGTGAAACCGGAATTCACGCAGTTCTCTAGCCAAGGAGAGATTGAAGTGAATGGAAAGAAATGCCAAATCAAAATGGTGGAGGCCACGAAGAATCCTGATGCTGTGAAGGGGAAGCCGGTGAAGGGTTTCCCTACATTCCTTCTCGAGACGACTGATGGCAACATACTAGAGTATCAGGGGGCCCGCAACACGGATGGCTGGATGGCCTTTATCAACGAAAATCTGGGCATGAAGGCATAATAATGCTTACTCAATGAAATACATATTAGATGGCATTGAAAATACCGTCTAATACGTAGAATGAAAGTCTGGGAAAAGCCATTTATTTATACTGCATCGCACATAATCATAGGCTACATTGGATACTTTTACGTTTATATTCTTCTCGCTGAGATTATCTATCAGCTCGTGCAACTCGCCATGAACAAACGCTTTTTCCTACTTGAAATGAAACTGGCGCACGGGAATTCGGTGTGGCATACAGCCCTCAAGCTCGCAGAAGTGTTTCTAGGATACTGTATCGCGGCTCTCACATCTCGCTCTTACGACGGCTCGCCTCCTTCATCGCGGCACCCAGCTTCACACTAGGGTTCTTACGCTTCATCTCCGTGTAGATCTTCTTCACGAAGGCAGTCCATTGAGAGACCTTTTTCCCCATCTTGCGCGTGCCCTTGCGTCCCTTGCGTCCAGCCTTGCGTGTTGCCATTTGGTTCTACTTATGAGAATGAAAATCTTCTCGCGGGCGGAGGGCACCGCCTTGAACCCTGTCGGAGGAATTCTTCCGCACTTTCCCGCCCCGAATCTATAAGCCCCGCTTTTTCTTCCGGTGTCGCCTCAAACTGCAGCGGCGAAATCACCTTACAGTTAATATCCAAAATATGATCATTCCATTCCGAAGAAAAATCTTTCTGATTCTTATAATCCATACAGTAATATAATTGACATAAAAACTCTGGTAGGGTTTTGACCTCCTTTCTCGGTTTATGCGTATTATTAAATGAAATGGACAGGGTGTGACGTCGCTCTTCTACTGTAAGAAAACGAAAGGGGGATGCAACATAAATCCCCCCATCGGTAAGATACTCATTCGTATTCGGATCAAGCACAGGGGAAAAATAGATTGGAATCGACATCGAACCTTTTACAGCAATAAAAACGTTCATATCCGGGCTCACGGTTGCATTGAATTCTTGCGGCATACATGTATTTATGTTCATCGCAATAATACGTAAGCGTGGGCCGAGGCCGAGTGCCTCCAGTTCTCCAAATGTTATATCGGGGCTCAAACGTTTTGCACGAAGAACCGTCTTTAAGAGTTTTTCCAGATTCGCACCCGTATCAAATCCAAAGGTTTCTGGAAATTCCAGAATAGTCTCGGCATTAATATCGCGCAATAGTCCGAAATCCAGGAGTGATACTACCATCCGGAGTTCTGAAAGATTGACGCCAATACAAAGACAAAAGCATATGAGCGCACCAGCACTAATACCTATATACTCGCGCACTGATTTAAGAAATCCGCGCTCGTGTAAGACTTCAAGCGCCCCAATGTGTGCAATACCCTTCAATCCACCACCACTCAATGCGATGCGATATGGGGGGATCAACATCTTTATTATAGTATTGAACTCAAACTTGCAGCTGCGGACGCACATGAGTCCATTTTGTACATATATA
>Ga0315909_10008778_pt1 | contig 11030 bp, 33 predicted proteins | sample LakEriMetagenome_11_FD_203527 | JGI IMG/M metagenome (GOLD analysis project Ga0315909, IMG submission 203527) | Freshwater fungal communities from buoy surface, Lake Erie, Ohio, United States - Buoy 2 MA125 | ecosystem: Environmental > Aquatic > Freshwater > Lake | place: USA: Lake Erie, Ohio...
ATATTATGATAGGCACGGATTAGGGATCATAACAAAGATACGAAGCATCACAGAAGTAAAAGATATGGTAGATGCAAGCCTAAGAGGATATCTCAATGAATGTCCATACCAAGTTGAATGGGTGGGCAATGGTGGGATGATTCAGCATTTTACCGAGCAAGAGATAACTGGATTAAAAGTCCAACTGGATACATATGAGCAAGCATCAAGTAGGTGATCTTGTATTAGTTGCACATCCCAAATTTAGTGAAGTTCTTGGGATCATCCAGAAAAAGAAAAGGGATGGCATATATGATGTTTATTGGCTAAATCCAATCTTAGAAGAAGATATCTCAATCGAAAGTGATGAATCAATAAAGGTATACAAGAAACACCTACAGGAATATATGGATGAACATAGAACACAAAGTAGGTGATCTTGTGTTGGGTTATTTCTATTCCTATGGTGGAGAGCAGGAAAAAGAAAATCTTGGGATAATAATAAAGGTTGACGAACCTGGACTCTATTTGGTAGAATGGATTGGTAGAGATCAATATATCAAACAATGGTATGATCGTAAAGGCATCGTAATCTATACAAACGCATATGAGAGAGCATATGGGAATACCTACAGATCATAAGGTTGGCGAACTGGTTTATGACAGGATCCGAAATGATCTTGGAGTGATAACAAAGATAATCCATAAACCATTATATGAGTGTTGGGTAGATTGGTGCAAGGGATTACCAAAAGCATATAACTACTATTCGATTACGGTATACAAGAAAATCTTGCAGGAGTCACTAGAAAATAAAAATGAGCATAGAACACAAAATAGGTGATATGGTTTATTACCATTTCGTTCATCGCTCTTATAGTGGCTTTGATGATCCAAACTTGGGAATAATAGTAGCAGTAGAAACGGATCTCTATACAAGATACAAAGTCAAGTGGATAAATAGAGAAGGTTTCAATTATTATCTAGCAGATGAAATCCTGCATCTAAAGAATATGTTTGAGGTTGTGGCAAATGTCAAATCATAAGATTGGTGATCTGGTGATGGGCGTCAATATGGATGATGACCATATCCTTGGCGTGATCAAAAAGAAAAAGTTATCCTATAATGATTTGACCTATCAGGTTGAATGGGCAAACGATTTGCATTGTGACCAATGGTATAAAGAAACCAATGTTAATGCATTCAAGATGACGTTTGATGAATATATGAGGGAAAAAGCGGAATAGACACACAAGGGGGATTAATGGTGGAGTGTGTATGTTGTATAGCGCGGTATAGAGTATAATAGGATTGATGCAGCGGATACAGCGGGGAGTGGTATTTCCGCCATTATACCACAATATATAGTGGTGTGTCAATGGGCATCGCTAAACCCCCGTAAATACAGGCTAAAAAAGGTGCTTGACAGGGCACCGATCCTGTGGTAGGATGGTACTATGATGAGAGAATGCACGGAATGTGGTGGCGAGTTTGATCCGCGAAGCAAGGCAAAGCGGATCGTTGGTGGTTTGTCAACCCATTGCCCCGATTGTTCGGAGGAAACCGAGGTTCGCTATTTCGGTACAAGTGCAGGAGAGGGCAAACAAGCATCGGTGCAAGTGCTAAAGTTCAATTCCCAAGAGGATAGGGATAAGTATGCAAAGTATTGGCGTGCAAGTTCAGGACTGAATACGGGTAAGCAATGCCAAATGGCATTCCGTGCTAATGAGGTAGCGGTATCCTTCCAGACCCGTGCCACCTTTACGGGTAATACAAATCATAAGGGGAAGGCGTAATCCCATATACTCCCAGGGTGGGGGGGGTCTGCGGTTTAAGATAAAAAGGGTACATATAAATTAACCAGCCGCCTGATAAGGCGGAATAGGGATAATACCTATATAGCAATAACCCAATTCCCCCTGCGGGGGCTGGGCTTGACAAGATTAAGGGGTACTGGTATAGTACTACCATAGGAGGGAGGTGCCATATGCCACATCCACACAAGAATCGTCCGCGAAAGGGTCGTCGTAAGATTGGAAGTAAGAAGCGTCGTAGCCGTAATATGAGAAAGCGGTAGCAAATGGGAGCGAATCTTGTGCTTGACACGGGGTTCGCTCCCTGCTATACTGTGTCTATGGTGCAATGGAACAGCGATGCGTGGGATTGCAAAGTAGGCGATATTATTGTTGAGTCAATAAAAGGTCAAGACCCAAGTTATTGGGTTGTATCAAAAGTAAAACTAAATGATAACCCAATACGTTATGGGCATACATACAAAAAAATGTATGATGTGTTTAACCTGGGGAATGATATGAATTGTTTATATAATGTTATGTTCCGAGATTCAGATACAATAACATATAGGATCATCCGTGGACAATAGATTCCGCATCGGAGATCTTGTGCAATACCACATCGAACCAACCATATTGAAGTATCGCAGAGTTATGCAAAACAAGGTTGGTGTTATTACTGCTATTAGAGATAAGTCAAATGTAGCATATATCAAATGGTCCGATTTGGATGCAAATGATTCATGGGTTTCATATGATGATTTGAGACTTCTAAACCGAGAATAGAATATATGCTCTCGCGCTAGAGTAACAAGCGGCAACGCGAACGAAATAGTTCTACAAATAACATATAGAATCTCGGGTAAACAGAACCATGTTATCACAAACCCGCCGCCGCTGTCAAGCGAAAAAAGCACCGCGTAAGCCCTGGATATCACAAGCGAAAAATAAAACTTGCGTCGGGAACGGTTTTCGTGTAGACTGTTCCTTGTACGGTGGACGTGCGGGCATGGTGCCCAAAGCCACCCGATAGGTGAAAGCGATGGCTAAGGCATTTAACATTAAGTGGACTAAGGGCAACGAGAAGCTGCAAAAGGATAATGGTGGTACTTATAACATTATCGGTTTCGGTATTCCCGCTGATTATGATTTCCAGCACAACGGGGAAACCGTGAATACCTGCCCTTCCGCGCTTGCTTGCCGTGCGGTTTGCTATGCAAAGCAGGGTCGTTATGCTATGCCTAACGTGATTGCTGCAAGGCAGCACAACCTCGAAATGTCGCAGAATCCTTATTTCGTGGATTTCGTGGTTGCTGATTTGGAGCGTATGCGAAAGGTTAATACGGTTCGCATCCACGATTCGGGTGATTTCTACGATCAGGAGTATTACGATAAGTGGTGTGCTATTGCCACGATGCTCCCCGAAATCACGTTCTACGCTTATACTAAGACCGTTAATATGGATCTTTGGTCGCATAAGCCTGATAACCTTAAGATCACGCAATCGCTTGGTGGCAAGCACGACGAAAACGTGAATCTGGATATGCCCCATTCGCGTATCTTTGCAACCCACGAGGATCGCGTCAATGCTGGATATGTTGACGGTAACGTGAACGACGTCCCTGCGATTGAGGGTTTGGTGCAAATCGGCTTGGTGTATCACGGGCAGCGTAAGTTGACGGATTCGCAGAAGCGTTATTTCGCTTAAGGGGAAAGGGGAAAAGCAGATGAGCAATTGTAGTTTCCACAATAAGTACGATGGTTCGTTTTGGGTGAATGATGCAAGGGGCATTCCGCTCGCGCGCGTTTGCGCCAAGTGTGCCGATAAGAAACTTGCAAAGTATCGCAAGGATGTTATCACTAATCCTAACTATTCCGCCGATGAGAATATCGAGGAGAACTATTAATGGCAAGGACAAAGAAGGATCGGAAGGCAAAGCATATTGACCCCAATGCGATTAAGACCCGTGATTGGTGTATGGTGCTAATCATTAATGGTGCTACCAAGGCAGGGGTTATTCCTGATAGGCGGAAGGCACGGAATAAGTATCGGTGCCGTAATAGTAGGAACGGGGAGTGGGACTAGGGGATATACTAATAGGGTGGGGGGGTCTCGAATAATGTATTACAGGTAAAGAGATATCAGCCGCCCTTTAGGGCTAATACCAATGGGATAATACCCCCCTAATAGGTATATGCCCAAATGCGGGCGGCTGACACCCTAAAGATAGAGCAAAGAAAAAGGTTGACGGCATCCCGTGTCCGTGGTAGACTGTCTTTAATGCTGGATGGTCCAGCGAAGAGGCAAGCGATGGCTGATTATAACGGTTGGGCAAACTACGAAACTTGGAACGTTGCTCTTTGGATTCAGAATGACGAAGGGCTTTATATGCTCGCCAAGGAGATTGCCGAATCCAAGTATTCGCGTCCTTATCAGGGATTCGTGGATAACATGAAGGATTGCGATATTCATGCAACGCCTGATGGTGTCTCGTTTGAGAGTCGTTTGCTCAATACCAAGGAACTGGATGCTATGATTAGGGAGCTTGCTTAATGTTTATTGCTGGTGATGTTGTTAGGCATAGCCACTTCCCTGAATGGGGAAAGGGTGTAATCACGGCAGTATTCCGCGATACGCAAATGGGTAAACCTATTGCAAAGATTATGTGGGATTCACCAAAGCACGGGGTTGCCTCGCTTCACACATTCGACCATTTGAAGCGTATCGATGAATGCACGGATGCGGATACACCATTTCAGATGGTATTGCCGTTCATATGATGTTTGACGGTTGCCCTATTGCTTATTCTAAGGATAGAGGCGGCTGGAAATGGTACTCATTCTAATCCTACCATGCCAGCCCCCGCGTGTCAAGCGAAAAGCGACACGCCGATCCTCCAGGGCGATGCCCGCTAACCCCTTGAAAAGACTTGCGAAAAAAGAAGTTGCAAGCGCTTGGGGGTTGTGGTAGACTGTTCCCTGTTCGGTGGTTGAGAGTGTAGCCCCGATGCCCGCAAGGTTCTAAAGCGGGAACGAAAAAAAAGGTTGACGGTCGCCGCATGGTGTGGTAGACTGTAAGGGTAAGGTCGAGAGCGGTACAGGGTGCGCGACAGGTTCACGCATCCCGCCCTCGAAAAAAAGGTTGACACGGCAAGGTCGCCGTGATAGACTGAGCAAGTAAGGTCGCAAGGGCAATGTCGCCCTCGACAACGCACCAAAGGTGCGGGAAGGTAAGGAAGCAATATGTCGTCCACTAAGTCGCTTGAGGTTGCTCGGTTCGTTCGTAACTACGTCCGCGAGAATGATCGCGGTTGCCCGAAGGGTGTTCTCCAGCACGTCGGTGGTTTCAAGGCGAAGGATATTGCCCTCGCGCTTGAGACGGGTCTGCTTGAGAGCGGTCGCGGTTCGGAGGGCGGTCTGTTCCCGAAGGGCGAGCGTCCTGCTCCGAAGGATCGGGTTGCGGTTACGCTCAAGTCCCGCCTTGTTGACGCCCTTCGCGTGATTGCGAATGGTGGAACGCTGGATCGGGCTTCCGCTGTTTCGCTTGTCGCGGAGTATGACGGCGAGATTGAGAAGCGCCGTGCCGCGCAGGAGTAAGTAAACAATCGGGTTGCCCCTCCTGATAACAAAAGGGGCGCGTTGCTTGGGTCTAACAATATAGCGCGAAGGAGTCCGAATCTAATGTCGGAACCGCTGTAAGTGGCAAAGATCTACCTATGAAGGTTCGGGGTGAACCTATATTAAAACCCCTTGTATATTCCCGCAGGGAGAAACGATATGCGACTCTTAGAATAAGCGCCTAATGGGAAACGGGCGCAAACATAAATGCGATGGGTTCCCTACATAACGAAGTCCGCGGAAGTGTTGGTTAGGTAACCAGCCCCCGCGCGCTTCGCGCGCGGCTGGCATTCTACCACACACGGAACCCCCCGTCAAGCAAAATCGTACTGCCCCCTAACCCCCCGAAAACACACACAAAAAAAGAAGTTGACTCCAACCCTGCGTTGCGGTATACTGTTCTCATGCTGGACGGACACCAGCGGAGGCAAGTCGATGGCAAAGTGTGAAGGTTGCGAAAAGGATTTCATTGTTTGCACGCACAATGCTTGCGGTGACGACAAGGGTGGTTTCATTGTTACTCATCGTGATTGCGACGAATGGGGTTGCGGTCTTTGCATGACCCGTTGCGATGAATCGCCAGACGAAGAGTATTGCATGGAATGCCTTACCAATAGTTCGCATAGCGGTATGGCGGATCATTATACCCGTCGAATGGAAAATGGTTGGAGCGAGTAGCTCTAAGGGCAGAGCAAAGAAAAAACTTGACGCCCACGGTTGGGCATGATAGGATGGTCTACATGATGCAGGGTGAGACGATGATGACGGGTGCGGGCAAGGTTTGCCGCGATTGCAACGAGTTTCCGCTTTGGGGCGTTTATCGTTCCGCTGCTGGATACTATGTCGGCACCTATTGCGGTTGCGGTCCCTATTCCCGCGAGAGCGGTTATTTCCAAACTCAGGAGTCGGCAAAGGTTTTGCTGGATTCCGTGCAGCGTTATTTCAATGCGGTGGAGGCGTAAGTAAATGGTCAAGCAATCCGACAATGCAGCGATTGAGGCTTTCCTAAAGGCAAAGCGTGCGGTCGATCCCCGTTATGGCAAGGTTCGCCCTGCCAAGGCAAAGGGCAAGAGCGTGTTCATGCTTGAGCGTCAGATTGAGCAGAATATGATGATGGGTTTCGGTCCCATTCTCAACGTCGATCTTTCAAAGAAGCAACGGGCTGCAAAGCGCAGCGTAACCTTCATCACGGAGAAGAAGTAAATGACCCTAAACGAAATGCTCAATCGAGTGCGCGAGATCCTGCCTAATGCCAGCGTGGGTGAAGATAACGACGGGCAGATTGTTATTTATACTGATAAGGTAATCGACGCGGGCGAGAACCTTGTCTCTATCGTGGAGAGTAACTAATAATGGCAAAGCGAATCGTGGTTCTTTCGGACGGTACTACTTGGGACACGGCGGCAACGGTTATGGAGATTACCGATGCTGCATATGATCGGCTTCAGTCGGGTGATATTGAACCCAGCGACTTGAAGAAGAATGATATCGTTGAGGAATGGGATGCTAACTAATATGCAGAACATGATGCGGTTCGAAGATTCTAATGGTCCCTTCTGCGTGTTCTTTGACGTAAAGGATGGAGATATCCAGAACATTACTCTCCGCGATATGAATGGAGAGGTAGTTGTTGGTGGTGGTAATATCGACGAGGTAAAGAATATCCTCGCAAAGGAGTACGCCGCAAGCGCGATCCAGATGGCTATTGTTTACAGCACGGGACAAGTTCCCAATCTTTGCTAGGGAGATTCAGTAATATGCGAATGATGAAGGCAGACTGGATGAGCAAGCCCGTGAAGGTTCACGGTTGGGCAATCACCGCTCATGGTTGGGAGTATTATTTCCTCGACAATAAGAAGAGCGACACCCGCTTTGCATATGTTGTCGGATATGAGAACGAGATGGGCGATGTTTCCATGAGCGAGATCTCACCTTATATCCGCTCCATTACTTTCGATGATGCAGACCTAATGCATATCGCGCCCGCTCCTGATTGTGTGTGGGTGGACTAACACCCCCAAGGGGTAGCGTCTATCTCCCGAATAGTAGGGGGGGTCGGAACCTGTTGATTTTTCAGCGGATTCCAGCCCCCACCGCCTTCGGCGGTGGCTGGCATTATAGCATGGCAGGGCAGGGCAGTCAAGAAAAAAAGTGAGGGGGTGGAGCCAGGTCGAGGGGGGTCTAACCTGTTGAGAACACTCACGAAAAAAGATGTTGACGGCAACCTCGGGTTCCTGTATACTCTCTACATGATGAACGCTCACACGGAGGTTGGCAAGATGGACGGCAAGATGGTCACGGTTTGGATTGGCGAGTATCCCTTCATCGTCAACTATGATTTCGATATGGAGGGTTTCCACATCTATTCCATGATCGACAACAATGGCAAGGAGGTCCGCAAGTATTCCAATATTTGGAATGTCGTTATGGACGATCTCGCGGGGCAGGAAGCGGAGATGTTCTAAGTAGGGAACTAAAAAAAAAGTTGACGCCCGCGAGGGCTTGTGGTAAAGTAGTTGAACACGATGCAGCGATGGTCGCTGCGAGAGAGGAAGAGAAGATGCACAAGGTTGGCGATACGGTTTTCAAGGCGAACGGCAATGGTTACGATAAGGGCGTCGTTGTCCGTATCACGCAGGGCAAGTGCCTTGTCAACTTCGGTTCGTTCACCGCTACCGTGAACGGGAAAACCCTTTACACTCAGAAGCAGATTCGCCGTCGTTCGATTGCGTAATCACTTCCACAACCTCTAACGCTAGGAGAAAAGCATATGACTAACTTCCCCATCCGTTCGCAGAAGATTGTTTTTACCATTCCCGTCCTTTGGATGTTCGGTGCTTTCCTGCTTTCCACGATTGCTTGTCCGCCTCCGCGTGCAGATGAAATGCATATGCTGTTCGCGCTTGGTGTTTCGTCAACCCTCATTCCCGCGTTCGCGGTCCTTGGTTTCGCCCGTTGGGCTGCGCGTCGGGAGTTTCAGTAAATGCAGGATCTTTTCTTTGTCTGCACGGTTATTTCCCTGATTGCAAACGTTTACCTTTTGAATGAGGTGATATAATGTACGGTGGCGATATTGCAGCACTTGGTGGTTTGGTTCTATTCATTGCAACGCTTGTGCTTTGGTTTAGCGCGTCTGAGGGACGATAAATGGAACCATTAGAATACTTCTTCTTTGTATATGCTCTCGTCGGCGTGTGGACATTCTTTACCGTACATCGCTTGATTGTGTGGGCAGACGTATCAGGTTGGATTGATAGGTATGACACAGCCGCCCGCGCCTAAGGCGCGGCTGGTATTCTAACACGGGCAGCAGAGCAAGTCAAGAAAAAAGAAACCGAGTAGATCCAGGGGGTTACGTACTCTAACCTTCGTGTTTTTATTTTGTTGCGGGCAAGGTGGACTTCCTGTATACTGTAGCAGTTCGTTGGTTGGGAGTGACGCCACGGACGGGGCAAGGTTCTAAGACGGGAACAAAAAAAGATGTTGACGCAGGGTCGGCATCATGGTAGACTAGGCAAGTAAGGTTGAGGGATGGTCCCTCGCACGATAGGAGCAAGGCGCATGATGGTTTTTCAGGTTGTTGGCGGTCACTTCTACGAGGGTTCGGAGACGGTTGGTATCTATTCCGATAAGGACAATGCAATCAATGCCGCTAAGACTGCCTTCGCTGGTCAGGATTGGGGCAACGACAACGACCGTTGTTTTGATTTCGTCGAGGTTGTCGAGGTAATGCTTGACAAGAAGCTGGCAACGGATATCGGTTCGCAGAACAAGCGTTCGGTTTTCAAGGCGTCGAAGAACGACTGAAAAAAGTAGTTGACTCCTGCAAGGGATCGTGTTAGACTGTACGGGTAAGGTTGAGAGAGGCAATGTCGCCTCCCAACAACGGTCCAAAGGACCGGGAAGGTAAGTGAAGCAAATGGCTAAGGACATTCTTTCGTTCGTGCGTGATTACTGCAATGAGAATGCGCGTGGTTGCCCCAAGGGCGTCCTGATTCACGTTGGCGGTTTCAAGCAGAAGGATATCGCTGCAATGCTGGACGCTGGCACGCTGGAAAGCGGTCGAGGCAGCGAGGGTGGTATCTTCGTCGCTGGTCACAAGCCTTCGCCTAAGCAGCGCGAGAGCGTTTCGCTCAAGAGCCGAATGGCAGACTTCCTGCGAACGGTTGACAGCCCCGTTGCGCGTATCCTTGTCGAGGAGTATGACGCGGAGTTGAAGCGTCGTGCAGACGCGCAGGAGTAATCATCACTCCATTCCACAATGAAGGTTCGGTGGTTCACAGCCGCCGCGCCTTCGGCGCGGCTGGTATTCTACCATGCCTCGCAGGGCAAGTCAACAAAAAAGATCATGAGTGAATCCAGGGGGTTACAAGTTCTAAGGAGCTGGTTTCTTTTTTGTTGCACCAGGACGCGACTTCGGATATACTCTTCCCATGGTTGACGCTCACAAGGAGAACGAGAACATGACCGACACGAACGCTCCGCTCGCGCTCGCCGTTGGCGACAAGGTTCGTCACGTGCGCGACATTGAGAAGGGATGGAATGATTATGGTATTGGAATCGTTCAGGGTCAGGATCAGTTTGGTGATTGGAATGTCTGGTTCCCCATGCGTGTGAATGTTTGGGAGCAGACGTTCGCGCGTCATTGGATCGAGAAGGTCTAAGGGTAGACTAAAAAAAGATGTTGACGCAGGGTTCGCGTCATGGTAAGATGCTCTAACACTTGGGGATGGTCCCCGCGAAAGGTGGAAACAGATGGCTAAGGCAAAGACGGTCAAGAAGGAAATGCGAACCTACAAGGTGGTGGACGTTGCAGAGGCTAAGGAACTGGGAGCAAAGGTGTTTAGCGAAAACCCCTATAACCGTTTTGCGCTTGTCGCTGTTCGTGGCAAGGTGCTTGACAATGTAATCGCTTGGGGGTTCAACCGCGATCCGCTCGACCGCAAGGCAATGGAGCGAAACAAGGATATCGCCATGCTGGGCAAGATGATCGGCAAGGCTAACGAGATCGCGGACATTGAGGAGGCGCAGTAAATGGTGACAGAGTTTCTTATGGGTTTTCTTGCAGCTATTGCTTGCGGTGTTGCTGGTGCTGCGCTTGCATTCTCTTTGCAGCGCGTGGTTGAAAACATTCTCGACCGAATGGGGATCTAAAGAATGCGAGACTTCTTTTTCTTTGCGTTGCTGTTCTCAGCTTGCACGGGTGCTGTGATCTATAAGGCAGAAGAGGCTATCCGTTGCGATCCTGTTTGCGCCCCATATGCTTTCGAGTATACGTCTGCAAAGGGCGAGTGTGTTTGTAATCTTCAGAAGGTGAAGCGATAATGATTGCTCTCAGCTGGATCGTTGTGTCCCTTGCGTTCGCTGGTATCCTTTCAAACGAGGTTGCTTAGTATGAATGATGCAGACTTCTTCGTGTTCGTCAAGGCAGGGCTTGCGGTGTTCACGTTCGTCATGTTCTTTATTGTGTGCAGCGCATTCTTTCCATAGAGTTTGCGGTGGCTAGCACAAAACAAAACAAACGCTTTTGCTTTTGCAAAGCGCAAAGGCTTGTGGCGACCCCCTCCCCCCTCCCCTAGCCATTGTGTTTATACGGAAAACAAGTTGCCGAATGAAAGTGTTTGCTGCAAAACGCGGCT
>Ga0315909_10008779_pt1 | contig 11029 bp, 14 predicted proteins | sample LakEriMetagenome_11_FD_203527 | JGI IMG/M metagenome (GOLD analysis project Ga0315909, IMG submission 203527) | Freshwater fungal communities from buoy surface, Lake Erie, Ohio, United States - Buoy 2 MA125 | ecosystem: Environmental > Aquatic > Freshwater > Lake | place: USA: Lake Erie, Ohio...
ACACGGCATGCGATATCCTGTGACAGGCCATAGAATTAGTTTGTATCAGGGATTTAGAAACACCGAAGTACCGTCAGATATTTGGTAAAGGAAAAACAAATGACACAACGTATTTTAATCATGGGCTTGCCCGGAGCAGGTAAAACAACCCTAGCAGAAAAACTCAAACAATATCTAGAGCAACATGGCGCATTGAATCCGGGACAGATGGAAATGTTACCAATCACTGGAATGAATGCTCGTGTGACTTGGTTTAATGCTGACGACATACGCCGCAAGTACAACGATTGGGACTTCAGCAATGATGGCCGCATACGTCAAAGTCTACGCATGTTTCAGTTCAGCATGGAAGCCGGCGGCGAATATGTTATCTGTGACTTTGTTGCACCCTTAGTAGAAATGCGTAACAACTTCAAAGCTGACTGGACCATATGGGTGGACACTATCCGTGAAGGACGCTACGCAGATACCAATGCGGCCTTTGTTGAACCAGAAGTGTACGACTTCCGTGTTACTGAACAGGATGCCGAAAAGTGGGCAGAGTTCATTGGCTCACACATCATTGACAATCGTCGTCGGCCCACGTTTGATTGGCGGAAAGAAACAGTACAGATGTTGGGTCGCTGGCAACCTTGGCATGACGGACACCGTGCGTTATTTGAACGATTAATACAACGCACAGGACAAGTGGTTATCCAGATACGTGACGTACAGGGCTGGCAAGGTTCTAATCCTTTTGCTATAGAACAAGTCAAGGCATTTATTCGCAGAGATCTAGATCCTATCTATCAAGGACAATACGAAATACAAGTGGTACCTAACATTGTACACATTGGGTGGGGTCGTGGTGTAGGCTATACCAGTGGTGAAGAAACATTTGATGAAAGTATAACTGATATCAGTGCTACAAAGATTCGTCGAGAACTGGGACTTAAATAGGAATAGCCTGCTTGGTCCAGGTATTTAATTTATACGGCGGTTGATAATCGTAGTATTGACAGATGCGATTGAGAGACTGAGTCAGGTGTGCCCATTCTTGTGCAACACTCTGTGTAGTAAAAACTTTATAATTATGCTCTAGTATGGGTCGCATGTTCATGAGCATTTGTTTTTGTTGATCCTTGCTGAGAGAAGAAATATCTTTTAATATTTTTACCACGGCACGTAATCTTAAAATAGGATCTTCAATGGTGTCGTAGTCTTCGTTCCAAAAATCACCAAAGGTTTTAAATCCATAACTGCGAAGATATTCTAGATTGTAAGCACATCCTAGCAATAAAAAAGGCATGCGTAACACAATGGGTTTGAATATTTTTTCAGTGAGATGCGTCTTGGTTTGAAAGTAACAGGTTTCAGTTACTAGGAATACAAAACTTTGCATGAGTTGTTCCACAGGATTTAGAACCATGCTTTGATTTGGTATATGTTCGTGATCCGCAAAATCAATTCTAAGTTCGGGAATTTTGTTTATGTTAGATACGGCTTCTTCGATTAACTGGTGGTCAATGTTGTACTCTGGAACACCGGATCGTAGGTTGTCATCAAATGCTCCACCATCGGGACAGATTTTGCTGTAGCTGACATATCCTGAGGCCAGTAGATCATTCTTGTAGAGTTCATTGATCAGCAAACTACGATATACTCTGCGATTGCTGGTCAGTCGATTGAATGTAATATAAGTTTTGTTAAGGATTCGTTGTTCAGGAGGTACAATACCTGGTACATACTCATGCCCACGATACCAATCGGCCGCTGCGAATATGTGAAAGAAATAATCAAGGTGAGCAAAAGGAAATTCCTTGCAGATTTGATCTTTGGCCTGACTGTGTTTTTCTGTGTTGATCAGTACAAAAGGACCGGGTTCTTTTTTTATAAGATACTCAAAAAGATTTCTATTATAGTCAGCATCCAGTGGCTCTTGATCATAAAAAATAAACACAGGTCCTCGTGCTTCAAGAAAATAAGGATTGCTGGGTATCTCATCAAAGTTTTTTCTCAGGAATTCAGCATTTTCTGGTTGAGTTGATCCAAAAGGATGTAGATAAACCACTCGTGGATTTGTTATAATGCTACTGAGATAGTCGTAGAGATTGTTGTAATGAACGGATAAATTATACATGTTTGATGTTTTTTATTATGGACCGAAACCGGGATTGTTTGCATTTGAACAGCCTGCTTCATCTCTTGATCATGCTGCCAGTCTGTCTAAGACTTCTCACTACTGGTATATTTATGGGGGTAATGATTACACCGGATTTGATTTTGACTACGTGCCGGTACCTTGGGAAGCACATCAGTTACATGTTTGGCCTAGTCAGTGGCAACGTACTGGCGGTGTGTACCTGGCCCATCGACATACCGTGGCCAATAGAGAATATAACTTTCATACAGATCATGTGTTTCATAGACAGCCCAATCGAAGCATTTGGCGCATACCCGACAACATAGATGATTCAGATTTTGATTATTCGTGGCACCCAGATGAAACTGAACCCGATTATGAATATCATTTTGGCACACAATGGCAACGAGATGGTGGTCCTGTGTACCCAGGCCGTGCCGGAATCAAGTACATGGGCAATCAACGCATACGCACCGGCACCACGCAGATATTCTACATGGATTTTTTAAATCCACACAGCGATGAGCAGTTTAGAAGATTACAAGAGCGACATCCTAACATAATAAGAACTAGATACGTGGACAGCCATCTCAACGTGTTCAAACGCATCATGAACCTGGCTACCACAGAATATGTGTGGATCATCAGCAGCATCTGTGATTACAAACCATTTGACTTTACCTGGCATCCTGAACCACATCAGCGAGAAATGATACATTGCTTTCCATCCGGCAACCAAGCACGTGGAGATACCTTTTACATTCACGTGCCTAGTTTTACACAGCAGATGTTTGATCTAGAATTACTGGATTGGTTTAATGTGATCAACTACTGTGATGACCAAACGGTGTTTCGTTTTGCGACCCCCACCCATAGATATGATTCGGACAGCTTGATCAAAGAAATCCAACAATATAATTTCCAAACCCCCTATGTATTTTTTACCAATCAGCCCGATCTGCACATAGCCGAAACACCCTGCCTTTGGACTCGCAAAGACCGTGTGGTTTTGCGTTGTAGTACATCAGGGGCTACTGCGATAGTACCTCGCGATATCAAGGCTGATTTAAAGACACAAATCTATGATTATCCTTACATTGAGGCCTCGAAACACAAGATAAATGACGCCTATGGAGGCCAGCAATGGTTGGACATAGTGTATATCAGCAACGGCGAACCCGACGAAGAACGCTGGTACAAACATGCCTGTTATATGAGCAATCGTACGGTAAAATGGATACGCGGCGTAAATGGACGGACTGCAGCCTATCAAGCAGCCGCCCGGGCCAGCGACACGCCCTGGTTCTTTGCTGTGTTTGCCAAATTGGAAGTACTGGGTTCAGACTTTGATTGGTGGTGGATGCCTGATTACTTTCAAGAACCCAAGCACTACATATTCAATGCTCGTAACCCTGTGAATGGTCTGGAGTATGGACATCAGGGTATGATAGCCTACAACAAACGATTGGTGCTGGAAAATAACGATCCTGGCATTGATTTTACTTTAAGTCAGCCGCATGAGTCAGTGCCAATGCTAAGTGGTACAGCACACTTCAATCAGGATCCTTGGATGACCTGGCGTACAGCATTTAGAGAAGTGGTCAAACTCAAATATTTCCAACAGCATCAATACACCTTGGAAACTGAACACAGGTTACAAACATGGTGCACTCAGGCCCAAGGAGATCATGCTGAATGGTGTCTACGTGGTGCACAAGACGCACTGGCATACTACGAACAGGTGCACGGAGACTATGAAAAGTTGAAGTTAAGTTTTGAGTGGGATTGGTTGCGTGAACGTTTTAACGCAGGTACTCCGTGATCTTTTCGGCGATGTGTTCTACTTCAGCATCGGTGAGTTCAGGATAGATAGGCAAACTCAGGCATTCTCTGCTGAATGCTGTGCTTTCTCTAAATATTTCTCTGGCATAATCAATAAAATTATATCCAATTGGCAGTTCAAACAAAGGTTTATCATAGTGGAATCTGGTATCAATGCCGGACTCGGCTAGATGATTTTGTAAACCGTGTCGTTCGCCTAGTCTAATCACAAATTTTGACCAAGCACTGATCACATCGGGTCCAGGCATGATCACATCTACCCATTCAGCCAACTCTGAAATATAATAGTCAGCTATGCTTTGTCTACGCCGTTGCCAGGAATCAAAATAACGCAATTTGACCAGTAATTGTGCTGCATCGGCTTCGCTGATCTTGCTGTTGGTGCCAGTGCTGGCGTGTGCTGAATGTTTGCTGTTGTCTTTGATATCTAATAGGCTTTCATATATACTGAAACTGTCGGTTAGGATCATACCACCTGAACCGTAGTTGTTGAGATTCTTGGTAGGATCAAAACTCAGCACACTGATGTTGCCCATCTTGCCTGACGGTATACCCTTGTACGAAGCACCAAAACTCTGTGCAGCATCTTCAATTATAAACATGTCAGAATTGAAAAAATCTGTTTGCATTCTGAATCGGTCCCAGTCCACGGTGTGTCCAAACAGGTTGGCATACATGATGGTGTTTATTCCTGATCCAGTTAGTGCAAAGTCTGATGTTTCTAAATCTATTAAGGCATTTTGATCAGTGTCGCAAAACACTGGAGTGTGCCCACTCATGAGCACACTATTAATCGTGGCTGCAAAACTCAAGGTAGGAATCAACACACGACTGTTGGCCGGCACAGAAGTTTGCAAGGCAAATATCAAGCCTTGTGTGGCGCTGTTTACACTCACAGCAAATTGACGTCCACAGGCTCTGGCCATTTGCACTTCAAAGGTTTTGGTATGCGGACCGTCTAGCACTTGACCACTCTGATACACACGATCAGTTGCGTCTAGCAGTTCGTCCTTGAGATGCTTATATTGTCTTTGTATTCCGAAAAACGGAATCTTGTAACCAGTCATAATATAGTTGGAAACCCTGTTCAATATCTACGGTACCGCGATAGCCAAAATCCTGTCCGGCCTGTAAGTTGCTGAGAGTGCCTCGACTGGGAAATCTGGGATTGCTGTCTACCACACGTATCTGTCCTCCGCCAGCAATTTTTACAGACAATTCGGCTGCTTCCAACAAGGTGCGGCCCAGGCCACGAGTAAGATTGTATGTACGCCCACTGCTGTTGAAGCTGGTACTGGCACGCACGATACCATCCACAGTATCGTCCACATACGTAAAGTCTAAAATCTCGTTGGCTCCAGCAACAGTTAGTTCTTGATTGGTCGCAGCCGCAAATAGGAATCTACTGACCACACGATCCAGAACATCTCTGGGCCCGTATACGGCACTGGGTCTCAGTATCACATGGTCGATGCCATCACGCTGACAGTGATCACGAGTAAGTTGTTCGCCGGCAAGTTTCAAAATTCCATAGATGCCTTTGGGATTACAACGCATGTCCTCATAACCCATGTACGAAAAGTCTCCGTAAACCATGCTGCTGCTCACGTACACAAATCTACGAACCTTCCAGGTGGTACAAGCACGTAACAAATTGATCAAGCCTGTGGTCAACACACCAGCACCTTCTTCAGGATTTTCATCCACGGCCTTGGCTCTGGGAAATGCCGCACAATGTACAACCACGTCGGGTCTACATTCTTCAAACACATTGAACAGGGCATGGCGATTGCGTATGTCCACATGATGTATACTGGTAGTCTGTATGCGGTCCAGGCGTTGTTGATGCAGGCGACTCATTTCTCTATCTTCTACTATGCCGTAATTGGTAAAGTTGTCTAGCACACAAACATCATAACCTTGTGATTCAAACTGTGCTACCACATTGTGTCCAATGAATCCTACTCCGCCGGTTACTAGAATTTTCATACAGCCATTTCTGCCCGTATGGGTCCATGACTGACATAGTTGTCTAAACCTATGTCTTCTATTGTAAATTTTGTAATATCTGTGATTTCTGGATTAAGCCAAAGAGTTGGTGCAGGTAATGGTTCACGTTGTAGTTGTTCTTTTACCTGTTCAACATGATTCAAATATATGTGTGCATCACCGAGAACATGCACAAACTCGCCAACTTGTAATTCACACACCTGAGCAATCATGTGCGTTAACAAACTGTAGCTGGCAATATTAAAAGGTACACCCAAGAACATGTCACATGAACGTTGATACATCTGACACGATAACTTGCGATCCGTGCTTACGTGGAATTGAGCAAACATGTGGCACGGTGGCAAGGCCATGGCGTCTAATTCGCCTGGGTTCCATGCAGATATGATATGTCTTCGTCCATGCGGGTCTTGTTTTATTCCGTTGATTAAATTCATTAATTGATCAACTTCTCGTTCTACTACACCTGCTGGTGTACTATACCAACTACCAAACTCGTTTTTGAAGCTACCTGCTTCACGAGTTTCGTAAGTACGCCACCGACGCCATTGTACTCCGTACACACGACCTAGGTCACCCTCAAATCGTGACCGCGGTTGCCAGTAAGGAGCCAGAGCATTGGGTGTCCAAATAGTCACGGTACCATCCCGTGTACCGTGTGTAATCTCTGCCAGTCTGCGTTCATCTCCCGATCCTTCGATCATCCACAGCAGTTCTCCCACACAGGCCCGCCAGGCTAATTTTTTGGTAGTCACTGCTGGGAATGATTCACTTAGGTTATAGCGTTGTTGCATACCAAAGCAACTGATAGTACCTACTCCGGTACGATCCCCTACCTGTTGCCCGTTGTTGAGAACGTGCTGTAGTGCGTCTAGATATTGTTTCATAAGTTTAATAGGTTTACCAGGTGATCGTATAGTATTTTATGACCTTCTCTGTTAGGATGCAAGCCATCTGGATGAAAAATAAATTCATCCATAATTCTAGTTGAGTCAGATATGAGATTAAATTCTTGTTTAACTTGATCGGCAAATTCCGATGTGTATGTGGATAAGTCGATGTAATCAATATTCCAGGTATATGTTATGCCGAATTCTGGATGTTGGGTGCCTGGGTGTTCTTTGTAATGCCCAGCCAACAGATAAATCCACGAAATCACTGTGGGATTTAGGTTTGTGTACTTGTCTGATATATCAGTGTTTACATTATAGGCACCACCGATGCAATGTATATTGACCGAGTGTTTTTTGGCCACGGTGTTGAGTTGGTTGTATATTTGATCTTGCTGTTGTCGTACTAGATTAATTAATCCGCCTGCGTCTTTAATAGCTTGTGTAAACTTGGGTAAATTTTTAGCATCACTATCTCTTTTGAGATTCATTTTTGCTAGTTCAGGCATGATAAGATCCAACAAGGGATCAGCCATTATAAAAAATACAAGGTCTTCTTCGGTGTATTGACTTGCTAGTTTACCATCTAGATGTGCAATCACACGGCTGTGATAACTACGAGCCTGGCTGGCATCTACTACTGTGTATCTTGCATCGGTAAAATATTGTCGTATACCGTTGTGTTGTACTACAGGATTTCCAACAGCCCATTCACCTCGGGCCCAACTACTTCCGCTGACAAATATCTTAGGTTTGACTTCGTTTGAAGATGGATTCATAGACTGTAAATGTGGATTGAAAATCACGACTTACTTGAGCACGCACTGGACGGAATCCAGAAAGAAATTCTTTTACATATATTCTAGTGTCAGATCTATATGATCCTTTGATGTGTGTTACATACACTCGGTCTATCAGGGGTTTGGCTGATTCTAACAATTCTACCCCACCAATTACAAATATTTTTTTGTCTGGATGACCGGATTCGATTTGTAATAAATTTTGTTGCACATCGCCTTCGAATGCTGTGGCATAGGTAACAGGCCTATGTGTGGCCACATATACACGACGGTTAGGTAGAGGTTTGGGCATCTTGGGATCGTCCCAGGTGCGTCGGCCACACACCACAACATGACCTGTGGTCAGATCTTGGAAGTGTCGTAAATCTTCGGCATTATGGGGCCAAGGTAGTGTACCATTGAACCCCATACCGCCGTTGAAATCAACGGCAAATATAGCATTGATCATAAGTCTTTTAAGAGTTTGTCTGTGAAAGGTTGTATTACTTTAGCCACGCTGTCTACACTGATATGAAAATCCACATCATTAATAACATCGTCTAAGGCATCTAATCTTTGATTGATCATGCGTTCTACCTCGCCCGGATCAGCACCTTCAGCCAACATTTCTGCGACGTTGACATCTACACTGGTTCCGTCTTTGAGATTAACAGTGATGTATCTTAGAACGCCAACGGGAACCTGTTCCTTGTGAACTTCTTTTAACAGTTTTTCCCATTGATCTTTTCTATTTAGATTAAGCCGCCTGCTTCTTGGCTGTCGCGGTTTTTTTGGTTTTTGTTGTGCCATTTTTTGCAGGTGTTAGTGATTTTGCTTCTTCGGTCAAACGCTTGGCTTCGGCCAATAATTGTTCGGCTTGCTTTTGCATCTGTGCAGCCTGACTCAAACGTTGTGCAGCCAAGTCATCGTCAGTTAATATGCCTTTAAGATAACTTGCGGCGCTGTCGGTTGCTTCGACATCAATATTGGTTCTGCTCACACTGGTGTTGTTGGGAGGCATCCCAACTTCGCGACCTTCGGTCTTACGACGTTTGCCTGACATACCTGCTTGGCTATCAATCTCGGCCAATTTTTTAATGGCTTCTTCACCCTTTTCCATTTCATCTAGTATGGTGTTTAATTCATCAAGACGAACACTGGATTTAGCAGTGGGTGTGATCAAGACCTGATTGCAAGGAACCTTTTTAATAAAGCCTTCCTTATGTAACACTTCGAGAGCATTACGACCATCACCCATGGTTGTACGGAACAACACATCCGAAAAGTCCTTGGCATTTTGTCCAATGTCACTTTCCAAGCATCGCATGACTTCGTCATGAATCATTCTTGGTAAGGTATCGCTGTAGGCAACCAAGGCCATATGGTCTTCGTTGGGCACACGGCGCCAGAGCAAGACTATTTTTTTGTTGTTGTGTTTACCGACATGTTTAATCATTTTAATTTTTCCTTTTATTCAGCGGTTGTTGAAGCCACTGTTTCATCACTGGTTGGTGCAGAGCTGGATCCCAATGCACCACTGGACTGAAGAAAAGTGGTTATGCGATCGAATACTCCGCCAATCTGTGTGAATTCCTCGGCACGAAATGCGCCACGTTGACTGGCCAATTGTATGGCCTGAGCACACATCACCAAGTCTGACAGTTGTAATTGAACTGTGTTTTCGGGTGGTGTTGCTTGTTCTTGTTGTGTTGCTTGTTCTGACATAGATATCTCCGTAAACTATGCATATATTTACGATCTATATCTTCAGTGGAAAAATTTTTTAGAACTCGAAATTGAATGTGTTGATCTGATCCAGTATCAAGGCAAACATACTGGCTTCGGCGGCTATTTCAAAAGCCGCACAGCGATGACTGTGTACATTGCTATCGGCATCCTTGTAGACTCGATCATCATAGTAAAACCTACCTGAAAGATTGGTCCAGATCCAATCTGAAATGGTTTTTTCGTTGGATTTTAATTCAAATGTCACAGGTGTAAAGTGTGGCGGGCAATGATCCAATTGTCTAAGGCCAAAAACAGCCAAGGGATTGGCTTCGTTATGCTTTAGCATTAGACACAATGTCTTTCACAGTTTGTTTGTCAACTTCGCCTTCGACTAAGACAAATTTACGATTGCTTTGATCTATTTCGGGCACAATCAAACGATCTTCCAACAAGGCTTCGGCATCACGCACAAAGGCTTCGGTCACGTTGTACTGTTTGGTAAACTGGGCAATTTCTACGCTACGGCTAAGATCATCTAAGCAATTTTCCAACTTGAGAATACGCAGTTGCAGATTCAACGCCAGTTCTCTTGCGGCCTTGGGTTTTAAATCTTTGGGATTTACAAATTCCATTATTCTACTCCAAAATGTTTTAAAATATTGTCACTGCTCTGATAAGGTTCGGCGGTGTGTGCAATATCAGCACACTCACGCACAATGGCCTGGGCAAACTCTTCAACCTTGAGTCGCCATATGGGGCTATGAGCAATGGTAAAGTGAGTGTCCTCGGCTATGCGTTGGATATTCTCGTTCATTTTGCAGCATCCTCATAGTGTGCGTACACACCAAACTCGGGCTGGGCTTCTTTGTTGCCTTTGATAATCCACACAGTATCGCAATACTGCTCGACCTGTTCGGGACTCCAACCAAAGAAACAAAAGTCTGTGAACATGATCAGTTTCTTGGGTTCGATGTTGTTTTCTTCCAACCAAGTCCAAACACAATGCGGATCTGTACCACCGCCACCACCGGGCTGAAAACTCTCAATGTCGGCAATGTTGTCTGATGTAAATATTTCGTGATTGTGTACTTGGGTATCCCAACCCAACACATGGATACGATATTCGTCGTAACTTTCCATGATACCTTTGATTTCACTCAAGAAAATCTTGAGATCTGGATCAGTGATACTACCTGAAGTATCAATACCAATCACAACATCAATCTGGTTGCCGGGTAACATGCCGGGCATCACAGCATCCATATGCCACCCTCTGCGGCTGGGACGTTGCCAAGTGAAGTCGCTCTTGATAGTCGATTCAATCTGTTGATTGATCAACTCACGCCAGTTGATCACAGGTTCGGTTAGGTCCTTGATCATGCGTTTAACACCACCGGGCAAGTTGCCTGCACCCGACGCATTCGCGGCTGCTAATACAGCCTCTTTGATTTCGTCGCGGATTTGTTTCTTTTCTTCTTCGCTGAGTCGTGGTCGGCCATTGCCGGGCTTGTCACCATCTTCGCCGTCACCATCAGCACCTTCGCCGTCCAAATGCTCGTCCAGCAGACGTTTCATCAATTCGTTGACATCAATCTTGTCAGCATTCTCATACAAGTCATCGTAGACTTCTTCGGCACTCATACCGCGATATTTTTGAT
>Ga0315909_10008780_pt1 | contig 11028 bp, 4 predicted proteins | sample LakEriMetagenome_11_FD_203527 | JGI IMG/M metagenome (GOLD analysis project Ga0315909, IMG submission 203527) | Freshwater fungal communities from buoy surface, Lake Erie, Ohio, United States - Buoy 2 MA125 | ecosystem: Environmental > Aquatic > Freshwater > Lake | place: USA: Lake Erie, Ohio...
TCAAGACCATTGGAAGATAATGTTATTAACTATGAGATTAAAATTGGTTATGAATATGCCGCAGATGAAATATCACCTGTAACAGGATTTACTGGTAATGGTGAATTAATTCTTGACCCTGTAACCAACACATTTGATTTGGATGGTATAGTTGGTCAACCTGAAGTAAGTACAGGGATATATAAAACTTATCAAGCAACCATGGGTGTAAATGGTAGAGCAACCCAACAAGATTTTGATATGGGTCCGTTTATTCTATCAGGAACACCAATGAATATCAATCCAACAACCACAGGTTTATTCTTAACCAACTCACCAAGAACAAGAGATATTCAACCAACAGAATATTATACTTTAGGTTTTACCAACTGGTATATTGACCAAGTTAATTTATCTCAACCATATTATGCTGAATATAAATTCTATGATTTTGATGGTAACCTATTGGATACAAAACAATATCAGAATGTATATTCCAATGGTGGAGGACCAATGACCGATTGTAATTATGTGTATCAATCATATTACACCATCACACCAAAAACAGATACAGAATATAACACATTGTATTTGGGTTGTGGTCCAATGAACATTGATGATTTCCCACAAGATACTGCACAATATACCGTTCAGTTGTTTGGTAATTTCACAGGTTCAACAATGCCACCTTCACCAACACCAACTAATACACCTACTCCAACTCCAACACCAATATCATGTCCTGGTTGTACCACCTATTTGGTAGAAAATCAATCTCCAAGTACAGGTACATTTAGATACATTGATTGTGATTCAAAATCAACACAAACCTATACATTACCTGGTAATAGTGCAGTACAAGTTTGTGCATGTACAGGTTCATTAAGTAATCTATCACCTGGTATTGTTTATAGTGGTAGTGAACCTTGTGGATTACAACCATGTGCAAGTTGTGATAGTGTTACAATTTATAATAACTCAACAGGAACAACCGCACAATTTGCGTTGTTTAACTGTACTACTAATAGTTGGGCAACATATAGTTTACCACCACAAACAGGACAAATATATTGTTGTTGTTCAGAAAACATCTACACTTACTTGGGAGCAATTCAAATAATTGTTGGACCTCCATGTAATGCGCCAACTCCAACACCGACCCCAACACCATCATGTATATTCAGAACATTTAAAGTTCCATTATGTCTTGGTAGTACATGTTCAGGTGGTATTTGTACATGTAATGCTGGCCCATTACAAACAGTATATGCACCATGTAATGTAACAACACCATTTAGTGATACTGCAATATTGTATTTTGATACAACATTAACCAATCCTTTTAATGGAACATTCAGTAATGGTTCTGTAATCTACGAAGCGATTAATGGATTTGTTTCTATTGTTTGTGTAATTGGTGGACCTTGTTAATAAAATAAAAATAAAATAGAATTATATATATGGCAATTGCTCCAATATCTCCCCCACCTACTGGTTATACCGAGGGAATCTGTGCAACATACACACCTGTAAGTGAAGTATTCACATTCAACGTAAGAACAATCTGTAATAGAGCAGGTGTAGACCAATTACAATTGATGTTTAAGAACCGATATGGTATGTATGATTATTATACATTCACAGCCGGTAAAGCTGAAGGTTTGAATATTGAAAGACAAACTTATAAAACATGGTCTGTGGATTGGGGAAGTTCCAACCCATCTAAACAACCTTATTCAAGAGGATTGAGAGATGCTCAAGTTACAATACAAGAAACACATGTTATCAACACTGGTTTTATCAATCAGCCTGATTTCATGTTCTTGGAAGAATTGTATACATCCAATCAAGTTTATGAATTGAGGTCAGATGGTATTCCAAGACCAATTAATATTACCAATACTGAATTCCTAAGAAAGATTAAGGGAAACAGAGATATTGTAAACTTGGAACTCACTTACGTATATAGTAATAATATTTCCTTAATGGAATAATAAAAATATAAAAGTTATAAATTTTGGATACTTCGTTAATTTTATATCTTAACAACGAATGGGTTACAGTAGACTTGTATGATGATATTCCCATCAGTTTGGTAATTCAGGAAACTGACATTACAAATTTGCAAGCAAGGAAAGCTCCGTTTAGTAAAACATTCGTTGTGCCAGGTACCTCAAATAACTGTAGGGTATTTGAAGAATACTATGAGGTAAATGGTATTGACTTCAATCCATTGGTTAAAATTGACGCAGTTGTAACATATAGAGGTACAGATATATTCAATGGAATATGTCGTTTAAATTCAGTTACAATCAAACCCACAGGGATAGATTTTGAAATATATCTAATGGGTCAAACTGCGGACTTTGTGTCTGAAATAAAAGATTTCAATTTGCAAGATTATGATTGGGTAGATTTACAACATGAATTGACTTATGATAATTTGGTAGAATCTTGGAAAGCTAAGAATGATGAAACAAGTGGATTGTTTGGTGGTAAGATTTTATATCCAATGGTCAACTATGGATTACCTTATCAAGATGGTTCAACCACTCCCGCATTTAGTTATGAATTTACTGGTAGTACAGGATTCTATCAAATAGGTAGAGCAATCCAACCAAACGTATTTAAACCGGCTATTCGTATTAAAACAATTATTGATAAGATATTTGAGAATACAACTTATACTGTAGAATCAGAATTTTTCAATACAGATTATTTTAGGTCCATTTACATGGATACATTCCAAGATGGTAATGTGGGAACAACATCTGCATCAGGTGTAACCAACCAAAACATCTTCAAGGTCTACATGAGAAATACAACTATTCTCAGACCAAGTGCGACAGGTACACAAAATATGAGATGGTGGAATTTGGGTAACGATGGTTATAACCCATTGAGTTTATTTAAACTTGCGCCAGCTCCACCTAACCCAAGCGTAGCAGGTATTAACCCTGCACCACCTGCACAGAACGAATCATACTTTAGAGTACCATTTGCGGGTACATATTTCTTCAATGTTAAATTAACATTTAGTGGTGAAGGTAATATACCTGGCGATTTAGTAGCAGGTCAATTTTTTGCACGTAAAGGTCCATCACTAGCATCAATAGACAATGGTGGTAACTTTGCTGCAACAGTTCCAATCTTCAGTAACGCAGCACCAAATGGTGCAGCATTAAACTGGTTCTTTTCAGGAACTTGTAATTCGGGTGATTATGTTAAAGTTGTTTGGAATACAGCACAATCAACTAATTCAGGTCAAGCACAAATTACATTTAGAGGATTTAACTCAGGTGGGGTAGTAACACCAGCACCTGTTTGGGATTTATATCAATCACCATTTGTTACAAGTCCCGTATTGGTAGATTTTCAAAAAGGAATGCCCAATATAAAATCCATAGACTTTTTTAAAGCTATGGTTACCATGTTCAATTTGGTTGTTGTACAAGATGAGGTCAATAAAACATTAAAAATAGAACCATACAATTGGTATTACAATGATGCTGATAGAAGAAAAGTAGATTATACAGATAAATTAGATTTAAATTCTTCATATAAGATTGAACCATTATCATTTGATTTATCAAAAGAACTTAATTGGACATACAATATTGTTCAAGGTGATACTGTACAAATTGATTCACAATTGGCTGGTCAAAATGGTTCGGTATCTGATTATTATAATACATTATTTGCTGCACAAAATGGATATACATTTGGTAATTTCACATATACATCAACAGGTAATTTATTAACAGGAGAACAAACCTATCAATTACCATTTTCAGCATTACCAACAGAAACCGTATCGGGTTCAACTTATGTAATTATTCCTGGTGTATATCAATATAATTCTCAACGTCAACAATTACCATTCTCATCAAAGCCACATATATTCTTTTGGGTTGGTAATAGATACGCTTACAGTGATAATAATAAAACCAGTGGTAATCTTTGGTGGTTATTATCAGGAGCAACACCATTTGCATGGACAACAATTCCAACGGTATCACATTTATCATCATTGGATATTACAATTCCTGAATATGTTTCTGATTTAAATTTCGGTTCTGATTTCGATTTCTTTACAAACGATAATCCACAACCAATTCAATTCACACCATACACATTATACAACACATTTTGGAAAGATTATGTGGAAAACAATTACTCCAACGAAACAAGAAGATTTACAGGTAAATTCTACTATACACCATTGGATATATATAAAACAACATTAAATGATAAGGTCTTTATCAAAGATTCATATTATAGAATTGAGAAGATTAATGAAGCGGATTTGGTAAATAATAAATTAACCGATATTTCTTTGATTAAAGAACGTGGAGGTTATTATAAGGTTATTCCACCGTCACCCGAATATTTGATTACCCAAGGTCAAGGAACATATCCTGTATTGGTTGCTCCTGTGCCATTGGTAGTATCATTATCATCAAGTCAAGAAGTTCTGTGTGCTGGTGGTGGAACATCAACAACTATTTATCAATATGGTGGTGGTGCTCAATTATATGAAGGAAGTACAGTGGTTACATCTATTGGAGGTATTGGTAATATTCCATATGTTGCACAAGGAACTTATTTAAAATCTCCAATCACAAACAAAATCTTTGTAGTTATAAACAACTACGGTCAAATAATCGAAGACCCATGTTAATTAAATTATAGAAATGGCAGAAAAAACTATTGGTTTACGCTTACAGATAAATGGTGTACCTCAGACCATTACCAACATAAAACAATTAGAGGAAACAATCGCTGGTTTAGAAGGTGAATTAAAAGGTGTTGAAATTGGTTCAACCAAATTTAATCAATTATCAAACGAGATTAGAACTGCTCGAGGAAGATTAGAAGACTTTAACAAGAGTACTGAAGGTTTTGGTTTTGAAAAACTTGTAGAATCAGTAGGTAAATTTTCTGCTGGTGTTACAAGTGCGTTTGCAACAGCTGGTGCTGCTGCTCAATTATTTGGTAAAGATTCTGAGGACGTTAATAAAGCGGCGCAAAAAGCTCAAAATTTATTGACCATTGCAATTGGTGCAACAAGTATTGCAGAAGGTATTCTTGCCGCTAAAAAATTATTAACAACAAGAGCAACAGTTGCAGAAACAACCGCTACTGTATCGGCAACTGTAGCAACAGGAGGTCAAACAGCAGCGACAGTTGCGTTGACAGGTGCTGAAGTTGCTGCAACAACAGCTACAGGTGGATTAACCGTTGCAATTAAAGCGTTGGGTACAGCAATTAAATCAAATCCAATTGGGTTAATTGTTGGTTTATTAGCAGCAGCCGGTGCGGCTATGTATGTCTTCAGTGATGATACTGATGATGCAACAGCAGCAATTGAACGTTTGGATGCCGCATTGAAAAAGACTTTAGAAACAATTGATGACACCACTCGTAGAACTCAAAACGATTTAAAAATTAAGTTAGCAGCAGCGGAGGCTGAAGGTGCAAGTATTGAAAAATTATCTGAGTTAAGAAGAAAAAGTATTGAAGCTGAAAGAGATGCTGCCATACAAAGAACTCGTGAAATTAATGCCGCATACGATAAAGAAAAAGAAATACTTGAAAAGAATTTAACTGATAAAGAAAAACAAGAAGAAGAACATAAGAAAAAATTAAGAGAATTAGATGAAAAATATGGTTCTCAAAGACAAGCGGCAATCGTAGCAAGAAATAATGCTGAAACTAATTTAGAAATTGAAAGAATCCAAACACAACAAGAAATCAGGGACAGAGAACTTGCCGCACAAATTGCGAATCAAAAACGTAGGAATGAATTATTAACAGGTGCTTTACAACAAAGACTAGCCGATTTAAAATCAACTTATGAACAAGAACGTAAAGCAGCAATAAAAAATGGTGAGGATGTTCTTTTGGTCGATAAAACCTATCAAAAAAGAAGAAAAGAAGCAATAAAACAAGCTCAAAAAGAATTAGAAGATTTAACTAAAACTGTTAATAAAGAATTATTGGATGTTGAGGGTAGAAATTATCAACAAAGAATAAAAGAAGTAATTGATTTTGAAACTGAAAAGAGAAAACAATTAGAAAAAGGTCTTGATGAACTTAAAAAAGCTGGTGTTGCTACTCAATCTGATATTGATAAAACAAACACCGCAATTGCGGAAAGTTTTAAAACACAAGGATTAAAAATTGCTGCAATTCAAGACCAAATTTTCTTGGACTATTTAGCTGCTCAAGTTAATTTTAATGATGAATTACAAAAATTAAAATTACAAGGATTTTCTACAGACCAAGAAATTGAAACAGCTCGAAATACATTATTTGCACAAAATTTTGAAGATTATAAAAAGAAAGAATTAGAAAAAATTAAATTATCATTAGAATCAGCAGGTGTTGAACAGAAAGTTATTGACGAAACTTTAAAAAAGTATGAAGATTATTTTCTTAAATTAGGCGTATTACAGACCAATCAAGCAATTCTTAGTAGAGCTGAAACTAAAATAGATGAGGAAGAAAAGAAAGTTCAACAATCTAATCAAGGAAAATTTCTTCAATATGAATTAGAATTACAAAAAAAATATAATAGATTAGATAAAAAACAATTAGAGGATTATAATAATGAAAAACTTGCTTTAGAAAATTCATATCAATTAAATGAATTAGATGAAAAAAGAAGGGCATTACAAGCTAGAATAAAATTGTATGAACAAGACCCAACAATTAATCCAGAAAAATTACAAGAACTTAAAAATCAATTATTACAAGTTGAAGTTGATTATAATAATAAAGTATTAGAAATAGACCAACAAACAACAGATAAAAAGAAACAAAATGCTCAAGACCTCATTGCCAATTTACAAACTTATATTGGAGAATTTGAAAAAGTTTTAAATGGTATTGCATCAGCAACAGCACAAAGTTTTAGTTATCAATTATTAGCATTAGAAGCTGATTATCAAGATAATTTAACAAGAATAGGTGATAAAACAGAAGAAGCTATTGCAAAAAGAAAAGAAGCTGAAACAATTTATTTGAATCAGAAAAAACAGCTTGAAAAAGAAGCACAAATCGCATCTTTAAAAATACAAATTGCACAAGCCACAGCATCAGCTGCACAGTCTGTATTGAGTGTATTAGCGGCTCCACCTCCTATTGGTGGTAATCCAATATTACAAGGTATTTTAATTGCAGCCAATGGGATAATTGCAGCCAAACAAATTGGAATTCTTGTTCAAACAATTGGTACGGTTCAATCTATGGCTCGAGGTGGATTCTTACGTGGACCATCTCACGAACAAGGAGGAATCAAATATCAAGGTGGAGGTATTGAATTGGAAGGTAATGAAGCTATCATCAATAGACGTTCAACATTACAATATGCTGATTTATTATCTCAAATAAACGAACAAGGTGGTGGTAAACCAATCTATGTTAATAGTATCATGGATTCACGTATGGCTGAAGTATTGGCTTCAACAAGAAATGAACCGATTAGAGCATACGTTTTAGAACAAGACATTACCAAATCCCAAGCTGTAAACAGAAGGTTGGAAGAATTGGCGAGTTTTTAAACAAAAATATTTATAAAAATGGCTTACAAAATCATTGAATTAGAAATAGACGATAACATTCTCTCAGGACAAACCGGTGTAGATAGTGTGGCATTTGTAGAAATGCCAGCAATTGAAACTGAGTTTATGTACTTTGGAAGACAAAAATTCTATAAAGCTCCTGACTATGTTGCACAGAAAGCTTGTCAAGCAATAAAAGAAAATGAGAAACGTGGAAATCCCGCAGCAACTCAAGTTGGAAAAGTAAGAGCGCAGCAATTGTGTTCTCAATCTGAGATTTCATTGGAAACAATTAAGAGAATGAAGTCCTATTTGGAACGTGCTGCAACATACAACACCGGTAATTGGGATAATAAAGGAACAATCGCCTATGGATTATGGGGTGGTGAAGAAGCTCTCAAATGGGTTGATACCATTTTGGAAAGATTGGAAAACCAAGATATGGAAATTGATGTATCGGGATTACCTCCATATGTAAATTATCCAACAGGAGATACCGAAAATAACATGTTAATCAAACCCATATTATTTGTTGAAAAGATACCTGGCGAGAACAAGGATGATTATTTGCAAAGATGTATTCCCGTATTGAGAACTGAAGGATATGATGAAGACCAAGCGGTTGCAATCTGTATCGATAGTTTCAGTAAATGTAGTGGTTGTAAACAATCCATGGCTGAAGTTGGTGAAAGAGGTGGAATCAAAGAAAGTGATAAAGCTCCAAAGAGTGATACACCAAATCCTAACCCAAAAGGTGAAGGAACCGCAAAAGGTGATGCTGGTACAACAAGAGGTGCAGAAGTTAGTCAAAGAGTTGAAGATACATTAAAAAAGAAATCAGATGAGTTCAATGAAAGATACAAAGACAAACTTGGTTATGGTGTAAATGTTGGAATGTTAAAATCCGTTTACCAAAGAGGTGTTGGAGCATATAATGTTTCCCATTCACCAGCAGTTAAATCAGCTGAACAATGGGCGTTAGCAAGAGTTAACGCATTCTTGTATTTGGTAAAAGAAGGTAGACCTGAAAATAGTAAGTATGTTGGTGACAATGATTTATTACCAAAGGAACATCCAAAATATTCAACAGAAAAAGTAGAGAATACGAAACAAGAATTTCAACTATTAGGTTATATGGATGGTATTCCATATTTCTCAAATCCTGTTGATGCCGCAGCATACGGTAAAATCAATTATAACTGTGAGGGATATCATGTTCACCAAGATGAAGATGGTAATGATGTATATATGTCATGTGGAACTCATGAAGAAATAGATGGTGGTGTTGAACTTGAATCTTTGTTAAAAGAAGGTTGGGTTATTGAAGATGTTCGTGAGGTAAATCCTGAACAATTATTATCCAATGCCAAACAAAAATTTTCTCAATTAACTGAACAAGAATTTTACAGAATTGTATCTGACCCAAATGAAAATTCAATACAAGATTTTGCTGGTGCAAAAATCAGATATGTTTATGTTTCAGGAATGGGTTCTGATTTAATTAGAACCAGTAGAGAATTTTGCAAAAGAATGATGGGTGGAAAACAATATGTATTCCGCTACGAAGATATTATGAGATTGAATGCGGAGATTACCGCAGAAGATTCTGAAAGAACAATCATACCAAGACCTGTTGGAACTGCACCCGATATTATGATGTATAAAGGTGGTGCAAATTGTAGACATTATTGGTTGGAATTAATATTTGGAAATCCCAATCCAAACCAAGGTTATGAAGAAACAATAACCAACAGAAAGTATGATGAAATTAGAAAAGCGCAAATAAGTACACCAGCCAATGGTCAAGGTGGCATGGTTAATCCAAAAGCTAACCCACAAAAAGGTAGTAGAGATGGATTCTCCAAAGCGTTTGCAAATACAATTATAGTTGATATTGATGACACATTATTTGATGGTTTAACACCAAATCAGAATGTGGTTGATTATGTAAACTCTCAATGGGGTGACCATAGAATTGTAATCATGTCAGCAAGAAACGCATCAAGAAGAACTGAAACTGTTTCTCAACTAGCACGTGCTGGTGTAAGATATGATGATTTATTCTTGGTCGAATCTCCGTCTAATAAACAAAAGAAAGCCAAGACTTTGATTGCGGATGGATTGAGAATTGTTTTAGCAATTGAGAATAATCCAATGACAAGACAAGATTATGAATCATTGGGAATTAAAACAAAACATCCTGATTCATTTTCCAAAATGATTCCAACAGGATTTATTCAAGGATTACCAGTATTTGAAGATAAGGTAATGGCTCAAGATTATTCTTACGCAAATGGTTGTGGTGGAATTGTTGAACCTGTTGAATATATGGGTAAAAGAATGTATCAATCTTGTTCATATAATTCATCCAAGAAAGAAGATTTCAATAGAGTTAATTTTAGTAGTGATGATGACAAACGAATGATTTATGGTCCGTTGATGTTACCTAATATTTTAATTCCAAGATTGGATGAAACAACAGGTGAAAAATATTATGTGAAATTCAAACCACAAACAATTGAAAAGATTCAAAGAAAGTTCATGATTGATGGATATCAAAGAGCCACAAATCTTGAACACACCAACAAAACATTTAAAGATGTTGTATTGGTTGAGAATTGGATTGTTTCAAGCGAACAAGATAAAATCTATTCTCTTGGATTTACCAAAGAACAAGTTCCATTGGGTTCTTGGGTCGGAGGTTATTATGTATTACCAACCAAAGAAGGTGATATGATTTGGGAAGAATTAATTAAAACCGGCAAAGTAAAAGGATTTAGTGTTGAAGGTATGTTCAATCTTAAATTCTTCAAAGATTACTTTACCAAAACTGATGATGATATTTTACTTGATGAAATCATCGATATATTAAATCGCGTAAACGATTGATTATCGTGTTAAATCATGTAGACTATTTATCATATGACAATAAACATTGTAATAAAATAAATCTAAAAAAATATGACCAGTAAAGAAGCAATCGAAAAGATTAAAAGTGTGTTGAATCTTTCTTTTAAAAGAGAAAAATTCGCAACTACATCTTTGGAGGATGGAACTGAAGTCACCAATAATTTAGATTCGGATTTTCAAATCGGACAAGTTCTCTACGTAGTTGGAGAATCTACATTAACACCAGCACCTGAAGGTACACATACCACTCGTGAAGGTTATAAAATTACTGTAGATAGTTCATCTGTAATCGTTGCAATCGAATCATCTGTATCAGATGCTGAGAAAGAAACAACTGATGAAACCAAAGAAGAAAACATGTCAGAAGAAGCCGAAGCTATTGTAGAGGAGACTCCAACCGCTGTAAAAGATGAGGTCATTGCTGAAGTTGTAGATGCTTTACTTCCACTTGTTGAAGAAGTAAAATCTTTAGCTGAAGAAATGAAAAAACTAAAAACAAAAATGGAGCAAGAAATGAGCTCCCTAAAAACCGACTTTGACTCATTTAAAAAGTCACCTGAGAAATTCTCTGTGG
>Ga0315909_10008783_pt1 | contig 11024 bp, 19 predicted proteins | sample LakEriMetagenome_11_FD_203527 | JGI IMG/M metagenome (GOLD analysis project Ga0315909, IMG submission 203527) | Freshwater fungal communities from buoy surface, Lake Erie, Ohio, United States - Buoy 2 MA125 | ecosystem: Environmental > Aquatic > Freshwater > Lake | place: USA: Lake Erie, Ohio...
TTTCCAATGTAGATGGTTCAGTTTTAGCAACTTGAGTATCTTGTTGCTTATTTGTGTCATATGTTTTTTTCAAGTCTGCAAGGTTGTTATTAACCCATTTCCAGTCTTTAGGTCCATATCCTTGACTTATATCTGAAGCAGGTAAACTAGTCCATTGATTTCCGGTCTTTTTGATTGCGGCTTTAAACTTTCCATCAAGTATATAAGGTAATGCACCTCTATCGGCAAGCATTTGAATAGCAATTTTGTCTTGTGAGTCTGGACTAAAATCTTTTAGTCCTAAACGGGTTTTGTAGGGTATCCAATTCGCTGCCATAATTTGATATCTACCTGCAGCAGTGCTTGGTATTATTTCTACTTCCCCTTTTTTATTTCGTGATTTTAACTTAACTATTGTTTGTGGGTGCGAACTGTAATCTTTAAATTTGCCACCACCAACCATTGTATCATAATCCGTATTCCCTTCTGCTCTGGATATTAAATCCAGCATCATACGTACATTAGAGTTTTTCATTAATTCCTCTAATTTGTCGTTATCTAAAGTAGTTCTTTGATACGGTTTATAACGACCGGGTGCTTCTACTATAAATTCTTTTGCCCTCATTATTGTTTGATCAATCTTATAATCGATTTTAATAACTCATCGTCGCTATCTTCACTTTTTTCTTCAGCTACTTGACCAAATCCTGCTGGTATACCTTTTGATTGTCCGGAAACACCTTGGTCTTGTGCATTTAAAGCTTGCGTAGCTAGTACATCTGATGTTGGCTGAGTTGTTGATGCGGTTGCAGCAGGTGCTGCTTTTGGTTGATTTGCTGAAACATATTGACTTGCTAAGCTAGGTGCAGACGCTTGAGCAGTAGCAGGAGCGGGTTTAGCGGTAGTAGCAGATTGAGGTTGATTTGCTGCTACGTATTGACTTGCTAAACTAGGTTCAGCAGCACGTTGGGCGCTTGCTCCTTTATTTTGTTGTGGATTGCCTGCCATTCCTGTAAATGTTGGGGCTGTTGCATTTGTACTAGCACCTCTTGTGTTTTGTGCTTGACTTTGTGCTGTATATCCACTACTTTGATTATTAACTGCTTGTTGAACTGGTGCTGTTTTTTGTGCTTGACTTTGTGCTGTATATCCACTACTAGTTGCGCCGCCATCTGCGTATTTAACTTTGCTAGGATCATACCCACCACCGTATTGCTGATTTGGATTTACAGTTTGTGATGCTGGAGCATTTATTTTACCTGATGCCATTTGTTGTGCTAATTTATCTCTTTGTGCAGTGGCCCTTGTATCAATATTAGTATTAGTATTTGATACTGGAGCATTAATTTGTTTACCAAAACTAGCAGCATTTTTATCGTTTGGATTGATAGCAGTAGCAGGAGCTTCATCTAGATAGTCCATATACTTTCTCATTAATTGTCTATTATCCATATCATCTTTTTCTTCTGTAGTTGGTTGTTGTGCACCTTGTGGTTGCGTGGGTTGTGCTGGTGCAGGCTGAGCTGGTGCAGGTTGTGTCGGTTGTGTACCTGTTGCTGCCGCCTGCATTTCCGCATCAGTTGCTTGGCGAGTTGGGTCCAATCCAAAAAGCTCATTCGTTTTCGGTGAAAATCCTGCGCTACCACCTGTGCCCCAATCTTTTTGATCAATCATATCCTGACCGGCTTGTTTAGCTTGCGCAGCACCTTGTTTAATAGCATTACCGCTTGTGTAGTATGCCCAATCCTCATCACTTATGTTACGAATAGCCTCAAAATCTTTAAGAGCCTGAGCTTGTTGTTCTGGTGATGCTTTTTTGAATGCAGGATCGTTTCTAATGTCTTGAGCATTAGGACCTCGGTATTTATTCATCTCTGGTCCAATTTTTTTCATGGCATCATCAAGACCTGAATTGGCTGCAACATCACCCATTGATTTCATCATGCTACCTACATACGCAGACGAAGGGTCTCGTTTGCCTCCTAATGCTGCCTTACCGGCCTCATATCCTCCACGCATCATTGCCCCCTGCGTAAAACTTTTGGCTTGGTTCGCTACATCTTGATTTATTGCTCCTTGCTTTACCCCTTGATCCAATGATTTTGATATTTCTTTATAATTATCAATTTGTTGTCCTACCGCATCCTTTGCTTGTTGATATTGACTTGGTTCTTGATTAGGATTGGCTGGAGGAGGTGTAGCAGGTCTAACTGGAGCATTAGGACCAACACCCGGAGGAGGACCTTCGTTTAATATATCTAAATACTTTCTAAAAAATCTTGTGTCTGACATTTTGTTTTCCTTATTTTACCATGCTCTGCAAGACCAATATCTTGCTTTCCAACGTGGACCTGGATTCTCGCAGCGATGGCGTGCGCGGAAACTTTTTCTACGTTTTGGATTACTCTTTTTAATTTTCATGTTCTTATCGCCAAAGTTTACTTTAACGACCTTACCATTTGGCTTACGTACATATACTTTTGACTTCTTAACGTCGCCAGCCATTGGCTTACCTAATTGTACTTTACGTCCTTGATATTCTGCTTCATTCAATTCTCCGTCAGACATTTGATTTCGTATATCACGTGCTGTTTTCCTCAATTGATCTCTTTGTTCTGGACTGAGTGGTGAACCGTCACTATTCTTAAAATTCATTTTTGGGCTAAGTCCTTGCAACCTATCCATATACTTTTGATAAGAAGGGTTATTGGGTTCTATTTTTTTTCTATTTACAGTTACTGGTCCATCTGCTTGACCACCTACCAATGTACCGCTTATAGATTCTTGATCATCTTCAGCAACCTCTTCTTCCTCTTGATCGTAAGTTTCATCTTCGCATAGAATGTCATTGACCTCTAATAGTCCTAATAATGTTTCATCTGCTTCGATGATGACTCCATCTGTAGTAAATCCAATTATGCCAGTTTCAATGACAAAATTTTCATTGAGTTCGATATCAAAGCTATCGTGTAGTTCTAATTTTTCATCTATTGATTTTTCATCGGATTCATTGATAATATTTAAGAATTTTTTTGTTCCAGTTTTAATACTTTCATTGGATTTAACTTTTTGCTGACCACTTAGTCTCAATATTTCATTTAATTCATCGTCGGCTACTTCATCAATTTCTTCTGTTGTTGGTTCTGGCTTAGTTATAGACTTAAGTGCATTACTTGGTGTCCAATTAGGGCCCCTTGACGGTCCAAGGTGATCATCCGAAGCCTGTGCAAGTTGATTAGTTGGAGCCTGTGTAGCTTGAGCAGTCTGCGTTGTAGGGACTGCTGGTTGATTATTTGGCGTATATGCTTTGGCTAGGTCTGTTGCTGTAGATCCAAGAGCATACGCTGATCCTAACTTTGCAATATCGCCTCCTGCTGCATAAGACAAGTTAGTTAATGCACCTTTATAGTCGCCCTTTGCTGCATCTATACCAGCATCTACTGCACCAACCATTCTTCTTCCGCCTGGAACAAATGTGCCCACAAGCTGTTTGCCTGCTTCGGTGTAATCTCCTCCCAAAGCTGCTTTTCCAGCACGGTAGGCTGATTTTACTTGACTTACTCCTGGAATAAAATCAGTTACTACATTCAAACCCGTTTTGAATGCTTCAGCACTATCAGGGTTTTCTTTGGCCCATTTTGCAGCATCTCTGCTACGTTGTACATTTTGTATTTGTTCAGGGCCTTCGTTTATAATATCAATGTATTTTCTAAATAATTCGTTGTCGCTCATAGTATATTCCGGCTAAGGGTAATATACTATTTATCTAAGTATGGACTGTATATGTCGTTTAGTTTTTTGATGGTTTCTTGTGTGTTATTCCAGCGGTGCAGGACTCCGATACCACCAGCACCTTCCCAAGATGTCATATATTTTTTATGATCATCGATGAGAACGTTTGGTTGTCCATCTGTAGTTGCATATTTCTCTTTTCTGCCCTCAAATATTGCTGGCATATTAGGGTTATGCTGACTTAACCAATACTTTTTACCCTCAATGCTGGCTTGAGTTATTACCTTCTTTTTATCTTCTTTTGTAGACCTAAGAGGAGCGGATAAGACTGTGCAAGGAATCTTGTTTTTACTTATCCAAGCTAGTATTTCACTGCAACCTGATAGTACAGGAAGTGTAGCAAAGAATTTGTATACGAAATCACTGCCCTCTGCTTGAAGTGCTGCTATAGAAATTTCACGTTGTTCTTTGTCCCCTATATCTTTATACCATTTAATATCAGGGTCATTCATTTTGGAACTCCACCAACGTGCCCATTGGGTAAAGAAATCGGCTTGTACCCCATCCATATCCAAATATAAATGGGGCATTCTACCAATCTCTTTTGTTTCTATCTCAGTGAATCTCATTCTCTAAATCTTCTACAAACTTAAACATAATAAGAAATCCTATGAAACTTAAACCCATTGCGTAAGGATCTCCCATTCTCATAGCGATTGTAAGCAAAACTGTAAAAAGTGCAATAATAAAAAGTTTCATAATGTATTTATTTAGGGTCGCAGTCTACCCATTTCAAGTTGTTGTAATGTTGATAAGGCCAAGTTCCTTTAGGAATCAAACACACGCCCAACTCAGGGCGATTATCAACTCTTATTTGTACTATTGCCCATAATAGCCAAACAAAGTACAATATTAGTATACTAGTTAAACTCCAACATGTCAACCTATAACGGAAAAGTTTTCTTTTTCTCGCACGTATTTTTGCAACTTCTCTTTCCCGTTTCATTTCGATAGCAATAGCGCCAGCTTGCTCCTTACCCACCTTTTGCATCATTTCTTCAACTTCAGTATAGAGTGCGCCAAGTTCAGGAGGACTTTGGTATACCATAATTTCACGTAGTTCAGTACCCATCGCTTCTAGTTGCTTTTTTAATAACACACGTTGTAAAGCACGTTTACCCAAACTATCTTCGCCGTGATACACTTCTGTTTTACTACGGCGCTCCTCTTCCTCAAATACTGCTAGGCACTTATAATAATTGTCATAATAAGTGCCAAGTTGTTGACCTATTTCGGTGTAGATGTTTGTTGTGTCACCTGCTTGTTTGTTTAACTCTATGACACGATTTCGTTCTGTGACGTATTGATTACGCTCAGCTACAGTAGGCTGGCGATCTTTGAATTTGTTATGAAATTGGTCGTCAAGGTCTTTGAGGACATCTTTGATTTCCCCAGCAGCTCCCTTTATATCCTTGTAAAGTTTACATCCTTCTTTTACAAGTTTAACCGCACCATTAGCTAACGCAAACAGCGTCAATGGATCCATTTTGCTTCTCTTGTCCTTTTAAAAGGATCTTATTATTTTATTTGAGTTGTTTTATTTTATTAGAATGGTAACCACATCCAAATGCCTTGGCTCATTAATAAAAAGCCGATGACACTTACACCAATGCTTGCATAAAACATACTCATACTTACTGCTAAGATACTAGCCGATAGTAACACAATTGCTAGTTGATAACTTGTACCTGCAAAAGTCATCCAAGGACCATGCTTTTTAGCAACATCACGTTCCTCTTCTAAAGCTCTAGCCTTAGCAAATAACTCTTTTTTTCCTTCGCCCTTTTCAGGGTCACTTTCATAGCGTTCAATCTTAGCTTTCATTTTTTCTGCTTTAGCTTTGTCACCTCTTGCTACAGCATCATCAAGACTCATTTCTGCTAACGTTTGTTTGATACTTTTTGCTTGATAAAAACTCCAAACATCATTAGCTTTAATGGTATTATTCAACACTTTGCTGCTAAAACTATTCGCCATGTAAGTATTTACAGCGAGTAATAACGCAATAACTGTGATTACCCAACCTGCTTTATCTTTAATTTTTGCTTCTGCTTCACTACGACTTAATACTTTACCTGTTACTTTGTCAATCATTTGCTTCATGGTCTTTTCCCTTTATTATAAATTTTTCTAGTGTATCAATTTTAATTAATTTTAGTCCTGAATCAGTCAAAACTAACTTAAAATAATCACCTGGTTTCCAACCCAATTTTTCTACTTCAAATCTGTTATCAAGGATGATTCCCGTGTCACTTAAATCCCAAATATAATCATCAAAAAGCACAACGTTCACCTTTGTTTGTACAAAATCGTTCACTAACGACCCTGACCTCTATATTTTTTGTATGACCTACTTTCGCTTTTATTCATTGTGCTAGTCTTTATTTTGCCACCTTGTTTTGTGGTTTTTACGACACTTGTGTGTGCTTTACCTGAGGTATTTGTCTTTGCTTTAGCCATTTTATCTCCTTAATATGTAGCTATATCAGTGAATGTAGGACCTTAAATACTAATATATTTATCAAATGGATTTACCCATTTGGAGGACATTATGAAGCAGGCTCTCGCAAATCTGATTCATGTAAAATCTGAAGAAAAACAGGCTATTCCCAAAAGGCAAGCTATTCCTATAGTTCCAATAGACACAACCAAAAATCAAGTCAAACTGGATCCCTCCAAAACTATTAAAACTTAAGGAAAAATATGAAAAAAATATTTGTTTTGTGTATGCTGGTCCTTTCACCTTTTTTAGCCGCAAATGAACTAGAGCCCAATCTTACAATACGTGACAACACTGTGATCTATGATTTACAAGATTATGAAAAAACCTACAAGAGTGATGTTTATCATTTTTACATTAGAAACGATATAAATCAAGTTGGTCCTAACCAATATTTGGTACATACGATGGTTGAATATGTAATGATAGATGGCATGTCATATGCTGATCTTGGATATAGTGTAAAAAGAATTTTTAACTATGGTGTACTTGATTGCCAATTAAAGGCATTTAGTTTGACTAGTGATATTTACGTAGATGCGGATAATAAAATTGTATATAGTGAAAGTTACAATTTAGGAGAATTCGTGGCAGAACTTATGACACCTGACACAGCCAGAAATTCAGTGTACAATAAAGTATGTGTTAACACTATATAAAACGGACTATATACTAATGTAGATTTAATCTACATTTAGGATATGCCATGAAAAGGTGTGTATGTAGGATAGTAGAAGAAATTCCTGTTCTACTTTTAATTGAAGTGTTTACATTGGTCAGGGTTGCATCGATTTTACTTTTGGTTACATTTTCAATATTGTATAATTTATTTTAAGGATGCAACATGAAAAAATTTAGTTTATTAATTTTATTAGGTGCAATTTCATTTAATACAGTTGCAGAGGAATACCGTAGTTTTAGAGTTGTATGTGATAAAACCGAAACTATAGTAGCATCATTAAAAGAAAAATACAAAGAGTTGCCAATAATAGCCGGGCGCAGACTGTCAAGTAGCAAAAGTACAATTAGTGTTTGGGGAAATCCAGAAACAGAAACCTTTACAATATTGGATAGTTTGGGTGACCAATCTTGCGTACTAGCAGTAGGTACTGATATAACTATACTATTAAAAGAAGGTGAAGGAATATGAATTGGTTAGTAGATGCTTATGTGGAAACCTTTGTACGTTCGATGTTATTTTGGTATTATCTACCATCATATATAACAGAGTATCAAACGTCTAATCCAAATTCTTGTTTCTTTTGGGCGAATAATCAACATTCATAATTGGACTACGATCAGGTACGATATTATTTTGTATATCATCTCCGTACTTTAATTCAATATAACTTAAAACTTCACTTTTTTCAGGGACTTCAATTATAAGTCCTTTGTAAAATTTAATTTTATATTTGAAATGTTTTTTCAAAACTGCATCAGTGAGTATATCACTAAAGATATTTGATTCTCTATAAAATATTATTTTTTTCATCATTTATTGAATATTATAAAGTTCACGTAATCACGTTCTGATTCAAAATAAAACTGATAATTATTATTGAATTGCTCAACTACGTCAGTAGATTCAGAAACAAACCAGGTATCTGTACAATTACGAACGCACCAATCCATCATTGTGCCTAAGGTGCCATATGGTATGACCATTTTAATTTTATAAGGTTGAGTCGTTTGTTCTGACAACCCTTACTCCTGATCTTTCAAGGAAGGCAATACCATCAGTGCTTCTATAATCTGTATTATAATATACAGTAGTAATGCCACTTTGATATATAAGTTTGGCACACTCCAAACAAGGACTGTGAGTAATAAACATTGTACTACCCAGCCCACTATTAGTAGATTTTGCAAGTTTTGAAATAGCGTTACTTTCAGCATGAAGTACCTCTTGTTTTGTTTTTAAACCTTTATTGATTAAGGTTTGTGGCTCACCAAATATCGCATCAGAAAATCCAATATCTTCGTATTCACAGTTATTATCCCATCCTGCTGGCATACCATTGTAACCATAACTGATGACACAATCATCTTTTACAATTACTGCACCAACTTGCAATCTTTTTGCGTAACTTAACTCTGATACACGCCGTGCCCAATCCATATAAAGTTTAATAAACTTTTCTTTCATGTATCTATCAATCCCAAAGATTACGAAAATATTTCCCAAATAAATCTAAGCCCTCTTGTATCCTGTCATCATGTAATTGATGACCAATGTAATCATACCAATGTTCATCTGGGTTCGTATCTACCATTTGATGCATTATTTCCATTTTTCCAGTCGTTGGATTAAGCATGGGTTCGGTGTCAACAAATTCATACTTTGCTTCTCCGTGATGATACTTGCTATCGTAATCATCATTTATGAGTTGTTCAAAACTCCAAATCATTTTGTCAAGTATTTCATCCCAACGTTTACAGGATTCGTCAAATGCATCATTGTGAGATTCACTATAAAAATCAAAACATTCTTGAGAACCGTAATTTTCACCACCTACATCAGCAAAATCAGCAGGAACGCCGTGCTTCGTTTCCTTTAGTTGTATTAACATTGGATAAATGATTAGTGCTAAGGTATGATACATGTTCCATGTATCGTACTTGTCAATTTGAACGTCGATTTTTCGTGCTGTAGTGTATCCTTTTGGGAAAGGGCCTATGTTTATTTTCATAGTGTTTTTGATATTTTACCGTCTATAAAGAAAAATTCTGTGTTGTTATGCATTACCGCTGCTGTACTGTTTCTCTGTCGGTCACTAAAAACTTTTGCTGCTTCCTCGATAGTCGATGCTTGTCCTAAAAACTCATTTGTGGAAAGATTGTATAAAAGGATTGTGTTGTCAATTACCTCAGTCTTTACTAAAATTATGTTATTCTCTTTCAGTTCTTCATCACTTGCTACATTCAACAAATCATCTAAATTAACCTTGCTTTCTTCTGCAATTTTTCTAATGGTTCTACGCATTTCAAAAAGCTGATATGCTCTGCCCATATTAAAAGCCCAGTATAATAAACCAATAGTGACTAGAAATTCTAACATAATTATAACCCTTCCTTGTATTTATTTGTTAACAATATATTTGTTGTGGTATTTCTGCCAATCTTGTAAGTAAGTCTGATAATGAACCCATTTTGGTTCCTTTTGTCTTATTCTAACAAGAAATCCCCATTCACGTTGTTGTTTACCCATAAAGAAAAGAGTTGTTGCTGGTTTACCAGCATCAAGTTCAAGCCAGTGCATTTCTGTAGCACTACGCTTGATAATACTACCTGGCCCGCGCCATTTGGCTACCTCACTGAAAATTGTTCCATCCTCATTGTAAATAGGAACATGTTCCCAATAACCACCTTTAAGAATTATTGTAAGATATGGCCAAGGGTGATCATGAAATATAGGATCATCGCTACGAACAATTTTGTGTAATGTCACATTAAATGGAAACCAACTACGATTTTTACATAACAAGTAATAACGATGCATGTAATCTACACCAGTTCTACGATCTGGTATAAGTCGATATCGACCTAACTTGTTCATTATCTTGTGTAAAATATTCATAGCATAAAAAAATAAAAGGTAGCTTTTTTACAGAGCTACCAAACTGTGCCAGTGACTAGCTGAACTCTTTACAGACCGAGCGCCAATGCACGATAGCCTGCTGCAACGATTTCACGGCTAGGAGTACCTAGACGATACTTAGTTGTAGTACGACCTTTGGTGTCGGTATGCTTGTTAGCATAGATAGCGAAACCTTCATAACGTAGGTCACTAACAGTTGCAGTTGGGTTGGCAATACTAAAACGCTGCTTAATTTGTGCTGCAGTCATTTGCTCACCCTTCTGAAAAGCCTCTAGTAGGCGCTCTTGTTTTGATTTCAACATATGTTTTCCTTATAAAAAATATCGCTGATTACTCAACGTGATGACATTATAACACATGTTGCGTTTGATGCAATATCTTTTGGTTAACTATTTTTGTCAGTTTCACCAAAGTTCTTTTGAATTGGGAAAGGCCAAACACTTGTTTCTTGATCACTTATTGTCTGCCAAACCATTGGACTACCTTCACTTTTTGGTTGAATATTTTCTTCAAATATTTCTAACGTAATATCATCAATAAGGTCAATTTTTACAGGACCATATATAGTAACACTATCAAAATCAACTTCCCAATCGTGTTCTCCATCATAGAGCCAACCAGCACCCCCCTCATACCAAAGATTTTTGATTTCTTCTATTTCTTCCTCAGTAAAACTTTCGTCAAAGTCAAAACTTACATTGATTAGGTCATCTAATTCAGAGCCATAACCTGCATCAGTATCACAAGCAATAGCCTTGCTATTTATTTCCCATTCACTAACAGGATTATCTTCATGCCTAAAACCTAAGCCCCAACGATACAATTCTTCTACATGCCAACTACGTATTTCACCATCAGCCGTTTTTTCATAAACATCATAAAAAACTTCTGCGTTCTTTTTTTCAAGAGGTGTTATGCGATATACTTTGGTCATTTTAATCCTTTTTTCTTTTTTGATTCTGTCATTCCTGCTGCAATCATTTTTTTGATAATTAAAAGTACACGACTTTTTTCTCTTTCAGTTAGAATTTTTACCATTGCTAACTTATCATCATAACTATTTGCACCATCTAAAAACTCAGCAGGAACTACAATCTTAGGTTTTTTCTTAAATTTCTTTAAATTTGCCTTTATATCATCATTATCATCTGACAT
>Ga0315909_10008790_pt1 | contig 11018 bp, 25 predicted proteins | sample LakEriMetagenome_11_FD_203527 | JGI IMG/M metagenome (GOLD analysis project Ga0315909, IMG submission 203527) | Freshwater fungal communities from buoy surface, Lake Erie, Ohio, United States - Buoy 2 MA125 | ecosystem: Environmental > Aquatic > Freshwater > Lake | place: USA: Lake Erie, Ohio...
GCCGTAAAGGGCACTCCAGCGTGGTTTAGTACCTCAAGCCATACGATGGCATGGATTTCAGCATCGGAAGCGTTCAGGACGCTCCAGCCCTTCGCAATGCGTATTTTGTTTATTACGGCACATACCGCCCTCATCTTGTCAGCGTTAACCGTATTTTTCGAAGAGCTCTTGGTATCCGCTAAGTTTTTCTCGATTCGTGCTAGTTCTGTTCGTTTGATTCGCTCCATTTTTCCTGTACTCCATTGCGTTCAGCATCCAGTTCCGCCATGTCGCCACCCAATCCAGCTTAACTCCCTTTTGCCCTGAAGCCGATTGCCAGTAGTTAACGAACTTCTCGGTTTCCAGTTCGATGTTCAGGTCTATCGCTTTCGACTCTGCCCATTCCCTCATCGGTTCGCTTATCCCGAAGTCGGCAGGTATCCGTGAACCCCGTTTTGTCGATGACGGGTTAGCCCGTCTTTCTCTATGGTTACTTTGATGGTTACTTTGGTGGTTAATATCCTTTATATGTCGTTTTGGATTTTCCAAAGGTTCGTTTGGATTTTCCAAAACCTCCTTTGGATTTTCCAAAACATCGTCTTTGGATTTTCCAAAGCCCATGAGCAGTTCGATGTGCCCGTTATCATCCAAGGCAATCCAGTTTGCCCTGACCAGCTCCGACCTCATGACCGAAGCGTATGAGTAGTCCAAGTTGCACTCGCTAGCTATCGTTTTTAGTGACGGGAAGCACTTCCCAGTCTTCCCGTTCCTGCGTCTGCACAGGTAAACATAGATGACGAAAGCCGACTTGGACACCTCTTGCATCCTGTCGATAGCCTCATCAGGTATGTTCGCCATTAGTTCGCCTCCACTGCATCAAAGGCTTCAGGGTTGTCGTGCCCTTCAGTGAGCAGGCGGTACATCGCTCCGATTTGGTTGTCGAGCTTGTCTATCTGCTCCGTGGTCAGATTGTGGATACCACCCTCGACCCCGAACTCCGCCTGAATCATTTCGTTGATTGAGTCGAGATTCCATTTCGGAGCAAAGCCCAGCTCGTTCAGATTCCTGAATCCGATGCCACAGGAAGTGATGAGCTGTGCCCTTCGCTCTTCCTCGCTCACCTCGTTCTTCTTCTTCGGCTTGATAACCTTCTTCTCCTGCTTCACAGGGGCTGTCTCGACAACCTCGGCAACAGTTTCGTAGAAAGGCGAATCAACCAGCTCGCCCTCTTCGTTCACCAGTGCATCGGGTGCGATTTCCTCATGGGTGTAAAGCCCAAGCAGGACATCGGGGAACACGATACGGGCACAGGCACTGACGGCTCTCCACTTGTACATCGTGGTCGCCTGCTTCTTGTAGTTGTCTTTGGTCAGCAGTCCCATCGCTTTGGCTTCCTCGTATCCGAAGAATTCCGTGTGAGCGGTTCTGCCTCGACGCTTCATCAGGACTGTCGCCCCAGCGTCATCGACTTTGATTTTGATATCTTCCAGCAGTCCACTGCGTCCGATGAGTCCAAGCATGAGTTGGGGGCTGACGGTCGGCTTACCCTGAATCACATTGATGCCGTTCAGGGCGGTCATGGCGGGGACACCAAGTTCACGCCCCGTCAGGATGATTGCAAGAGCCTGCTCTGCGGTCTTGATTGAGACTGGAAGGAATCCAGTCTTAACCAGCGTGTTTGCCTGCTCACGCATCGTGTCAAATTCCGCCTGCGTGGGATTGTTGAAGGTCTGTGTTGTTAGTGCTGTATTGGTCATTGTTTTGTTTTCTCCTATGTGGTTTTGCTAACCGAAAACCAATATACGGTTATTTTTATTTCGTGTCAAGTGGTCTCCAAAGATATTTCTTGAGGGTTTATTTCTTGATTGTGAAACCAGCCCCAAGACTCGATTGCACCTGACTTGCTCATTCCGTGTCCTATCGGAACAGCCTCCCGACATTTAGGGCAGTAGGTGAACCATTCATAGTCGCCCAGTACCCAGCTCTTGATTGACTTCGGGCTCTCTCCGCACTCTCGACAGTTGGCTATTGGCATTTGTCCTCCAGCCTCTCATCGAACTTCAAAAACATTTTGCCGATTCCCTCGATGCTGTGATTCTCAGCCAACATGCAGGTCAGGATGAATTTGAACTCATCGAGCAATTCCTGCCTGTCGTCGTCGGTGGAATCTGACATCTTCAGATTCCGAATATCGCAAAACACCGCATACATCGCTTCTTCCAATATATTTTTCGTGGTCATGTCTCCTCCTAAAGTCTTTTGAATGAATCAACTGTCCTGTCCCATTCCCTGTCTTGCAAACAATCGTTGCAGAGGGCGACTTCGTTTTCGTACAGGTACTTGCCCAAGTCGTCACAAGGGAAGTCCCGTCTGCAATCGAAGCAGGTGTAGCTCGTTATCAGTGGCTCGTAACGATATTCGCAATAGTCATTGCAGACTTCGCACTTCGCTTGCCCCAGCGTGCGGACTTCCCATTGCTCCCTCTCCTCGCTGAAGAACTGTTTGACCTCAATGTAAACTTTATCGCTTCCGCATTTCTTGCACAGTGCTTTCATGGTTATAGGCGGTTTATCCGAACTCCGCCAAACGGCTTAATTATTTTTCGCTGTAATCAATTTCGATGTAGACCTTGTGCCCAAGCGAGCTGGTCACGACGAAAAACTCCACATCGTCTATCTCTTTCACTTTAGCCTCGTAACGCTTCTGCCCTTGCCTGATGAAGATGCCTTCATCGCTGAACTCCAAATCCGTGTGATGGATTCTGACTGTGTACTTTGGTTTTCGTTTAGCCATGGTTTTCTCCTTCAAAGAACTTCTGCCCTTGCTCGATTCTGATAAGAGTATAGCACGGGTTTCATTTCGTGTCAAGTGGGGTCATGGGCTGAACAAAATAATCGTAAATGACTCTGACCCGTCTTTTGCAGGTCGTGCACTGTCCGTGGGTGTCATTGGAAAGCACGCTCCGTGACAGTCGCTTTTTGTAGACCTTGCTGATTGCGAACTCTCTGCAGTCCACGCACCTAAACGCAAATCTTTTGATTTCTTTGGTCATTGCTATCTCCTTTTTGGGGTAGGGGGCTTACGCCCCCTCCTTGGTTAGTTCCGCTAGTGCCTCGGTTCGTTCCGTGAGGTCGTAAGTCCCTCCACCGATACCAAGCACATCTCCTGTGATGTAAATCTCTCTGCCGTCTGCGTCTTCAAGTTCGATGAAGAAGCAGTTTTGGTTCTTGCTGAAGCCGACCTTGAAGGTCGCTCTGCCTGTGATTCCGTCTTCGCCATTTATTAGTTTCATAACCATTCTCCTTTTGAATCGGGGGCTTATGCCCCCTCCTTTTTCCAACTCATCATCTTTACCAACTTGTACTGAATTTTTGTGTCAGCTTCATCGGGGTGGATGATGTGGTTGTACCGATTGTCTTTGCCTATCTGCTTGCCGTTATCTCTGATGTAAGTCCCTTCGTTAGTCTCGATGCGTTTAGCAGTCACCTTTCTAACTTGAGCCTCTCTTCTGACCCGTTGACCTGTGAATCCCATCCCTTGATGGTAAATCTGAACAAGGTCACCGACCTTCACATCAGCGAAGTGGATGGGTTCGCACTCATCGCACTTGCGGAAGCGGTAGTACATGCCTAGTGTTGCACCGCACTCGGTGCAGTTTGCAGTTTTCATTTTTCAAAGAGCTCCTTTTTGGAATAGAGCGTTTCCGCCCATTTGCAATACTAGCACCCTATCTATTCCGTGTCAAGAGGGGGGTAGCAAAGTATTTTTGGAAATGTGGCACATGCCACAAAGTCGATGGCACTTCAGCCCCTCAGAAAGTCGATGAGGGTTCAGCCCATCGGAAGGTCGATGGCCAGTCAGGCTGTCGCTGGGTCGATGGGGGTTCAGTCCATCGGGGGGTCGATGGCACTCCGAACCATCGGAAAGTCGATAGGGGTTGCGGCCATCGGAAGGTCGATGGCCATCCGACCTGTCGGAAAGTCCACGGGGGTTGAGCCCATCGGACTCAGGTCTTGTTTCACGGATGAAACACCGCCTCACCCGTGAGACTGTTTCACAGATGAAACACTGTTTCAGGGCTGACATGTTTCACGGATGAAACAGAATCCCGCCCGTGGCACTGTTTCATGGATGAAACAAAAGCCCACAGATGGCACAAGCCGACAGGGGGCGAGCGGGGGCGAACCCCCGCACCCGTCCCGAATCAGCCCGCTTGATATTCCCCTTTTAGAATCATTCTAAGTGTGGCCGTGTGGCCGTTCTCAACCATCCAATCTCTAGCTTCTAGGACTAGCTCAAACATAACCGAGCCGTCTCTATCCAGAAGCAATTCAACCGCTGTTTCAAAATCCATTTTTGGCCTCTCTTTGGTTTCAGATTTCGCCCCGATTACGGAACGATTCAGACACCTAAACACAGTTTCAAAAGCGTGTCAAGTAGAGGGGGCAAGATAGCCCCTTTTGACTTTCTCTCTTAGGGGGCTTGACAACGGATTAGAAAGCGTGTAGGCTTGTCTCACGCTCGATAAAAGAGCAAATCAAAAACGATAGAGAGGAAACGAAAACATGAAAACTAGAAAGACGCTTTATAGGGTAGACATCGGGATTGAAACGATGATTTTTGACAACTTCGCAACGGCTAAAAAATTCTGTGACGATTACTTCAAAACTAGAAACATCGTCTTAGGAATCAGCCCCCTGACTTGCACTTTCGTGGCGGGTTGACATCAAATTAGAAAGCGTGTAGGCTTAGGAAATGGGGCGGGCTCGCTCGCCCCGAATCAAAAACAAAAAGAGAGGAAACGAAAACATGAAAGTTGAAATAACAAATGCACTAAGGGAGCGAATCGAATCCGCCATGATTGACATGTACGACATACGCTATTCCCTGTCCGAGGACATAAAGAAAATGCCCAAAGACGATGACGGCACGGAAATAACAATCGGGGACTGCATCAATGCAGTTATCAGCACGCTAGAGGAAGTGGAAAGTTTAATTGGCGGCTTCGGCTATTAGGGGGAAACATGAAAGTTGAAATTAAAAAAATTGAGTTGAGCGGGTCTAAGGAATGGTCAGAGCGTAGGCAGAATTTGTGGAGCAACCAACAGCGGGCACTAATCGCAATCGGGAAAGATGGTAAGCAAATTGTAAAGGTTCAGTATGTCTACTCAAAAGGCGGAACTTGTCACGCTCTAGTTTATGTGTACGGGGATGAGAAATGGGCGGTCGGTTTCGGACGGGCTACGGGTTATGGATACTGCAAGAGCTCGCACGCTGTTTGGGAAGCGTTCCGAGATGCTGGAATTGAGATTGATAACTTAGCAGGTAGAGGCATGGAACGGGAAGCGGTTGACGCTGTAGCAATTGCAATTGCTGGTGACAACTTCCTAACAACTGTTTCAGTCTAAGCACGAAAGGGAAAGCGTGGCGGATCAAATCCGCCACACCCTAAAACAAAAAATCAAAAGAGAGGAAAAACAAAATGAGAAATTTTCTTTATGTCGCTTTGGTATTCGTTACGGGTTCGGTTTCGGTTCTGTGTTCGGTTGCTTCGGTTGCTTCCGTCATGGTCTTGCTCACTACCGAGCTCGATAGAATCAATCTCTTGCTTTTCGCTGTCGGCTTTGCTGGTTGTGGCATTGTAGGCCTGTGGCTGGTATCACTCATGACCCCCGACATTTTCGGAGTGAAGCAACCACGAAAACCCCGCAAAAAGCCCCGAAAATAGGGGGGCTTGACAGGGTTATTAAATCCGTGTAGGATTGTTTCATGCTCGAAAGGGCAAATTAAAAAAGAGAGGATAACGAACCATGAAAAACGAAACTGTGACAGTGACTAGGCTTGAGAATCTTTCAGCGGATGAGTTGGAAATGTACGGAACAAATCCGAACATCTTTCAGGTAAACCGCTTTCAGGATGAGCACAATTGGAGCATTGAAATTGTGCGAGCGTTTTTGGTTGAGAACAATCCTGACGAATCAAAAAGTTTCGTTTGCTTCGGGATGTATGACAGCAAGAAAGTTGTCCGCATCGCTGAAGACCTTAACGGCAACCTGAGCGTCACGCTCGACAATCGAGGAAACTAAATCAGGCGGGGCGGGAAACTCCCGCCCCAACCCCGACAGAATGGGGGGCTTGACATCAAAACTAAAAGCGTGTAGGCTTGAATCATGGTTGAGCAATCAGCCGAATAAACGAAACCAAAAAGGAGCTTAGAAAAATGAGAAACGAAATCAAAACATGGAACGGATTGGAATTGGCAACTAACATGTCGGAGTTTTCGATTAGCAAATTTAGCAAGACGGGAAAGGTTGGGGATTCTGTTTTGATTCACGGGGCGAACAGCTCAGTTACCGAAGCCGTAATTGATTCCGAAACCGAAAATTATTATCGGGTAGCGGGGCGGTTGTTCTCTAAGAGAGACGGAACGGAGCGGGGCGGTTACGGGAAAATTTATTTGAGCCACGAGACCCTGAAAAATTATTTTCTCTATCTTGAACACAGACGAAAAATTGAGCGTGTCGCTTCCGACATTCGCAGAATTGAAAATGAGATTCTGTACATCAAGAGAGAGATTGCAAGCAGAGAGCAAGTCAAAGAAAGTTCAATCGTGAAAGTTGAAAATATTTCGAGCACCCAAAAGCTAGTCAGCTTTCAAATTGGCAGTCGCTCTATTTGTGAAGTGTATCAGTCGAAGGGATTCGATGAATCGGCCGAATGGAACGAGGCGGAAGTTAGCATGACGGGCACGAGGTACACGGGCGAATATGCAACGCTCGCCCCGCTTGCAATCGCTGAAGCGTTCAAGCTCTGTGCTGAATGGAACGCCCCACTTGAACAGAGACAGGCGGAAGCGAGGAGCGAGGGAATCACTAACCGAGAGGCTCAACTTGTCAGGCTAGGGGAACGGCTTGAGAGCCTGAAAGCCATTCAATAACCACGGGCACGGGGGCGGGCAATCCGCCCCCAAACCAAAAACCAAAGAGAGGAAAACGAAAATGAAAAACGAAAAAGAAATTCTCAAGCAACTGATGGCGAGCATTAGCGACATGAAAGAGGACGCAATCGCACAAGCAATGGAAGCAATCGAGGAAGCAAACGAAGCGGGTGAGGATTTCCAGCGGGGGCGATTCATGGCTCTCGCAGAAATCGAAGCCTATCTGAAAGCAATCGGAGCGAGCAACTAGGAACGGGGCGAGCAATCGCCCCAACTCAAAACCAAAAGCAAAGGAGCAAAACAAAAATGAAAAACGAAAAGTTTGTAGCAGTCTTAGGGGACGAAATCAAAACATTCGACAAGCTCAAAGATGCCATCAGATTTGCCAATGAGCACTTCAAAGAGACGGGGCACTTGTTGGGAATCGAGAGAGAGGAAACAATCAAAGAAGCACGAGCGAAATACCTTTTCACTTCGAAGCAACATGCAAAGAAGCTCATGACTTTTACCCATGACTTCGCACGGGCGAGCACTGACGAACAGAAAGCAAAACTGATGAGAGAGATTCATTCAACAGCCGAGAGATTGAGCGAGCTTCTCAGATTGCTTGAGAAATATTCTTGAGATTCAAGACGGGGGGCGTTACTCTTGACACATGACTAACGCCTTTCGTTTCATCAAGCCCGAATCAGAGAACGCCATCCAAGCGAGCTTCTTTCAGTGGACAGAACTACAGAAGGGGAAACATCCTGAGCTGGTTCTGTTCCATTCCATTCCTAACGGCTCGCACAAGTCGCCCGTATCGAGAATGATTTACAAAGCAACGGGACTAAAGAGCGGTGTTCCTGATTGCTTCTTACCTGTAGCGAGAGGGAAACATCACGGGCTGTATATCGAATTCAAAACTAAGAAAGGCAGAACAAGCGAATCTCAAAAGTGGTGGCACGAAAAGCTAACGGGTGAATCGTTTCTTGTCGTGACTTGTCATTCAGTTGGTGAAGCGATTGGAGCAACGCTTGATTACCTGAACAGTTGAGAGAACAAAGAGAGAAGCAAGAGCGAACAGTCTGATTGGGTGCACGTGCTCGCTCTGTGATGCTCGCCCGCCTAACATAATCCGAAATCAATTGCAAGTCGTGAGAGGCAAGAGCCGAGAGGGTGCTTGATGTGCTCGCTCGCCCTGACGGATTCGGGGCGGATTGAGCAGGTGCAGGCGTTCCCGTGGTGCTCGCTCAGGGGCTCTCTGTTGGCCATGGATTGGGCAGGGTAGGGGCTGGCCTGCCTTTGGGGGTAAAGACGCTCAGACGGGCTCTAATCGCCAAAGGGAAGGGGTCGGCTCATTGTGACACAGACGGAAAGCGTGTCAGGGAAAGTGTGTCAAAGTGACCCCCCATACCCCCCAAAATCAGCACGGGGAGCGGTGCTTCCCCACTTCGACAATTTTTTGCATTTTCGACCTTAAGCACTTCAAACTCTTGACAAGTGTATAAGCACTTCTGTATGTTCCTCCCTGATGAGCAAGATTCTTCCTCCATCTAGACCTAAGAGAGACGAGCATCGCCTGCGAAAAGTGTTGAGTGCTTTCGGGCACGACGGCTCTCGTCCAGTGGTTGTGTTCATACGGGGTCATTACCTTGACTCTATGGGCAAGCGTGGAGAAGACGACAACAATATCTACGACGACTCCTGCTTCCTGATGGCAGACAACTTCAAAGTGTTTGAGTCCTACAACGCCAATACCAACCCTTCCTTTGTGAAGGTGGGCGGGCGTGCCTTGGCAGAGCTCAACCTTGGTCGCTATCAGTTCTATCGGGGGCTTCATAGGGGGCGATACAAGGCTTTGCGTTCCTACCCTGAAGGCGTTCATCTCCCATGCACCAGAAATGGGGTGGCTTCAACCGCCCAATACATCAACATCCATAAGGGGAGTTCCAACCCCCGTGCCAAGAATGTTGTCTGGAGCGAGGGGTGTTTGACCATCGTCGATACGCAGTACAACGACTTTGTGCAGAGGCTCTGGACAGCCATGGACAAAGCCAAGCAAAAGATTGTAGAGGTCATCCTCCTTGAGAACCGTCAGACCATCGGTGGACAAAGATGGTATGATGCACAAGGACGGGTGGTCTCCTAGGTTTCGGGCGGTGGGTTCGTGTCCTCCTCCTACTCGTGGTTGCCCATCGTCCGAATTCAATTTTTGAGGTGAGTATGGAAAAGATAATCGCAGTCCTCGGACTTCTCGTGCAGATTCTCAACGCAGGTGCTTTCGCATTTGAGGTGTATCTGCCCGAATACGCAGTGCTGGTAGCCGCAATCACAGGTGGCATACAGGCATTTCTCGGAAAAGTTCAGGAAAAGAAATCTCCTGTAAAGCGAAAATAAAGTAGATGCTGGATGTGGCGGAATTTCAGGGACTGCAGGGTATATATGCCCAAGCCCTGATACAGACAAGGAAAGACTTGGCTTCCCCCGTCCAGCAATTTTTTGTTTCTGAGTACGGGGCTGGGACTCCTACGGCATACAATTGGTACATCGTCTACGCATCGAACCTCAAGGCTCTGGAGCGTGACAAGTACGGAATCGACGAATCGCTGTTCGTCCCGTCCCTGACATTCGCAGTCGAGCTCTGGATGAGCGGAAAAATCCAAAATTTTGGATTATTGCTGGATGAATCCCGCAACCGACTGCAGATTGAGATTAACAAAAGCATAGCAGAGAGGCTTGATGCGGTGTTTGAGCAGGGTGACCCCCTTCTTTGTGCCGTATGCATCATTAGATACCCAGAGTTGATGAGGCATTTCGCCCTCAATTCGGGGCTGAGTGTGTCCAAAGCCGACGAGGTGGTGGAGAGGTTGCTTGCAATAGCCACCCCCATCGCAGAAGAGGCATGGGCGGAGTTCGCACTTGACTACGAGCCGTCGAGTGTTTCGATGTTTAGACCTGCCCGACACTTCAATCCATCGGGCGGAAGACAATTCTGGAGGTAGATAAGCAAATGAAGTTTGACCAAATATTCAATGCACTTAAAATCGGCATCGTGGTGACCAAATCCCTTGCAACTGGAAAGGTTGCGAAGACTCTGGACACCATGGATACCGCTGTCGATATCGCAAAGGCAGTCAAAAAGACCTTGAAGGCAAAGAAGAAATGAGCATTGACTCGCACGGTTACGATTTATTCCCGACAAATACGCTCCTGTCCGCAGGCAGTGGGGTTGTAGCTATGATTTCCAATTTAGACCCAGTTGTAACCATTGTATTGCCTATTGCTTTCTTTGTGATAGGCAAAGCCGTAGATGTGCTTGTGCGTGTCTACCTTGAGAAAAAGAAATGAGCGATTTTCAGTGTCTGGTGGCGGTGTTGGCTTTGATTTGGTTTGTCGGGATGATTGTAATCTTCGGCAAAAAGCCCGCCCCTGACTCCAAGGATGAGAAGTAGGAACGCAGTCGATTCCGAATTGTGCGATTTGTGCGGTTATCCGTTGCGACGGCATGAGGAATTCGTTTGCGATGACTGCAAGCATCCGTTGAACACAGATGAAGCTGAACAAACTGAAGCCGAATCCGAATAATCCAAGGGTCATTCGTGACTTCGATTTTGAAAAACTGAAGAAAAGTATTCGTACTTTTCCGCAAATGATGGAGCTCCGACCCATCGTCGTCGATGAAGATGGCGTGATTTTGGGCGGAAACATGCGATTTGAGGCTCTGAAAGCCCTCGGATACGACGAAATACCCAATACTTGGGTCAAAAAAGCGTCCGACCTGAGTGATGAGCAGAAATTGGAATTTGTCATCAAGGACAATAGTCCCTATGGTGACTGGGACTGGGATGCGATTGCAAACCAGTGGGATGATTTGCCGTTAGACGATTGGGGTCTTTCCGTGCCATCCTACGAGCAGGTAGGAAGCCCCGACCCGCTGGTGACTCCAGAGGCATCTGAACCACCAGAGGAATCGAAGAAGAGACAGAACATGATTATCTGCCCTTCATGCGGTTACGAGATTGATTGATATGGCAAAAATCAGGAAACTCAGCGACAAGGAATTCTGGACTATTCTGCGTAAAAACGCAGGATTGTTCGCTAGGACTGCCCGTGCCATCGA
>Ga0315909_10008791_pt1 | contig 11018 bp, 11 predicted proteins | sample LakEriMetagenome_11_FD_203527 | JGI IMG/M metagenome (GOLD analysis project Ga0315909, IMG submission 203527) | Freshwater fungal communities from buoy surface, Lake Erie, Ohio, United States - Buoy 2 MA125 | ecosystem: Environmental > Aquatic > Freshwater > Lake | place: USA: Lake Erie, Ohio...
GACCACGTCCCGCCAGCGAGCAGCATGGCAGGGCCAATCCAGTCCACGAAGACGGGAGGCTTTGGGCGCCTGCCGCCTTGGCTGTAGTACTGCTGCCAGTGCTCTTGGTAGAGCTTGCGTGGCTGCGTCGGCATGTCAGGCCGGCCGGGTCCGCGAGGTGTATTCCACGATCACGTCGGCAGCGGAGCCGAGCGTCAGTTCCAGCCGCACGCCCGAGGGCTGTGCCGGAATCCACCCGCTATCGGCCCGGTACTCTGACAGCTCCGAGCAATCGCCAGCCGAGAGCGCCGCAGTGTCGCCAGCGTCCGGGCTGCCCGTCGACAGTTCATGCACGTTGCGGAACAGCACCGTCAGGCCGGACGGGTCGCCGACGAGCAGAAGGCGGAAGTCATTCGCGAGCGGCATCAGCACCGTCGCGCTCGGGCTAGCAGTCGAGAGCGAGACCCGCTCAACCTGGAAGAAGTCCCGGAGGGCCATGGTGCGTCGCATCGTTAGACCGCCTGTTCGAGCAAGGGGTAAAAGGCGAAAGAGTAGAGCGCGCCGTATCCGGGGCTGGCCACTGTCAGACGCGCGCCCACAGTTTGCCACGTCGCCTGCTGCGTCGCTAGGACCTCTAGAAATCCAGTGTCGTTGCCAATACTTGGCATTGCTGCGCCGTCCTGCCAGATAGGGTCGCTCATCAGCCGGTCAGACGTGCGCTCAAGTATCGTCTGCTGAAGCGCCCCGCACTGGATCGTGTACTTGTAGTTTCCGGTCGCGAGGATGGCGACGCGAAACTTGGTGCAGAACGGGGGCACCCGCAGCAGCATGTCAAACGTGCTGGACGTCGAGTAGCCGTAGCCGATGGAAAAGCTGAAGCACTGCGGAGGCGTCCCCCATCCGCACATGAGCGCGTGCTGCTGCGCCTCAATAGTCCGGACAAGCGCCGCGTCCGCGCGCTGGTAGTCGCGCAGGCTGCGTTGACGCTCAAGGGTGTCAAGGCTGATGTCGTATTGTGGGGGCCGTGACGCCGTGCTCATTCCGCTTGCCTCCAGACTTGCACGCTTTCGAAGTACGCCCACTCGCCGACACCTACAGCGTCGACGCTTGCCGTAATGTCAACGTCAACCGGGCCTAGCTCTAGCTCGAACGAGCCGTAAGCGTTCGCGCCGACCGCGAAGCTCGACGCTCCGATGGCAATCGAGCCAGTCGCCGAGACAGAGCTGCGAAGGTAGTAGGTGACGACGTAGCGCCGAGACCTGATATCCGCCCGCGGGATTCGGCCACGGCCGCACATGACGCGCTCGGCGTTCTCCGACACGCCCCACACAATCAGGTCCTGAGACAACCACGGCATTTTGCTGAAGCTGCTGTCGTCTGAGTTGGCGCGCCACAGGTGCGAGAAGATGCAAGCTGGCCGGTCCTTGGCGATGCACACCGGGCCATCAAGCAGCCGCGCCGCGAGCTCCGTCGAGATAGCCCGGTCCGTCGTGTCCCAACTGGCCTCCGCCGTGCGGAAGCCGGAAGGATAGAGCACTGCGCCAGGTACCGAAGTCGGCTGCCAATAGGCGACAAGCGCGCAGATTTCCACGATGTCGCCAGCCGCAGCCAACGCGCTGACGGTCCATTCCTCGTCGGCAGTCGCAGGCGTTGCCGTCAGCGTAACCTTCGTGAACGTCAATGCGCTGATGCTCGCCGTTACCGTAGCAGCCCCGCCTTTTAGGCTGATTTGACCAGCGAGGACGGCGCCGTTGGTCCGACGCGCAAAGACCTCAACGCGCAACTGAAGGCCGCGCAACGGAGCGCCGGTCGCGAAGTCATCACCATTGCGCGACCGGAACCGAAACAGGTTTTCGTCCGCGCCTGTGACCGTCGTGAAGAACGGCATGCCTGCCCATTGCGCGACCGGCGACTCGTACGTCGCCCACACCTGGTCGTGATTCGCGCGTGCCCGCTGCCATGCTGCGCCCGTCGTCGTTGCGATAGGCGGGACAAGGTTGCTCAAGTATTGCGGCGTGTACGTCATGCCTCAAAGCTCCCGCGCGAAACGAATAGATGCTCGTCCTGCGCTGTCGTACCAGCGCCGAAGTCCGCGTAGGTCAACCACGTGTCGCCGTCGGCGGGGTAGGTCGCAGACACGACCGGCGTCGTCAGCTCGATTGTCTGGTAAGTCGCATCAACCGCTGCCACCGTCCGCGTAGCTGACAAGCCCGCGTTGCCGCGCCGGTAGATTCGGACCTCCATGCCGGCCGCAAAGCCGGTGATGTCGTCGACCTCGAGCAGCACCGTCGATAGGTAGCCGTCAACACGTGCCGCCGGGCAAAGCTGGCGCGCGACCTGCTGCTGTCCAGGGACGAGGAAGGTCAACGTGCGCTCGCCCGTGCCAAGGCTCATGGTTTCGCCGATGACGCGCGCCGGAACAGACTGCGCAACTTCGCCGTCAGCCCATGACCAGATGGCCGGGTGATCAAGGTCCAAGCGACACGGGTCGCCGACTTGAAGCTCGAGCCCGGGACGCACCCCCATCGTCACGACAAGCTGCCCGTCTGACAGGGCCAGCACCTTACCGCCAAGGATGAGCGCCGACGCCGTGTTGATTCCCGGCGCGATGAACGTGACCGTCCGCGCGCCCTCAGCCTGCTGTCGCGGCACGTCGCGAATGACGCTGACGGTACGCTTCTGGCGCAGCGTGTCCTCGATGCGGACGACGTTCGGCGACTCGAACAGGCGCTCGGCCTGCGTCGACCCAACCATGACAGAAGCCGGCGTGACCGTGAGCGCGAGTCCCGGGACGTCAAGCGTCGTCGGCACGGCTTCGATTCGCACGTAACCGTCCGCGCCACGCCGCTGCGTCAGGCATCTCCCGAGCAATGCCAGCCACCCGCCCGCGACCTTCTCGACGCTCGCCTTGTCGTCGCTGGCGCCGTCGACGTACTGCGACGAGAGCGGCCAGCCGTCAAGGTCAAACCACGAGCCCGGGATGCCGAGGCCCAGCCCATAGCCGAGGGTGTCGTACACACCGCGCCCGCCCGTCCCGCTCGAGGTCGCGAGCGTCTCGATGACCTCTTCAAGCGTCCCGCGCTCTCCAGGCACGGCCGTTGCCAGCGTCGACGCCAAGAACGGGTTGATGCGAGTGGTCCCTTGCAACGCCCGCTCGGTCAGCTGGAACGCGACAAGCTGCCCGTTCGCCCACGATGGCGCCGCGATGACGTTGGCGAACCGCGCCAGCTCAAGGCCCTCGTCGTTCTCGAGCATGATGTAGCCCGAGCTCGGCCACGTCGTAGGCTCGCCGTCGGCTTCGAGGTCAGGCTTGACGACGACCCACGGATTCAACGCCTCATTCGGCTTGACCTCAAACTTGAAGTCGTCGCCGGTCACCTGTCGGTCGCCCGAGAACCCGCCGCCGGAGGACAGGACATCAATGCGCTCCGTGTACGTAGTCGGCCGCTCGAACTGCGACAGAAACCACACGTTGGCACGCAGCGTCATGACCTCGCGCGCGTTGGTCGCCGGGTCCTCCGAGCACAGGCGGAACCGCATGCGCGGCGTTTCGCCCTCTGTCCAAACGCTCGCAGACGCTGCGACCAGCCGCGGCGAGAACACCGCCGAGTTTCGCACGCCACCCTCGACGCTTAGCGCCACGCTGTCGAGGTTGACGATGGTCGGAGCCGAGGTCGCAAGGCTCAGGGTCGCGTTGTCGTTGGTGTCGAGGTTCTCGACGTATACCGTGTCCGACGGCGTGACGACGATGGGATAGCGCCCGAAGGCATCCACCGGCGCTGTCGCATCCTCGAGCGGATGAAATACGACCTTGCCCTTGGCCGTGCCGCCAAGGTCCTGCGCCAACAGGCGTTCGATGGGAAGGCACCGCAAGAGCATCTGCCGCCCGTCAATCTGTGGCTGCGCGTCAACGTAGCCCTTCCAAAACTCTCGGCAATAGCTGCCGACAGTGCAGGCCGTCCCTGCCAGCGCGCGCCCGTCCGGCCCGACGAGGTGCTCGTAGAGTGTCACGAACCGCCCGCGCCAGTACTGCGGCCGGTCCGTGCAGAACCGGTAACCGCTCGCCGTGCTCGACGGGTGCAGGTAGTTGAGGCCCGCGACCGCCCGCGTGATGCCCGTGAAGCTGGCGCCCGTCGTCCCGCTGTAGGTGCAGAACTCGCGCCCGACATAGAACGAGCCCGACGCCGGAAAGCCCGTCGTGCTATTCACGGCGAAGGTCGTCTGTGTTCCGTCTGCGTCCGCTGTCAGTTGCGCGCGGAGGCTCGGCGTCTGAAACAGTTCAGCCCCAACGACGGCGAGCGCGTCTAGGGCAAAGACTAGGTCAAGCGACCGGCCACGCCCGAGCCCGGTAACACGGTCAAGCTCTCGGCTGATTCGGTCGCTCTCACGCACGCGAAGCGACGCTGGCGCAGAGGTGTAGCCCGACGGCACCGCGATAGGCTCATCCAGCGTGGTCAACAGCTGCGTTTCAAGGAAGGCATACGGGATGCCCTCAATGGCCACCCCGAACATGCGCGAGTATCCCGCGTCGATGAGCTCCGACCATGTCGACATCGTCAGTCCTCCACCGCGAGCGTAACCCGAACCTCAGCCCAGAGCTGCGCGTCCCCCAGCCACCGAGGCGATGCCGTCGACATCACGCGCCCCGTGATCGCGCCGCCCGGTTGCGAGGCCCCGAACGGCGAAGCATTGCCGCCCTCAATCGTGATGCGCCCGCGTTGACACCAGCCAAACAGCCACGCGTCCAGCGCCCACTTGTGCATGGTCAACAGCACCGTGACGACCCGTGCGCCGCCCCAGGCGAAACCCATATCGCGTTCCAGCCGGTCCGGGACTTGCTCATCGTCCGCGTCGATGCGCTGCGCCTCGACGTGATAGCCCGCGAGCGGGATGGCCACCGGCGACAGGCGCGACGAGGTGAACGACGACGCCGCCGGCACGCCCCCGTCTGCGCGCGCTACAAGGCCCAACAAGACGCCTAGCCGGTCCGGTCCTATCAACGCCATGGATGACGCCGGCGTGACCGTAAAACGGCCTTCTGCGTGCGTCGTAGCGAGGCCCGCCGAAGTCATTGCCGCCGCAACCGCGTCGCCCCGGTAGATGCCCGACGCGAGCTGATACGTCGTCGCGCCCGCGCGCAACCGACGGTAGCCGGTCTCGCTTGCGTCGACGTAGCCGTAAAGCATGGCACCAGCAGGCGGCAGCTGCGCCGGCAGGGTGTGTTGCAGCGCCTGACTCAGTGACCTCATGGGACGGCGACTCCGTTGATGCGCGCCTCGACGATGCCCGGCAACCGCCCCTGAGGCTCAAGGCTTGAGCCCGTGACGCGTATCCGGCCAAGCCAGATGCCCTCGTTGACGACGTCCCAAACGCCAATGCGCAAAGTCTTCAAGACTTGGAACGCGTCCGCGTAGATGACAGACATGGCCAGCGACACCGACCCCGCCGTCCACCTCGGTGTCGACACCGCCGACCCATCCGCCGACGGTTTGCCCGCCGTCGTCGACCATCCGGGCGGAGCCATGCGCAACCCGTCCACAGTGACCACCGACGACAGCGCCGAACCCGTGTAGCTAGACGCGCCAGAGCACGTAGCCGGGAGTCCCGTCAGCGTGTCCGCGCCAAGCGTCAACAGCATGTTGAAGATGCTAGGCCCGCTCATGGTCAACTGCTTCGTGGCCTCGTTGAAGGCCAGACCGAACGACGCGTTGGCCTGAGACAGAGCCTGCGTAACCCGCGCCGTCAGAGACCACGCGCTTTCACGCTCATCCGCCCGCGTCACGCCCCCGAAGCCCGAGAGCGCGAAGGTCTCAAACGTGGCCCGCGTCTCGATGACCGGGAACAGAGCCGCCATCACCAGCCTCCCGCGCTCGCCATGCCCGTGTTCCGCGCCGTCATCTCCGCGCGACGGAATGCCATGGCCGTGCTCTGCCCGTCGACGATGCCCGTTTGCAGGTTGTACACGTTCGTGATGGTGCCGCCTCCGCCGCCCATCGTGCTGTCACGCGTCGAGGCCGCAGCCTTCGCGGGCGCCTTGCTTCCTCCGCCGTCGCCGCCGCGTGGCGTTGACTTGAAGCCGCCAAGCGCAACAGCACCAAATGCGGCCGCAGCTGCGAAGTGGCCAGCCGATTCGAGCGGGTTGCTAAATGCAGTCGCGATACCCATCGCGCCCTCGAACAGAGCGCGAACGCCTGCCTCTTCGCGAACGCCCAGCACCTTGTTGGCGACCGCACCAGCGATGGCCCCAGCGCTTCCGACGATAGCGCTTGCCAGTGACGTCTGGCCTTCCTTGAACTTCCCGAACTGCGCCGTAATGCCGGCCACGCTTTGGCTGACTGCCTCCAGCGCTGGCGCCTGAATGGCGCTCAAAGCCTGCAATGCCTGCGTCGAGGACGTGATAATGTCCGCGATGTTGTCGCGCTCCATCTGCTCGGCTGCCTTCGCGTGCATCTCGGCAAAGTCAGACATGGAGCCCTTGAGCTTGTCGAGAGCCTCGGCTTGCTTGCCGTAGGCCGCTGCGATTGCGTCTTCTTCCTCCAGCGTTATGGCGACCCGGTCGCCGACCGCAACGCGTGAAGCCAAAAACTCGTCAAGCGCCTTGATGTTCTTGTCAAGTTCCGTGCGCAACGGCGCAAACGCCTGTGCCGCCACATCACTTGGCAACGTGCCGAGCTCGACCGCAAGCCGGTCTCGCATGCTCTGCGCGTCCTGGAACAAAGCGTCCTCGCCGGCCAATGCTTTGCGCCGCTCTGCTTCGCTTGCCTGCATCTCCCGAACGTGCCGCGCGTAGTCAGCCCGCTCGCGGACTTCACGCGCAAGCTGGCCGCTGAACTTTTCCCAGTCCGCCTCGCGCTGCTCCGTCTCATCTGCAATCGGGCTGGGCGTTTTGGCCCCGCCCCCGCCGCCGCCCGCCTTGGCCTCCGGCATGTCGGGCTTGCCAAGGTTAATCAACCGCTGATTGGTGATTTCCTTCGTCAGTTTGATTTCTTCTTGAAGCCCGACGTTTGCCTCGTCGATGGCGTCCCGATTCTTCAGCGCCAAGTCCAGCTTGGCGCGCTGCGTGACGACACTGGCGCCGACGACAAGTGCCTCGGCTCGAAGCGCTGCCGCCCGCTCCCGCGCTTCAACCTTGTTGAAGTCCCTCAGAGCCTTGTTGTCCTCACGCCTTGCGTCGCGCAACAGCTGCTGTTGCTTGGACTCGAGCGCGCCAAGCTCGCTTTGCGCCTTGATGGCCTCGGACACCGCGTTCTTGCGCTCGCCTTCTCGCTTGGCCTCTTCGTTGCGAAGCTCTCCAATCTTGCCCTTCAGCTGCTCGACTGCGACGCCTTCGCGCTCGAACCTTGCCGTCTCGGTATCGCCCCGAAGCTCGGCCAGCTCTGCGCGCGAAGCTGCCAGCGTTGCCGCCGATGCACCCGTTGCCGCCTGCATGCGCGCCAAAGACGACGACAGGGCGTCCGTCGAAGCTTTCAGCCGGTCCGTTTCGGCCTTGTTCTTCTTCATCTGCGCCTCGAGCGCAGCGGCCTTTTCGTCGCTGTCGTCGAAGGCGTCGGAAAGGAAGTTAAACGCGGTGATGACCGCAGTCACACCCGAGCCAAGGAAGCCGAAAATCTCAATGCCCTTGTTGAGCGACTCCTTGAGCTTGCCGATGCCCTCAAGCGGGCCCGAGATAGCGCCGGCCATGCGTCCGAGCGTGCCGTTGATGCTTGTGGTCGCGGCCTCTTGAGCCTTTGCCGCCTGCGTCTGGGCCTGCGTCGCACCAGTCAGAGAGCGCGTTTTGGCCTCAAGCTCGGCCATCCGCTTCTTCGCGTCCTCGAGCATGCGGATGGTCTCGTCTTCGCCGACCAGCGAGACGTTCAGCTCAGTGCGTGCCGCCGTCAGTGCCATGGTGTCGCTCCCAAGCTGCTAGGTCGTCGAGGTCACGCAGCACCCAAGCCGGCAAATCCTCCGCCCGGAGGGTACCACAGACCCGCTTCTCCGCTTGCACCGCCCGTAAAACCCTTACACGTGAAGAACTTCGCGCGATTCCAATAGGGCACGAGGGCCAGTCCACGTCAAACAGCCTACCGCCCGCGCACATGTCGTCGCACGCACCCCTGCCGGCGCAGTGATAGCCCCACCGCGCGAGCTCATGCATGCCCGCAGCCACCCGGAGGACGGCTATTTCGTCGGGCCGAAAGGGTTGGTCGACACCCGGTAGATGAGGGCCCCAAGTGTGCGTTGGAAATGCCACGGAATCGGCTCGGCTCCGCTGACGATGGCCTTGTCGTCCGGGTGAACGCCCAAGTCGACCAGCATCCCAAGCAACTTGCCGTCCTCGCCAAACGGAACGCCGTCGATTTCCCGCCGCGTCAAGGCTCGGATGCGCAAACGGGTCGCATCCGGACCCACGATGACGTCCGAAACTGCGACCCATTCGTTTTCGCCGTGACCGTCGGACCCCGAAACGTCAGGGTCCGACGTGTTCACGACCTCAAAGTAAGCTGTATTGACCCGCTGAAGCCCCATTTGCGTCTCCTCTCCTGGGGAAGGCGGTCAGCCTACATCATCCGAAGGCGATACGGAAGGCCGTTCCCTTGACCGTAGACGCGCCCGCCGTGCCATCGCTAGCCGCGACCACGTTGCGCACCTCGTACACGCGCTCAAGGCCCCACACGCCGCCAAGGTCGACCGGCTTCGACGTGCTCTGGAGCTGGATAGCCGGGCCGTAGCAGGCCACGTGATAGCCAGTACCCGCGCCCGTCGAGCTCAAACCCCACATGCGGGCCAAAGCCTGTCCGGGCTCGATTGTCCCGTTCGTGATAAGGTCCGCGTAAATGTCAGAAGTCAACATCCGCTCCGTGATGACCACCTGCCGGTCAGTCGTCACGAGCTGCGACACGCCCTGCTCCGAGCTGGAGCACAGCGCCTCCGAAAGCGTCTGCGTGATGTTTACCGCGAGCTCGGCAAAACAGAACGCATCGTCCGTTCCGGGGTCGACACTGTAGGTGTTGAGCACCGGGCCGAGCTGCGTGCGCGGGAAAGAGAAGGCCGGAGCCGAAAGCGCGTCCACGTATTCCCAGTTCAGAAACTGGAGCGTCACCGCGACGAGGACCTGCGCCTTGGCGTTTGCCGTGATGTTGCACGCCGTGACCCGACCGTCCCACGCGCGGAACCCACCGTTGGCGCCAGCCGTCGCGAACTCCATTGTGAACGGAAGATTGGCCAAGCCGCCCGTCGTGAAACCGACCGTGACCGTGCGCTTGACCGTCTGCGCGCTGTCAGGCGTCGCGTTGAGCTCGACGATGCTGACCTCGTCCGGCGTCGGAGTCGTGTTGACGTCGGTGACAAAGCTCAGACGGCTGCCACCAGTGGTCGTCGGCACAACGGCGCCCTGGCCAATCCACGCAGTATTAGCTGCCGACACCGTCAGCGTGTTGCTCGTCGACGCGCTCGTGATGGCGCCAATAGCGGCCTGCACCTGCATCGTGCCGAGGGCATCGGCAATCAGCTTGTGCTCGATGGTTGCAGCAGAAGCGTCGCCGCAGTCGGTCAGGACGAACGTGAGCTGAGCGGTCGCGCCGGCCTTGCTTCCGGCCTTCTTGTCGCTGGCGCCGAACACCGGGCGCTGCGTCGGCTGGCCGAGCGCCTCATACACGCCCGAAGGCATGAACATGCCCTGCGCGTCGATGGCGTCAGTGTCGGCGAACGAGGTGACCTCGGTCCCCCATGCGCCCTGCTGCTTGACCCAAATCCGCCCGAGCTTCGTAGGTCCGTACGACATGACAACTCCTCAGGCCGTGATGACGGCCGCGTCTAGCTTGTAAATCACGATGACCGAGAACGACGAAGTAACCGCGCTCGGGGATGCCTCGGTCAAGCCGACCGGCGCCACGTCGACACGCATGACACCGGCAGCGGTCTCGAACAGGCGCTCGGCCTTGGACCAGAACCGCTCGGCATCGGCTGCAATACGGTCTTCAACGCCAGCCTGCATGGCCGCGTAAAAGAACGTGACCGTGTACTCCACGCGCCACGTGTCGCAGTTGTTGACCTCGATGCGCGCGGGCTGTGCCGCCAGAGTCAGCGTGAACACGCGGTCTGGTGCCGAGTCCGGGTCGATGCTGCCTGCGTCAAGATGACGGAACCGGTCGTCCGCGTGCGCGCGAACATCCGGGATGGCGCTCTCGATGGCCGTAGCCAGGGCGCGCCTGATGGTTGCCGCGCGCGTCATGACCGGTTCAGCCTGATGGTCTTGGGCCCGACGAACTCCGCGACGTCAACCTTGCCGTCATCGTTGTCGTCGTGCCACGTGCCCGCGAGCGAGAACTCAAGCTGGTCCTTCAGTTCTTGCTCCATCCGGTCGATAAACGTCGTGCCGTCAAAGCCGGGCGGGATAAGACCGTCGCGCGCAAGCTCGATACGCAGCGCAGCCATGCCAGCGTCGGCAAGCAGCGACTGGTCCCCGACAAGGTACGGCATGCGGCCCGATGACAGCACGCGCTGGATAACGCGACGCGAAGCCCGGTCGGACACGCCTTCCCAGTACTCCGACCGCTTCGCCGCCGCCACGCCAGGGAAGGCATAGCCAGCGTGGCGCGCCGCGATGCTCGGCGACATCGGCGGCAAAAACACCGTGCGGCAAACGCACGCCGGCTCAAGGTAGCTGACAACCTCGCCGTCGGCCATCGTCACCGACCAGCGAAGTTGGTACCACTGGCCGAGCACCGTCAGCGCGCTCGAAGGAATGGTTGCCGTCAGACGCGCAGGCGCAAGCGTGCTGCTCGTCGTGACGGCGACGGCAAGCGCATCGGAGTACCCGATAACGTTGCCGACCACCGACGAAGGCCGCAGCAACGCCGCTCCCTCCGCCGGGTTGACGATCCAATAGGACCGCCCAGCGACGATCGAGCCTGCACCGGCCGCGACCGTCAAAGAGAAATCTCCGACGCTGGCAATCGTGCGCGAAGCCGGGTCGAGCGTCACCGCTGGAGACGAAAGCGAGACACCCGCCGGCGACACGAAAGCCAGCGTCGCAGACACGGGGCGCCGCGGTGGAGCGA
>Ga0315909_10008792_pt1 | contig 11018 bp, 17 predicted proteins | sample LakEriMetagenome_11_FD_203527 | JGI IMG/M metagenome (GOLD analysis project Ga0315909, IMG submission 203527) | Freshwater fungal communities from buoy surface, Lake Erie, Ohio, United States - Buoy 2 MA125 | ecosystem: Environmental > Aquatic > Freshwater > Lake | place: USA: Lake Erie, Ohio...
ACAATTGTTTCATGTCTGCTATATCTATTTCACTAATCATACGTTTCTCCATATCTGTGATAAGTTTATTTACATCTGTACTTCTCATTTTAGGTTCAACCACAACCCAATCTGTGCAAAGGAATACCCTGTCCAAATCATACCGTTAGACAAGTCACCTTTTCCCCATTGTAGCACACCTACGATGAGATAGCCAACTCCTGTTGCTCCTATGATGAACTGCTCAATCGTCATTTGCTTTCCTGTAAATTGTGTTACGTGTTTCAAAACTCCCATCTGGGAACTGTTTTAATACAATACTTGTTCGTACATTATCTCTACCCCATACAGGATGGTCAAGTGTATACACATGAGCCACTGTATATTTAGGATACATATTGTTATCAAACTGTACGTCACCTATGTAGTGCACCACTGGTTTTCCTGTTTCTTCAGTCATATTTATTCTTCCCAATCTGTTTCATCGTCATAGTTGAGAACATCCTCCTCTTCAAAGTCTTCATCTGTATCTTCATTAGTCTGAAAGAATTTATGATAGTTGGCAACCAATACGTCAGGTAGCAGTAAAACAATATCGTCCACTGAAAGACCTAACGCAATGGTTAGCTCAACTGGATCATCAAAATTCTCTTCAATGAATTGTTTTACATTCCAGAGTTTATCGTTATAGTTCATCATCACAAACCGTAGGCATAAGTTTTGCTTTTTTCACACGTTCAGAAAGTTTCTTTTCTTTACTAATAATGTCTTCTTTAATAGCGTCAGAATTGTTACTAATAATGTCACGTACTTTAGTAATTTCAGTTATTAGCAAGTCTAATTTAGCTAGTCTACTGTCTAAATCTTTTAGATTGTATATGGAAAAATCTATGTTAACTTGTCTGCTGCAATCAGTAATACTAATACTTGCATCAACACCGTATGAAAATTGTAGATCACCCACAGAACATTCAATAGCTGCTAACCCTTCTGCTTTGTTTAAAAACTTACGTGAGTAATGTTTAATCTTTGCCATAACGTTTTCCTAAATATTCAATTGATAAAAACATCTCATCAAAGTGACCATCGTTAACTTCATTCAACATAACTAAACCACGCCAGTGTTTATTAGAAAGCTGATCCATATAACTCTCGTCATGTAGATAATAGCTACCTGCAATTATGGAACAGATTGCTTGTCCGTCTGCTCTCTTACCGTAGGCTACTTGTTTTCCTTGTTGATGACCAGCAATACAAGACATGTGAAGCTTACTAATAATAGCACTGGCAGTACCTGCGGGCCTCCCCATAGCACCAACAGGCCAATAATGGTTGAAACCAACACCATTGATAAAAACAGGATGGAGGAAATCATGTACTTCCCAATCTTTCTCGTAGTTTAAATCCTTGGTGGATATAAGTCCCTCAAGGGTAGGGTTATTGTTAACAGCACGATTGATACGGTTCTCATGGTTGCCCATAAGCATTACCATTCGGGGTTTGTATACCTTGTGTTTACTATCCTTCTGAGACTTCTGCATGGCACGTAAAGGTGCTAGCAACTTCTGCATAGCCTCCTTTACAACCTCTACATCTTTCTTATAGCGTAGTCCTTCAAAGTATTTAGAGCCTTTCACATCATGGGTAGACAAGCTAGGCATATCTGCAAAGTCACCAATGTTGACTACAACATCGGGACGATAGTCACAGATAGCCTCTCCTGCCCACGTTAGATGATCTGTAGGTACTCCCTCTTTAATCTGACAATCCGGAATTACCAATATCTTCATTCAAACTCTCCGAGTTATTAATAACAAACCAATCATCAACACGGTTTTGTATCTTTTCATACGCACCTACATATCCCGTGGCATCTAAGAACTTGCCGAACTGTAACATGATGTTGTCCCATCGTGTCTCATCGCTCATCTCAAACTCATGAATAACACGCAGGTTAGTTGGGAATTCAATATCATCAAAGATGTTACTCTCAACATCACTGGGCTTATTAGCTTCGAATCTAAATCGCATTTGGTGCTCCTTCAATTACAATGTATGCTTTAACTGGTTGATAGATAACAAAACCGCCATTATGATATGCGGCATGGTAAGTTGCGCTACTAGTAGCACTGTTTTCTGACACATACAGTTTAGGTGTAGCTGTATTCTGAGCACACATAAACTCTTGTGGTAGTGCTTGGTGTTTTAACAACCACACCTCTTTAATTACTTGCATTTGTAATCTCCATAACTCGTGGTACATCTACTACTTCTACCAAGAACTCTGGGCCACTTGCATACAAGAATGTGCGCATCTCTGGGAAACATTCTTTCTTAAAGTTGCAGTAGGAACAAGACGTACACAGTTTCTTATTCTTACTAGTCTTACTAGCAGGAACAGGGTCAAGTCGTTTAATGGTGTCTGGGCTTGTCATGCTAGCAATCTCTGCCGCACTCTCAGCTTGCATCTTAAACAAACTTTTGTTTACCTCGATTGGATAATAGTTTACGTGTCCTAGCTCCTTCTGTATAGTGAGAAAGCCAGCATTAGCATAATTAAGAGTAGTAGCATAACCGTTCAGTTGTTGGTAATATCCAAATGGGTCGTCAACTAAATTGTTCTTAAACTTCTCTTCAGAATATTTAGTAACACTTTTAACGTCAACCATTACATTGTCGATAACAGCGTCGATACGCCCTCGTACATACCAACCATCACCAATATCATACACAACTCGCTCTTGCTTCTTTTCTACTGTATGCCCCGCATCTTCTGCGACATTCAATACCAACTCTTCTAACACATCACCATAGAAGAATTTGAGTAGTGCTCGACCATCTGGTTTCTCAGCAATGGTAGGCATATTGTACTTGTACCACAGTCGTCTAGGGCAGGGGTCACCAACTTCAGAGAAGTACAATATCTTCTGCTCTCGTTCACGATCACGTGGTGTAAACCATTTATCGTAGCTAACATCTACTTTGTTATTACTAGTAACGGGTTGTAATCCGCCACTAATAACACTGTAAATATCATCCACTAATGTAGAGATGTTCTTCATTCTGCAACCATTGCTTCTGCCGCTTGTGCATCCAAGTCACCGCATGAATAAGCTTCAAACATACGTGCTACTCGTACAATCTCAGAAGCATAGTCTTCAATAGTGCCAGAGTACTCGGTCTTACCAAGAATGTCTGCCACTGCTTTAGTAGCATTGGTTACAGAATTCTGTCGAACAATGGCACGATCACCATGCAACGGTGGAATAGGGAACACCTTAGTAGGAGGGCTATAAGGGGCTTTAGCAGGGCTTGCTGAGGCTGTTGTAGGTGCACCAGTACCCTTCTTAATCATCTGCACAGATGTAAGGTCAACGTTCTTACCATATGTATTCTCGGTATATTGAAAGTCAATCTCATCACCAATAGCGAATGTAGGCTTCTTAAATCCGTAGCTGAAACGCTCACCATTAGCCACAATGGTGTATGCAGGTTTAGGGCCGAACTTAGTAGTTACTTCTTTAGTTGTGATGTTTTCAATTGTATAGCTCATTATCTTCCTTTGGTTAAACAGTTGTTAAAACTTCTTTATCTTGCCAATTAATTCCAGCATCTACGCCTACGCCTAGCTTACATGGAAAGTCAATGTTGAAAATAGATTTCATATATTTTGGTGCATCCTCTAATGTTTTCTTAGCTAATATAGCACACTTTTCTAGCTTGTCAATAGGTACATCAAGTACCACACTATCGTGCACAGTCATAATTAACTTAACATCAGGTGTTAGTTTAGCATCTTCCAACTCACGAAGCAAGATACCAACCATCATAGGAACAACGTCACCAGTAGCAAACCCTTGAATAGGCCAATTCTTCAACTCGGTAGGACTGAATGACAGACCTCCTTTGTATTCGTTTGGATACTTGTTAAAGATGTAGTGTCTACCTGTAGGGCTGTTGTGAAAGTAGGTGTACTGAGGCCCACTTTTATCTGGGTCATAGCTTACTACTGCTTCCTTCTCTGCTTTTGCAACTATTTCTTCATGGTATTTCTTGACTCCTGTATATCGTGTGTAGAATGTGTTAATAAATTTCTTAGCTGTTGCTCTATCACAACCGCTTTGCGCCATAAGTGTAGTAACTCCGCCTCCGTAAACGAGTAAGAAGCTGAATCGCTTAAAGGGTTTCCGTTCTTTGTCAGTTGGATACCGACCATACATTCCTTTGTAAAGTTCACGGTGCATGTCACGACCGTTATTAATATCATCAATGAGGGTTAAGTCATTAGCTAAGTAGGCTAGTGCAACCATCTCTAGCTGACTATAGTCAAGTTCCAGTATGCTACCCTTAGACTTACCATAGCGGCTCACATAGGCACGTTTAACATTACCTGTGTCTGTCTGGTTCTGTAGGTTAGGGTTAGTAGCTGACAACCTACCTGTCTTAGTTGCACAATGGTTAAGGTTAGGATAGATGTTATCGTCAGGGAAACGTAATCCGATCAAACCCTCATAATAGGTGTCCTTAATCTTACTGCACTCACGAATGATTAGAAGACGATCTGCAACCTCATCACCTTTCAATGCCAAGTCTTTCAACACACTGTCGTCAGTAGAGTAGTAACCACTTTTACCTAGCTCCCCTTTAGGGGCATACTTTCCATCAACTTTCCGAACTCTCTCCACAATTTTGCTACGTACATTACCATTCTTATAAAAGCCATCATCAATCTTTTCCTTGTATTTCTCCTCACCTCCAAAGAAGTATAGTGACAATTGCTTAGGGCTAGCTGTGTCTAAGTCAGGTGCTATCTTAGCTACTGCGGCTTGTGCTTCCTCTAACACTGAAGCATACCAATCACGTTGCTCTTCGACATAATCCCAATCAACACGCATACCGTTACGGTTCATTTCAATAGTTGCACGTAATGCATCCATCTGTGTGAACATCAATGGCAATATCTCCAGTGCTTCTGCCTCTGCCCACTGTGCTGTGAATATCTCACATGTGTTTCGTACATCACCTTCAAGATAGTCTAACAACTCTGCTTGTGGAATCTCGTTGGTGTCCATGCCACTCTTCCAGTAGGCTTTGATACGATCATCTTTCAGTGCATGTTTACCAATGTACTCTGCTGTCAACTCATCCAGTGATGCATACAAATGACGCTGACCACTGAGTAGATAAGCCGCTAGTTGTGTGTCCCAGATACGTGGCAATGTGTTACTAGTATCACGATAGACGTACAACAAATCAAACTTAACATTGTGACCAATGACAAGTTCTGACACATCACAATGTCTACGTAATGAAGATAAATCTATACCCTCAGAATCGTATTTGTAGCCGTACTCACCGTCTACAACTTTAGCGCCCCAAGCAATTACCTTGTTACCTCTCCACATAGGGTTGCCTGTATTGTTACCTACTGGGCATCTAATGGTTGTCTCAAGGTCAATTACTAGGTTCATCTAACGCATCCTTTTTAATTGCAATTAGTAAGTCTTTAATGTTAAGTAGAAATTTATATTCTTGTGGTACACCATGTTCCATTGCTCTAGCATCTTGTACCCACATGTGCTCTTTTGTAATAACAGTTGGATACCATACATCCCATGTATTTTTACAATAGATACGAATATCACCATCTTTATCTACATACACATCACCACTATTTAGTTTTCCATTTGCTGACATATCTTGCCTTTGCTGGTTCAATCTCAACTTCAAAACATCCATGTCTATGTGCTTCAAGTGTTTCGCTACCTCCGAACAGTTTGTTCTTCGGCACATGAATGAAACGCTGTAAGTCCATAGCAGGTTCGTTACTCTTGCCAATCGTGATAATGGCATCTGCTTCTCCAATCTTGTCGGTCTTACTGCCTCGTAGTTGGTTCATCTGAATCCACTTCTCACCCTCACCTGTACCATCTACCTGACTAATGGCAATGACTGGACAATATTCTTTAGCCACATCACGTGCCCATTCATATAGCTGTCCAATGCGTAAGTCTTCCCTATCTTGCTTGAATCCATGCACCTTGTCAAGTTGGTCAAAAATGATGAGGCCGGGCTTGTATTCTTTAAACAACCGCGCAATTTTAATTGCACTCTTGATACCACTGTCGTCATCAAGCACTAGGAATCTATCACCACCGTTACTAATAAACTCTTTTTCGTATGTCGCAGCATTGTCAAGTAAATCTCCTGTCGTTACACCGTGATAAGATTGAATGACACGCATCATAACTTTGTTACTTGCTTCCTCGTTGTTAATCCAGATCACATGCTCATCTGGCTGTAACTGAGTCATCATGTAGCTTGCTTCACTCGCTGTGAATGTTGTCTTGCCTGTCTCTGGTCGTGCCGCAATGATGATGAAGTCACCCTTACGTAATGGGCCTAGTGCTACGTTTAATTCTTTCAGTCGCCACTTAAGACCACCTGTTGCAACTACCTCTGAAATGTATGACAAGCTTGGGTTAACGAATACGTCATCCTTCTCTACTGTTGTGCCAATCTCTTTCTTGTATGCGTTAAGCATAGGCTCGATGCTTTCAAGATCACCGCCCATACCTGTACCAATCTTCAGGCACACATCATAGATTTGTGTAGCGTAATCTGTCTGTATCAACTTGCCTAACAAGTCTTTAACAATTGGTGATGGTTTGTCTAATGCATCCTTAAGGTTGTCAAATGCAACCTCGTATGCTGATGGGTCTTTAACCTTGCGTCCCTTCACAATTGAAAAGAATGTACGAAACTCTGAGTAGTTGATTTCTGTACGTGCCGGATAGTTGTCCCAATACTCACCCAATACATTGAAAATCTCCATTGTAATTGGTGATACGTTGTGCTTCTTTACATGCTCCTTGAATCTGTTGTAAGTGTCTTTGTTACTAGTAACAACTAGTAAGTCTATGTCATAGCTCATTATAACTCCATGTCTACAAGAACATCTATTGGTAGTTCTTTTGGTTGATGGTTGAAAATTGCAGTCATGTTAGGTGCTATGGGCGATAGTTCTGTAAATAGTTTCTTAGCCGCTACTTGTCCTGCTGTATCGTCATCTAACCACAACACAACTCTCAGTTTCCTAAATTTCTGCACAATACGATGTGCTGATGGATCAAGTTTAGTACCAAGTAAACACAATGTAGGATAACCTGCATAGCTTAACTTGTAACTACTAAGTAAATCTTCTACAATAACTAATGGTCTAGTATACACTTCTGCATAGTTATCTATAAAACTATACTGTTGTTTACTATAAGTAAGATACTTAGGTGTTTTATTATATCGTCTTACTTGATAACCTACTAATTCAGTATTGTTTTTAACTGGTAATACTATACCGTCTTCAGTTTCCTTGATAAAAAAGTTTCTACACATGCTTTTATCAAAGCCATACTGCCCCAACCACAACTGCCCCTCAATTCTAAACTTATCATAATCTGATTCCGTTGTCAACTCGTCATACGTAGGTGATGCTGTACGTAATGATAGTGCTGTCTTTGTTGCACTCTTTATGCGACTAACTGTCTCCTTCTGTCGGTAATAACCGCTATCTCCACAGTTATGACAATGCCATAGGTAAGCACCATCTACATTCTTAACATACAAACGCTCTCGATTATCAACACCATTAGGGCAATCTGTATGGTTATACTTACCCTGCATACCCTCATCAAGTTCCTCAAAGTCTGGTGCGTTGTTAGTAAGTGTGTCCAATGCATCTTTGCCGTAATGGGTTGTCATATCGGTGCGTCCTCTTCGTTCTCAGGATTGAATGGTAATTTATCTAGTGGCTCAGTAGGCAATGGGCTGTTAGGGAAAGGCCATACAAATTCTTTATCTTCAATCATACATCCTCCATGTTATTAGTAACAAGCTAGTGATGACAGACCTTGCGGTGCTGTCAACACATTAGCCGAATACCTTGGCAAACAACTCTGACACACTCTTGCTGTCGTCAGGTGTAAGCTTCTCAAGGTAACACACTTGCAATGCATACTGTGCATCGTAACGCTTCTGCTTACGTGCCCAATTGATAAGGGTACGTGGGCTGATAGTAAGACCAATCTTACCCTGCTCATACGCTGTACGCACCAGTGATGCAAGACGCACCATGTCAGTAGCAACCTTCTTGTCAACACTACTCTTACTAGTAATGATGTCAACCTCATGCTTCTGTGACAGATAACCTAAGCGGATAGTGTTGGTGAATCGGTCAATGGTAGCTGTATTCTGCACACCTACACCTGAAAACGCACCTGTAATATCTCCTTGCCCAACTGTATTACCAGCAAACACAAGTCTAAAATCGTCATGTGGAGTAACTGTTCTATCATCGCTATTACCGGGCTTCTCTTTGAGATATAAATAACCGCCATCTTCCAATAGGTTCTGCATACCCATTGCAATTTCTGCTGGCATAAGTTCCCACTCGTCAACTAAGCACACTGCACCATACTTAGCCGCTTCTGTGATAGCACCGTCTTCCCATACAGTAGCACCACCACGTACCACCAGTGTACCAAACAATGCCGCACTCTCAACGTCACCACTCATGTTGATACGAATGAATGGTCGGTTAAGCTTAGCACACACATACTTAACCAGTGAACTTTTACCGCTACCAGTAGGGCCAGTGATAAGGGTCTTGTCACCATCCATCATACCCGCTACTAGTAATGCCGCCTCATCCTTCTGCAATACATAGTCAGGGTCACACTTGGGTACGAGTCGTGCAATCTCTGGGTTAGTAGGCATATCAAGTACACGAATACCAAAGTCACCAAACTTAGGCTTGTAACCAAACACACTGCTATACCATACGTGACCATCTTCCAATGTCTCTGGGTCTTTGGTAACAGTTGGTGCTACTGGCTTAGCCACCTCTTCTTTAGGGGACTTGCCTAAGTGTGCGGCAATTGCTTTTGCTACTCGGTCGTTAAGGTCTGCTGTCATGTTAAATGCTCCGATCAATGATTGATAAAATTGTGTTGGACAAATTAGATAGGTCGTTAACTACTACGTTCTTTTTATAAAAACGAGTAACGTTAGTATCGCAAATACCAATACCATACACATCAACTCCCATACTCTCTGCATGTTCTACTGTCTTAAGTGTGTAGCATTCTACATCACCTGCATGTTCTCTACCTGCCGGACTACCGTCAGACAATACTAGTAACACCTTACGATGTTCTTTGCGCTGTGCTAGTCGTGCCGTGGCATATGCAATGGCATCACCATCGCTGTTCTGCCACAAGCCACCGCTAACCTTGTGAAACCTGTTGATAAGCTCAGGTTGTGCAACTCGCTCACCAAACTCAGTGAACATCCAGATAATAGGGTCTTCGTCTACTACCGTATTAGTAAAGCCATAGATTGAATAGGCAATGTTGATGGGCTTCAATGCTTCTGCCAATGCACCTGCACCTGCACATGCCATGTCAAACTTACTGCCTGACATACTACCGCTACAGTCTACCAACAAGCACACTGCAGTATCGGTTGTATCGCTTACAACACGCTGACGAAATACCTTCTCTGCAATCTTGTCATTACCGCTAACAAGACGATGCAAACTACCATTGTGCAACTTACCCCTCTTCTTACCATACTCGTACCTGTCCCTGCTACGTGTCTGCAACTTAAGACGCAACTTGTTAGCCATAGGTCTAGCGTTACTAGTAATGTAGTTGTCAATGCTAGCCTTCTTAAGATGGCCTGAGCCTAGATAATCCTTAACCTCAGTTGGTATCTTGCTACCGTCAAACCTACAGATAACGTACTCGTCAGGTCTAGGGATAGTGTACGCACCTCTGCCTACCTTGTCAGGGATAAGATGGATACCTGTCCTGCTAGGCTTATGCTCGTGACCAATGTCCTTCATAAGTTTGCGTACATCTATCAGTCGGTCTACATCATCGCTAGTAGCCTCACCATGCTCACCCTCACCACTGCCCTTACCCTTGGCTGTACCAGTACCCTTGCTGTCGTCTTCGTCTGCACCCTTGTAATCTTCTGGGTCTTGCTCGTATAGGTCAATAAGGATACGCTCCGCTAATGACATAACTTGCTCTGCCGTACCTGTCTCACGAATGGTACGCAACTCACTGGAATACTTGAATAGCTTACCTAGTCGCTCTAATGCTATGCTGTCTGCATGTCGCAACATCTGCTCTTTAGTATCATCTGCTGAATGAATCCAGTCACGCATAGATGCATCCCATATGAATAGTGGCAATGTTTCTAGCTGTTGTTTCTGCAACTCTTTGTCTTTGCTCTCTACACGCTTGCTAATGTCATCTGCATACAGATACCAGAATGCGTTACTAATAACACCGTCACCCTTGTACTCGCTGTCGTTAAGATGGTCAATACGATGGTCTTCAATAAGATTATTGATTAGTGCCAACAATCCAACTGGGCTAACCTTATTGAGATAGTTGAAGTCGCTATACACTACGTGGCTTGTCTCATGCTTAACGAAATAGCGCATACGAATGAGCCATTCTGCACTAGTGTTACTAGTAATTAATGGTAGCCACATCTGTCTACCGTTGGTTCTAGGGGTAGAATCTGGTGCATCCCACAATACACTAACGCCACTATTTTTAGCACACGCTGTCACGTAGGTTTCGAATTGCTGTACGTCTAGATAGTTCATGTTAGTTTACCTTGGTTACGTCAGGATATGCATACGTTACATAGATACGATTAAACTCGGAGTCTAACCAGTCTTCTACATCATCATCCATATTACCTCCGTTGCTTAAATATTTCTTTGCCAATTTATCTACAAAGTCTGCCAACTCTTCGTCAGAATTCAATTCGACAATGCGAGATGATGACAGACCCTCGGTCATTTTGTGTACCTCTTCATGAATCGTATTGGTGAATCACCGTTACTAGTAATGCTATTGAATGTAAACTTCACACCCAGATTTTCCAGTGCGTTAATGAATAGTGATGCATCGCAGTCTTCCTCAAGGTATACTTTATCTCCCTTGGTATAGCTGTAGTGGCTG
>Ga0315909_10008793_pt1 | contig 11018 bp, 20 predicted proteins | sample LakEriMetagenome_11_FD_203527 | JGI IMG/M metagenome (GOLD analysis project Ga0315909, IMG submission 203527) | Freshwater fungal communities from buoy surface, Lake Erie, Ohio, United States - Buoy 2 MA125 | ecosystem: Environmental > Aquatic > Freshwater > Lake | place: USA: Lake Erie, Ohio...
GAAATCAGCAATAGCGTCAGAAAAAGTGCTGCCAATACCAACCGTAAACTTCGTACCATCAAAAGTAAGCGCAGACCCAGTGGTCAGGACTTTGGAGCCGTTGAGATAGGCAACGCCATTGGCTGTGCCACCTGACAAGGTGACCGCACCGGATACCGACAAAGTGGTAAATACACCCGCACCAGATGTGTTGCTGATCTTGATGAAGTCTGACCCGTTCCATGCGCAAACGGCTGATTCACCCTTGACAATCGTCACACCAGTGGTTGGGCCTGCTCCACGAAGCACAATCGATTGGGTGCTTGAGCTTGCATTGATAACGGTGTAAATCTTGGACTGTGCCGGGGCCGTGATGTTTCTGGTAACCGTCCCGCCTGCCGTCCAAAGCAAAATGGCCTGTCGGGATGTGTCTGCTGTCCCGTCATTATTAGACAGGGTTACATCTGCGTCCGTGGAGAGGGTCGTTGTCCCGGCGATTGCAGATTCCAGCAACGATGTGATGCTGTTGTTGACTGTATCGCCCCATGTCCCGCTCAGTTCTCCCGTGACAGGGAGGGCCAAGCCCAAGAGTGGTGTGTATGCTGTAGTCATGTTTAAACCTCAAGTTACGACTTCTTCCCAGGTGACGGCCTGTTCATTTGAAACGTCCGACCATCCGGGAGTCTGCGGGTTGCTGATATTTTGCCACGAAGGGGTCTGTGTGTCATCTATAGGTTTCCAATAGACGGCAATCACGTCCCCCACTGATCCTGTTGCGTTTACACCTGTCAGGGCCAGTATCCTGTCGGCCACCGACATCGTTCCAACGGAGCCTGATGCGTTTACACCCGTGAGGGCGATAGACACCTCTTTAACAACTGTGCCGACCGATCCATCCGCTTGGTTGCTGTTCAGTGGGACAATGACACCACCGGGAGAGCCAAACGCCAAGTTCCCGGTCAATGCAACCGATGCGCTTTGAACAACTGTGCCAACTGCCCCGCTTGCAGAAACTCCGGTCAAGGCTGTTGCCTTGTCCCCAATTACGGTTCCTACAGCCCCTGATGCCTCAACACCTGTGAGTGCTACCGACCGTGAGGTTGTAACTGACCCAACCGACCCAGAGGCCAGATTGCCCGTCAGGGTAACATCCTTGCTATGGTCAACAGTCCCAACCGCACCAGCCGCAGAAACGCCCGTCAGGGCAACTGATAGGGCCACCCCTACACTGCCGACCTCGCCAAACGCAATATCGCCATCTTCACCCTCTGAGGTGCTGGGAGCCATTGTCCCAACTGCGCCAGAGGCTGATACGCCCGTGAGCGCAATGATGAGGTTTGATGTGACAGACCCTACCGCACCCGTGGCGGTATTGCCTGTTATGTCAAGAGTACCGCCCCAACCGTTACTCCCCCATGTGCCATCACCCCACCCAAGAGACATGGCCTACCCCCTTAGGTGGTAGCCAAGCGCAACAGAGCAGTCGAAGTCGTGTTGGAGGGCATCGTCAGGGTGAAGGTTCCAGCCGTGATCGTCTGGGAACCAAAGGTGTGAACACTGACCGCCTTGTCACTCTGTGTTGAGTTATAGATTAACACTGCATCAAACGCCGTGGTCAAAGTCACCGTGGTGTAGGTGATCGATGCCGAAGGAGTCCAATACGCCGTTCCTGCGGTTGTCGAGGTGTTCGATGTCAGCGGAGCGGTGGCATTGGTCACCGTCACGCCGCCAGCAGAGTAACCCGTGCCAGACACCTCGCCCGTGGACGAATATGCCGTGGTGGAGGCATTGATCGTTGCCGATGCCAAGTACAGGGCCGCTTTAAACGTGTCAGCCGTAGTGGCCGCACGAATTGGTGCAGTGCCAAAATTGTGAGTTGCAGTCAGAACCTCGCCCAAGAACGAGGTGGTCATTGCTTGTGTGTTTGCCATTTTGTTTCCTTTAACCTATTGATGCGGCTTCAGCGCCAGCAAATACCGGCATTTTCTTCAACTGGACATGAACAGAACGATGTACAAGTTCGCCCTCCAGCCAATACTCAACCCAAGTGGTTAGTTCATTGTCATTGTCCACGGTTCCTTCCCGCTTCTCAAGCAAGGAATCGTCCATATCGCCTTTGGTGGTTGTAACTATCAATTTGAACTCCTGATCAATGCTGTGGTTGATGTGTTGGCTGGCATCGTGATTAAGAACGTGGTGGCCGATGTTTTGTCAGACCCAAAGTCCAGCACAGCTATTGACCTGCCACTCAACCCCGCCTTTACGCTTGAGTTGTAGATCAAAGCACACCGGGCCGTGATTACACCCGTCCAAGATACATTGGCAAAGTTTACATAGGCCGTGTATCCGGATGTGCTGATGGTAATCCCGGTCATTGTTGCCCCACCAGCCACATAAGTGCCCGTGGCTGCTACCTCATTCACACTGCTGTAAACGGTGGTGTCTTCGTTTAAATTTGCATTGGCCGTGTACAAGGCGATCTTGATCACATCCGTGGTCAAGTCATGGATGCCCTGATAAAGCTCCGCTTTGAAGCTGGTGGTTTGGGTTTGGACAATTGACATTAACTTACCTGAACCCTAACCTGACCATCACGGTAAGCATCCTGACGCTGTTTGCCGTCACCCAAGTTCTTGAGCAGAGCAATTGACTGAACGTACCGATCATTGACCAGCTTGACCATGTCAGGCTCACCCTTCATGTAGGTCAGAGCCTCGCACAAAGTCCCATACAACAGCGCAGAATCAAAGTTGTCGCCCAGCCATGTGGTTGACGCAGTCACGATGGATTCTGGGTAGTAGTAATAATGCAACTCAGCACTGTATGTGCTGTTTGGGGTTGGGCCAACAATGAACGTCAACTCATTGACGTTTGCAGATTGAGGGCCAAAGATGGCGTAATGCTTTGGCTCAGACGAGAAAGCCGACAAGGGGTAGGCTTCACGGATGAAGTTAACGTCCTTGTTCAGCAGGTACAGGTAATCGCCTTGAAACACAATAGGCCCGGACACTGTCCCGCTATTTACCACGGACAGGGTAATCGTTGTCCCGGATATGCCCCGAACCGTGGCATTGGCTCCGATCCCAGAGCCAGTCACCTGTTGCCCAACGGCGATACCAGTGGTCGAGGCAACAACAATGGTCTTTGCCCCCGATGCACCGGTAGCGGTTGTGCTGTTGTACGGATACACAGCAAGGCTGTACACAGACAAAAAATCATCAGGACATGCCAAATACTTATTGCCAGACGTGATAGTCCCCGTCACATTCTTGCGGAGATTTGCAATCTGGACAGTGTTGTATATACGCTGTTCGGCCTGCTTGATCATTGTGTTCATGTCCGTGGTGTCGAACGTGTTTTCACAATAATCGCTGACAGCGACTACAAGCTGGGCATAAGTCATTGCCATATAAACCTCAGGCCATTGGCCCTCTAGCCATTACACCCTTGGTGGCGGCTCCCGTCCCACGGATCTTGATGCCACTGGATTTAGGCTCAGAATACCCACTGCGGTTGATGTTCCCGACCGACATGTTTACATTCACAGCCTCGCTCCCGCTTGGCCCTTTACCAGGGTTGCTGGAGATACCGGCCTTCTTCCCGTCCATGGTGTGGGGTTCTGCATAGACGCTGGCATCACCAACTTCTTTGCCCATTACCTTTTTGCTGTATTTACCCATTATTTGCTCCCAGATTTCTGGTTCATTGCACGGGAAAGGTTCTTCCCATACGTCTTACGATCCATGCTGGTAGGGCCACCTTTTTTAAGTTTCAAGGTAGTGCCCTTGCCGCCCTTGTGTTTTTGGGCATCGTGCTGTGAAAAGGCTTTTTTAATCATTGCCTTGTCTTGTGCTGTGTCTTTCTTGTCCATGTCTGCTCCTAAGTTACGCTGATTGATACTGTACCAACACTTGTCGTTCCAACCAAGTAGTTTGGCGTGAGTTCTACGTCAAAGAAACTGGAACCCCCTACAGGACTCCAACCCCACTGAATGTCTCGGGAACCACCAGATGGATAACCACCCACGTTTACACCTGATGTTACATACGTTGTGTCCGGGCGGGGTTGCATCACGGCCTGCGGATCATCAACCGGGTACATGCCCAATTGAAGCTGCGGCTGATCTGGATCCCAGCACTCATCACAAACCTTCAGTTGATACAGCTTGGTCTTGATAACCTCAAATTTAAGCTGCTTCAGCTTGTACCGCTGACCACACCGGTCACACTCGGCAATTGAGTATTTACCTGACGCAAACCTGTTGCCCATTATGTGCCACCAGATCCAATAAATGACTGACGGGGAACCAACCGCAAAGCGGCTTTCTCATGGTCTTCCCCTGCCGCCAGATTGAACTGCTCATCGTAGGCCGCCTTCAGCATATCCATGCGCCCCTGCAATTCAGGAACCTTCATGGCGATGTAGTAGGCCAACCCAGACACCACGCACGGCAGGAAACGGAAATTCATGTCAGCAGTCTCTACACCAGCCCCTGCATCCTGCACCCTACGCATGCGCCAGTACACAAATGTGTAGGTGGTGGTGTCATCGGGGGTGGGCCACACCGTAACAGCGGGAAGTTGCGGGACATATACAAGCGTCCCATCCACATGGCTGGCCGCAGTGGTATTGGCCTGTGCCCGGAAGCAGTTGCCCAGGACGTTGCCAGAGATGTAGTTGTAGTAGATGACCTCATTGTCCAGCTTGATGAACCCAGCCGCCGCCAAACCCAGGACTGAATCCAAGGTAATGCTGGTGGCCGTGCTGGTAAGCGCACCGTCTAAGGCCAATGCAGTCGCCCCAGTTTGACCTGAATTGCGCTGAATCAGAACCTGGATAGGTCTGGCCTGGGTAAGCTTGTTGGGGATCGTGGCATAGGTGCTAACGCTTATGCGGGTGATTGTCAGGTCAGCCTGATTGGTCGTTGAGTTCTGACCCGTGCGGATCACATGCTCCAAAAGATCAATGGTGTCATCTGGCAGGGCGTATGTGTTTAAACCAGCGGTAAGCACAAAGGAGCCTTGCTCGATTGTCCACATGTTTAAACCACGGTTTTGCCATTCGATGGTCATCAAATTCATGGAGCGGCGTGCCGTCCTGAGATCATAGCCAGACCTCATTTCCCGACCCGCACGCTCCCAAGACTCCTCGGCTATCTCCGTGAAGTCCATGTCGAATATTGATGTCCCGGTGGTTGTCATCTAAATCCTGCCGTTTTCTTTGCTATACCCTTGGGTTGAGCCACAAACTGTTTACCTGCCGCTTTACCTTGCCGCTTGGCCTTGGTAGTTGCTGCATACTCAGCAGAAGACAAAGACTTGATTGCCGCTTCGGGAAGATACCTCTCGCCTGTTTTTGACGAAGGCTTCCCCGACTTGGTGCGCCATTTCTGGTCACCCCAGTTTTTTAAGGAAGTCTGTGGCGCTTTCATTCAAAGTCTTCAGCGGTCAAACCAGCATCTTCAAGTGCCAACTCTTCTAAAATTTCGTCCGTGCCACAAGTGCAGGGGCCTTCTTCCATCACGGCGCAATCACCCATATGTCCTTTAATCACGATAACCTCCTCCAGCCGCCTTGTATTTCTTGGCGACAAGTTGTGCTTTACGGGCTGACCATTGGCCTGCGCCCGTGCCTTGGGTTGCCGCCGCCTTTACCTTGGACACGATCTTCTTGCGAAGACCGGGTTTGGTGTAATTGCCTGCGGCATTAACCGTTCCACCGTCTTTATATTGAGTAAAGTCGGTATCGTCCCGGCGCTTCTTGCGCTTGCCACCGGGCATCTTGGAGGGGTTAATGTCCCCCATTCCACGGCTGGGCAACATCAGCACATCTTCCCACGGGTCTTACCCCGTTGAGCAATGCCATCAGCACGGCTGGATGCAGTACCACCAGAGGCCATCTTCTTACCCATAGGGTTGCGATACATCAGAGCCGCACCACCCTTGGTTTCTGCGCTGGTGAATCCTGCCTTACGGGCTTTTTCAGAGAAAGAAGGCTTCTTCTTTTTGGGCTTGGGCTTGGTCATCTCAGGCTCTTCACTGTACAACTGACCTGTCTCAGGGTTTCGTTTGTACTTCGATTTAGCGCCAGTTTCTTCATCTATGACATCCTCGCCCATCATCTTGTCTGCACGGGTTTCGGCTATTTCGCCCATGCCGGTAGGTGCGGGACGCTCATCTTCGCCCACCAAGCTTTCATCTTCGCCAGCGTAACGCTTCATTTTGTTCATTTTGAACTCCTTAACAGGCCATGCCGCCCTTTTTCAACATCTTCCCTTTGGTCTTGCCCTTGACAGCAATACCGTCAGCCCTTGAGGATGCGGAGCCGCCCTTGGAATAGGCCATGCCGCCACCCATCATTTTTTTAGCCATGCCACCTTTTTTCATTTTGCCCTCGCCATCGGCGGCAAAACTTGGCACTTTCTTGCCGTCTTTCATAACCATGGGCATACCACCTGATGCCATTTTGGCAGTGCCACCCTTTTTCATCCCAGGCATCGCCGCAGGAGGACGAGCGCCCATTGGGGGACGAGCGCCCGGACGAGCACCCATGGAACGGCCTTTGAGTTTCTCGGCCATCATTGCAAGCATTTTTGGATCCATTGGCATAGCACCACCTCTGTTGAATTTTTTGCCTTTATCGGCATTACTGAAATCTTGCCCCACGGACTGCGGGACACCGGCCTTCTTCGCAAAAGCCGGGTTATGAGCCACAGCTTCCATGAACTTGTGTTGTTTCTTTGTTGAGGATGGCATCAGATATACCTACCCCGTGTTTTGCCCCTTTGGGCAATCCCATCACCCCGTTTAGACGCAGATGATTGAGTTGACATTGTCGTGCGTTTTGCAGGCTTCCGGGCCTTTACCCGGCCACCTTTTTTAAAGTCCGTGGAGCCAATGCTGTCCATGTCGTAATTTGCCATATCTGCGTTCTCAGGCATATCCGATACTGCGCTTTCGTTGTAATCAAACCCAGGCATTGTTGGGGTTTCATCAAAGTAACCCCGGTCGCCTGACATTGATCCAAAGTCTATTGGGGCCTGCGCCTGAGGTCGAATCAGATCACTGATCCCACCCGGCAGAGCATTGGCGGCTTTGTTTTCATATGCCTCACGGACACCACGTTGCTGGGCGCTATTCATGGCCGCCTGCCTATCCATGACTTCGTTTAAATCCGGGTCTACCGCTTGGTTTACTGCTCTGCCACCGGCCTTGATAGCCGAACCCACGGGGTCAGTAACAGCGTCCATTACCCTTCGTGCATTCTCTCTGGAGTCCTCTGGTAGCTGGTCAATGACTTTGTTTCGCAAATATCGACCAGGGTTCAAGACTGCATCCGCACCGGGGATTTTCTCAGCGGCCTTCTGCGCTAAATATCCTTTGGCGGCGGTCATGGCAAGCGGTATAAGGGGTAGCGCCATTACTCACCCCTTTTGACGAATAAGTTCGTCAATCTTTGCTTCAAGGCGGTTAAACCGTTGGTCAATGTGGTCAGTAATTCTTTGCACTTCTGCTTGAGTAACGTAATCACGGGCAACTTCCTCCCTTGTCTTGTTTATCAGAATGCTCAAACGGGAAATTTCTTCAAACTTCTCACGCATCACAAAAACCAACAGCCCTATGAACAGGGTTAAAACTGTTGACCAGATTGAATGAATGTCCATTTCAGCACGCCCAGGCCCTGAGAGCCTTGTTAACCCGAGAGTTTGGGTCTTTCGCCGTCTTCTCGGATGTAAGTTTCTTCTTTAACCCACTCATCCTTGCACAGAAAGAGTCTCGCCTGCTGCCGCCCTCTGGTTGCGGAGGCTTCAGGTTCATGCCTTGTTTTTTCGCAGAGGCCCGACCCTTGGCGTTTAAACCGCCCTTGGGGTTCTTGCCTTCTTTGCGTGTCCATGCTGGGCTACCCATTTGCCACTTTCAAGTGCAACCGTGAATGCTCCTTGAGCAGTGGCTGTAGAGCGTCTTGCTCAAAGTTGCGGGTGAATTCCTGTGTGCCAATGTGCGGCAGGCTGATCATTGGGTCAAGATAAATCTTGTACCCGTGCTCTCTGGCCCTGCGGCAGAACAGGTAGTCTTCGCCAATGTACTCGCCATTGACAATGGCAAAGTCAAACACAGCGTATTCATCTGCGCCATCCCCATCGCCTTTGTACTTCCACTCAGGGTGGGCTGCAATCAGGGACTCAATGACATGGCGGCGAATGAGCATAAAGCCCGTTGCTACGCTCTCAACCCGCATCAAACCGTTCTCATCAAACTCCAACTGGTTGTGTTCATCCAGGTAAAAGTCCAAGAAGAATTTGGCATCTGCCGCCCTACGGGGATACGTCCCGGCCACAATGTCCCGGCCTGTAGACAGGGCCAGAAGGCGGGTCACAGCCTCAACATTGATGACCACATCAGCATCCACAAACAGCATGTCTGTGCAGTCTGAAGCCATGAAGTTGGATACCAGCTTGTTCCGGGCCTTGGTGATGATTGAGCATCCAGACAGGTGAACCAGATGAATCTGGACACCCATCTTGTCCAACTTGGGGACGAGTTGCGCTATGGCAAAGCAGGTCTTGATGTTGACCTTGCCATCGTAGCAGGGGATCGCAATCATAAGCTTGCGTCCCACCAAGTTGAAGCTCTTATCAGCCATAGTAAATCTGCGCTGCATCAATTGCGTTCATGTAGGCATAAATTCCATTTACTGCCAACACACCTTCGCCGGGAATAAGGGGCGCATTCTGGAACTCATCTGATGAGTGCGTTTCATAGGTTAACAGCCAACGATTTGCGCCACTGACATAAATCGCTGCTGGAGTGGCTGTGATGTTTCCAGTGTTGATGTCTGTGAGTGTAAATGTGTCGGCGTCTACTCTGGTAATAGGGTAGTTTCCATCGGTGGCAGCACCGCCAGTGCCATCGGCAAAGTGAATACCCACAACGGTTCCGGTTGTTAACCCGTGACCTGTTTTGCTTATCGTTACCGTGGTTCCTGAACGACCGTATGTAACGCTTGAAGTTACTGGGGCTGTGGTTGAATCAAACAATACAAGAGTGCCACTACCACCATAAAAAGAAACGCCTTTTACACGGTTGCGTCCAAGAACAAAAAAACCGCTTTGGTTTAAATGACCTTGTTTTACGTCTGTTTGCATTCCCATAATCAATCTCCTAAAAAGCGGGGGCCGAAGCCCCCTGGATCAATTAAGCAGACGCTGGGAACTGCGAACCGTTAGAGTCGGCAACCGTGTAAACGATGGTGTACTGCACAGTACCTGCGGTCACTGCGGCAACAGTAGGGGTCATTGTGGCAATCACTTTAACGTCCGTTGCGCCAATACCAATCCCGTTGGGGGATGCAGTAGAAGCTGCGCCACACCATGCGCCCAATTTGGCGGCTGCGTTGCTGATAGCTGCACGGCCAGCAGAAGTCACATCTGTAGCGGCCCAGTACAAAGCGGCGGTAGTGCCATCCCCAATGCTGACGTTGGCGGCAGTGGAGCCGGTGAACGCAACAAGGGTGTCGATGTTAATTTCAAGGATTTGTGCGCCAGCAGGCAGGACACAGATGGTGTCGGTGGTAGCTGAAGCAGCCTGACCGGTGTAGTTCTTTTTGAAGGTTTGAGAAACAACGGTTGCGCCGCAGTTTTCAATCGTGCCGACAGTTGTGCCGGTGGTGTTACGGACAGTGCCCAACAACCAGGGGCCAAGGTGAGTTGCGAATCCCATAAGAATATCTCCATGCGTTAAGGTGTATCAATCTTGCATGACAGTCAGCCGGGACTGTTTGATACACCGGGTTTCCCGGAATGCCTCATTTATACCATGTAGTTTAAACGGACACAAGAAAAAAGGGGGCTTGTGGCCCCCTTTTTTACTTACCCTATCAGGACGATCCGGGTGAACCGAAAATGCCCAAGGGGTCAGACACGCCGAAGCTGTAACGCTCACGGGCCTTGTAACGCACGTTGCCAGTATCAAAGTCACCGTCCATGGAGTTGGACAGAGGGGTACGGACAAAGTGCTTCAGGCCGTTAGGCACATCAGACAACAAGAACCAAGCGTTGGTGTCGGTCAGATAATGGTTAACGCAGTAACCTTCTGGGATCGAACCATTGTTCTTCAGAGCGTTGATGTCGTTATCGGTAGTACCGACACGCAATTCCGTCTCCAGGAGGCGGGTTGCAACGAACATCAAGTTCGGGGGAACAACCAATTTCTTGGGCTTGGCGGCGATCAACAGGCCACGCTCATCCGTCCAACCGGCAATTTGAATAACTGCGTTTTCCAACGAAGTCTCATTCAAGTCAGCGGCGGTGGTGGGGCGGTTGCTGTTGGTTCCACCAGAGATCAAGGGGTGGGCGGTGTTACACAAGGAAACGCCGTCACCGTAAGTCACCGTGGTGCTGAACGCATTGTTCAACACAAAGGCGGCTTTGACCTGCTTGGTGTATGCCATTGCACGGGCCAACGATTTGGTGTAGCGGCTGGACAACGAGTCATACAAGTTGTCTTCCACTGCTTCTTCCGTGATGGAGAAGCCCATAGCGATGGTTTCGTGGTTGTAACGAGCAGTCCATGCTTCCTGTGCGTTGTCGTACTGGATCGCAGAACCTTCGTTCTTGACCGGTGCGGCAGAGAAGCCAGAAAGTTTGGTTTCTTCTTCAAAAGAACGCTCAGAGGTTTCGGTTTCATAAATTTCTTTATGTTCCTCGCCATAACGGGCGTACTCAAGACCAAACAATGCATTCAGACCAGGGAGCAACTCTTTGAGTAGCTGGGCACGGGAAATAGCCATTTTCTTACTCCTTAAACACCAGTGGTGTTGTTATATTGGTGAGTGTTGATTTTCACCAACAGTTCGGTGTAAGTGTCGGCTGCGGTAGCAGTCTCAGGCACAACATCGATCACACGGATTGGGATAGTGGCGGTAGTGCCTGCACCGGTCAAGGTCACAGCGAAAGCAGAGTTACCAGTGGTAGTGCTGCCAGCGTTGAGAACCAAAGCCAAGTTAGTGCCGACAACGGTACGACCTGCGGAACTCATGGTA
>Ga0315909_10008796_pt1 | contig 11015 bp, 2 predicted proteins | sample LakEriMetagenome_11_FD_203527 | JGI IMG/M metagenome (GOLD analysis project Ga0315909, IMG submission 203527) | Freshwater fungal communities from buoy surface, Lake Erie, Ohio, United States - Buoy 2 MA125 | ecosystem: Environmental > Aquatic > Freshwater > Lake | place: USA: Lake Erie, Ohio...
CAGATATTCGGCGTGGGCGCGGGTGGCGGGTTCCTTGAACTGATCGACTGCGGCGGCGAGAAGTTGCTTGGCGGTTTGGTAGTCGAGATCGGCGAGTTCGTTTTCGCCGAGCTTGCGGCGGCGTTTTGCGACTTCGAGGTAGGCCTCGGCGAGCGAGAACTGGGTGCGCATGGCGATCCCGGCGTCCTCGTAGATTTTAGAGAACGGCTCGATATTGCCATCGGCGCCTTTGCTGACGGTGACGGTGCGGACAGGAGATTTGATGCCGTTGGCGGCGGTGTAGCGGGCGGCGACGGTATCGCCGTAGGTGACAGGGATGCCTTTGGCGCGGACGTCATAGGGGGCGGCTTCGGCGCCTGCGGCGGGTGGCGGGGTTTCCTCTTTGTAGGCGAGAACGAAGGAGCCTTTGAAGATGCCCGTGTGCGGGCCGGACTCGTGGAGCTCGACGTTGTGCTTCGCGCCGGACTTGGCCTGGACGAGGACTTTCACGGTATCGGTGGCTTCGGTGAGGTCAGCACCGGGATCGACAACGCGGAGGTTGAGATTTTCACCAACGTAGGCGGCGGTCATGGGTTCGCGGTAGTCAGCGGCCATGAGGTCGAAGGTGGAATGGGTGATCACCTTCGTGGTGGCGGTGGACCATTGCTCGGTGCCTTTGTCATCGGTGTAGCGGAACGCGATGTGGACGTTTTCGCCGGGGCGGACGACGATGCCATTTGGCTGGATGGTGAAGCCTTGCGGGCTATCGAGCGATTGACGCATGGTTTTGGCGTATTCGTAGCGTTCCTCGGCAGTCATCGCACCGTAATCCGGGAGCGTGCCGAGGACGAGTGGGACAGTGACGAAGAAGCGATCGAGATCGGGATTGCTGCCGAAGAGGTGGGGCTCGGTCGATTGATAGATGGGCAGAAAAGGAACGCCGCGCCATCCCGAGCGGAGCTGGAAAGGATCGAGCGCGGCTTCCATCAAAATGGTGCCGGGGAGGTTTTTGTCGAATGTGCCGGTGTTCGCTGCGCCTGCGCGGCTTTGATCGGTCTGCGCGAAAACATCGATTTTCGAAGCGACGCCGAGTGCCATTTGCGGGGCGATGATTTCGATGAACATCTCGCTGCCGAGGACGGCTTCGTATTTGCCATCCGGTGCGCGCATGGTGTGGGTGAGTTTCCATGAGGGGCGGATGAGTTCCGAGCCGGCGGAAGGAGATGTGTCAGTGAGCAGGGCGAAGCCGTGGTGGAGGGTGGCGGGGGTGCCTGCTTGTTCGAGAGGGGCGACGGTGGCGTGGGAGAGGAGAATTTTCGGCGCGGTGTAAGCGGCATGGCGGATGGTGGCGATGCGCGCTGTGGGGACGCCGGGGCGGTTGTTTTCCTGATCCATGTAGCGCGCGGTGATGGTGCCGCCAGAGGGGACGGAGATTTGATTCTCGCCCTGGGCATTTCCGGAAACGGGGGTGATGACGAGCTTAAAAATGCCCGTGGAATCGCCGGTTTCCGTGGCTTCGAATTCCTTGGTGCCGCTGGTGGTTTCGACGGAAACTTTCACTTTGTCCGGCGTGACGGTGGAGTCCATATCGGCATCGTGGATGGCGAGGGATAGAGGCTGGTCGTGGGCAAAACGGAGGAGTTTTTCGTAATACGGTTCGTCCTCGCCAAGGCGACCGGGGCGTGGTTCCATGTCGGCAAACTCGGCGCGGGCATCGGTGAAGGAGACATCGAGGAACCGTTCGTGGCGTTCGCGGGATTTGGTGACGAAGCGGTCATCGGTGTAGCGCACGGAGATTTTATCGCCGGTGAGCATTTCGAGCGTGTCGTTTTTGTTGAGGGAGGCGAAGTCCTCGGCGACGGGGAGTATGTTTTTGCCGTCGGGTTGGGTGAGGGTGAGCTTGTTGAGGGCGGGGGCGGAGCCCTCGTTTTCGACGATGAGGAGGCGGATGAAGCGGGCGCGGGAATCGGCGGCGAACTTGACGGTGAACCCGGTGGAGTCGTCGTTAGGGGTGACGGAGGTGGCGGCGGCGTTGCGGTGGTCGAGGGCGGCGGGCGGGAAGGTGGCGGGATCGAAGAAGGCGTCGGGGCAGTCCGTCAGGTTTACCGGGTCGATGAGGTTGGCGCGGAGTTTCACCTCGCGGCCGAAGCCGATCGTGCAGTCCCAGCCCGTCGCCCAGATTTCGAAGTGATGGATGCCGGGGCGCAGATTCACTTCGCCTTCGAGCCGGTCCGGTTTTTCCGGGTCGGTGATCGGGCGGCCGTTCACCGCGAGAAGGAACTGGGGCGGGTTGGATACGGAAGGGTGGGTTCCCGGGGGGATCTGGTAATTGCCGAGATCCAGCCTGAAGCGGCGTGTGACTTCGTTTGGTTCGTGGAAATAGCCGCGGAAACGGTAGATGACGTGGGAGTTCTGGTGCTGGTTCTGGCGCATCCACTTGACCTTGGCGGGAATGGAAGCGGTCATCGCTTGCGATGGGCCCGCCACATTCTCCCCGACGCCCGCCGCATACTGTTGGGACATCCATCCGAGATCAAGGTGGGCCTGGAGTTCCGATAAGGAGTAAACGGACCGCTCGTTGTTGTTATGGTAGCGATCCGTGTCGTTCATGATTGTGACGGAGGGATGCCATGGTTTCCCGATATTGATCAGGCTCCGCGGATAGGCCGCCACGGTGGTCATGTCGGACGCGGACATGCCTGTCTGGATGATAAATTTCTTCAGCTTGGCACCGGCTTCGCGGGCGGTGACGTTGAGCGTGCCGAGCGGCAGGTTGTCATTCAGGTTGACGGTGAAATCCGGGACGGTGTCCTTGGTGGGGACGGCGCGCCAGGCGGGGTAATCGGCGTTGGGGCTGATGACCATGTTCGGATTGCGGCCGGGTTCCGAATTCTGTGCGAAGGCGCTGGCCTGTGCGCCGGTGGTGGGGATGGTGCCCTCGAAAATGCCGCTGTGTGTTCCGGTTTCCTTCAGCGTGATGCGGGAAATGGAGTCGCCGCTGGAAGTGCTGACACTGATGGCGAGTTCGTCGGTTTCCGCGGTGCGGGAGCGGTCGGGGTCGGCGACGCGGACGTGGATGGGGTTACCGGGCTTGGCGATGGTGGCGATGTGGCGCTCGTGCTTCAGCTTGACTTCACCGGAAGCCAGGAGAGCCTTGGCGGCGGTTTCCTTGTTCTGCGTGTTGCCGATTTTTTCCATCAGCACTTCCATATCAGCGGCGCGTTGTTCGGCCTCGGTGAGGAGCTTGCGGGCGGAGGCCATGAGCGTGGCATCCGAGGCGACGGTGATGGGGCCGCCGCGCTTTTCCTCCATGTTGTTCATTTTTTCGCGGAAGCGATCCGAGTAGGCGTAGAAAACCTCGTCATCGCCGATGACTTGCAGCGTGCCGTCGGCGGGATTGGGGGCGCCGAGGGCGGTGCCGACTTCGCCGCGGAACTTGGTTTTTTCATCGCCGAACTGGCGAAGGAAAAACGTTTCCTTGTCACCGGAGGTGGCCCAGACGACAACTTCGATTTCCGTGCCCGCGCCGGAGACGGCGAGAGTGGGGTCGCTGAGGGTGACTTTCAAACGCTCGCCGGGGACGATGTTTTTCTGGGCGGCGGTGGAGCCGAGTTCGACCTCGGTGGCTTCCATGAGTTTCTGGCGCTTGAGCTGGACTTTGCCGAGGAGGATTTTGGAGTCGGCGTGATTCGGCTCGCGGGCGAGGATGGAATCGATGTCGTCCTTGGCGTCATCGAAATCCTCACGGTCGAAATAGACCTCGGCGCGGGCAAAGCGGACCTCGGTCCAGATTTCCGGGACGCGTTCGAGTTCAAGGTCGGCGAGGGTTTGCAGGGCGGCATCGTAATTTTTCGCGATGCGCTCGGCGCGGACGCGGCGGAGGGAGGCTTGGTGGCGGATGGGTAGCGCGGCGTAGGCAGCGTTCGAGCGGGTGCGGGAGTAAATATCGTGGGCTTGATTGACCTGGCCGCGCTGGAGGGCGATGTCGCCGTAAGAGAGCTCGATGGATGCCTTTTCCGTGGGGGTGAGTGGAGAGGTGGGTTCGCCAGCCCAGTCGAGCAGGGCTTTCACGAAAAACTCCTGGCGGGATTCATCGCGACCGAAAATCGTGCGTTCGAGAGTCCAGAGCAGGAAAGGAATGGAGAGCTCGCGGTAGGTGGTGGTGAAGGTTTCCCAATTCGCGTCGAGGAGTTTCCAGGCGGAGTCTTCATTGGCGGACATCCATTCGGCCTGGGCTTGGTAAATGGGGTAAGCGGGGTGCGTGGGAGGCACGGGGATGGTGAAAAGGCCAAGCTGCGAGGCGGCCTTGCTGCGGATGCCCTTGAGGCGGGGGACATCGGTTTCTTTCTTGAACCAGGTGTGACCCTGTTTGTGGCGCTCGATCGAGCCGATGCCATCGAGGGCGAGAATGAGGGAAACGGAGGGATTGGCTTCCAGCGATGCCTCCGCGAAAGTGAGCATCGCGGGGTAGGTGCGGTGGAAGGTGGCGACGTTTTTCCAGAGGTAGCCGGAGGTGCGGAGAAGCTCGGCGGGCTTATTGCGTTTGGTGAGTGTGGGGAAAAGTTTTTCGCCGAAAGCAGCGGTGGGCGTGAGGGCGAGTTTTTGGTCGATGAGTTTGACGAGCAGTTGCTGGAGTTCGTCGTTCTCAAAAGTTTCCGCAGGGAGTTTGGCGAGGGAGTCGAGGCCTGTGACTTCGGTGAAAACGGGGGCGTTTTTCGCGGCGTCGATGGCTTTGGTGAGAGCGGCGATGACGGTGGGGGCATCGGCGGTTTGTGGGAGAGTGGTGAGATCGGCGGTGGCTGAGTTGAAAATGGCGAGCTGCGCGGGGGTGAGGGCTTTTTCCGGGGCATGGGCGCGCAGGGCGTAGCGGGCTTCGACGTTGAGAGTGGGGATTTTCAGAAGAGTCTCGGCGAGTTGGGTGGACTCGTCGGTTTTGTTCGAGCCGAGGGATTTCACCCACATGATGACGAGCCAATTCTCGGGGTTGTTGGCGTTGGCTTGGAGAACTTTACGGAGGTCGGGTTCGAGCGGGTGGGCGTCGGTGGGTTTGGGGTTGAGGTTGCGTTTTTTGTTCGCCTTGAGTCGGAGCTGGCCGTTGGGATTGCCGAGGTCCGTGAAGATGGCATCGCGGACGAGGAGTTGCGATTCGAGGCGGGCATCAGCGAGGGCGGCGGGGATGAGATCGGGGGACTCGTTGAGGAGCTTGGCGAGGCGGGCGCGGACGGCGGGGGTTTTGGGCGCCGGGGAGAGGTAGTCGTTGAGAAGGGCGGTGAATTGGTCTTCCGGATCGATGGCGGGGATGGATGCGGCGAAGTTTTTGGTGGTGGCGATGACTTGGTCACGCTTGGCGTTGGCACCGGGTTTTCCCGTCATGTGCCAGAGGCGGTCGGCGAGGCGACCATCAAAGTCGATGCGGTCGAGGCGCCATGCTTCCGGCCCGAGGAAGGCGGCGATGGCTTTGTCGAGGTCTTTGGCTTCTCCAGCGGCGGCGAGGGAGCGGATGAGAGCGGCCTCAGGGGAAGGATTGAGTGTCAGGTGTGGGGCGAGTTCGGCGGCTTGGGCCGGAGTGATTTTATCGAGATCGAAGGTGAGGATGGGGCCGGTGCGGCGGTTCACCAAATCTTTATTGGCGAGGATGTAGGCGGGAACTTCGGCGGGAGTGAGGAGCTGAGGACCGCTGTCGTAGTATTGCGTGCCCCAGGTGCGGAGGAGGTCGGCTTGATCGAGAGGGGGAAGCTTGGCGAACGCGGCGCGGATGGGGGCGAGCTTGGTTTCGGTTTCGTGCGACCAATATTTTTTCGGTTCGTCGCGGTAGTGGCGGCTGTTGCTACCACCGGCCCAATCGGTCTGAACGAGAGCGGCGTAGCGGGGAAATTTGTCGAGGAGGGCTTTGGCTTCAGCGTGCGGTGCTTTGGCGTCTTGGCCGTCGATTTTCGCCATGTTGTAGGCTTTCACGGACACCGACCAATCGAGGAAGAGGCGGAGTTCCTCATCGAAGGTGGTGGCTGCGGCAAGGGCTTTGACAGTGGTGGTGAAGTCGGCGGAGAAACGATCGGGTTTTTGGTCGTAGCGGGCGGCGCGGATGGCATCGAGCAGCCATTTCAGGTCGGCGCTGTAGAGGGCGACGAGTTGGTCCTGCCCGGTGCCGGATTTGAGGGTGGCGAGGAGGCGGGAGGCGAAGGCGTTGCGGTCGAGGTTGATTTTGGCTTGGTTGAGGAACCAGCGGTCGAAGCGGCGGAAGGCGGGATTGACGGAGAGGCGGGCGGCTTCGGTTTGGGCGAAGGAGTAGGCGGCGGCGGGGTCGTCGAGGCGGTAGATGAGGAGAGTGTGGACGGCGGTGATGGATTCACCGGCTTCGGGGGATTTCAGGTCGGCGATCTTGAGGGCTTGTTGATGGAAGGCGACGGCGTTTTTAATTTCACCGGAGAGCTCGGCGGCGAGTGCGGCTTGGAAAAGAGTGGCGGGTTTTTTGGGGAGGTTGCGGCGCAGCCATTCATCGGCGAGGGCGACGGCGGGCGCGGGTTTGTTCTCGGCGATGCCGGATTTCAGAAGGTTGAGGATGGCATCTTCCGATTGCGTTTCGACGGAAGCGGCAATGGCGGCGCGCTGTTCGTCGAAGGTGGCGGCGTGGAGTGGCGCTGACAGCAGGAGGGCTGTCAGGGCGAGGAGGGTTGTGGGAGATGGGGACATGTTTTTAACCACGGATGGCACGGAATGCACGGATGGAAGAGCAGATTATTGTTCTTTGGGTTTTTCGGCTTCTTTTTCCTCGGCGGCGGGTTTTTCGCCTTCGAGGGCGGTGAGGCGTTTGCGGGCTTCGGTGACGTATTGACTCGTGGGGTAGTCAAAGAGAAGTTGTTGGAGTTTCGCCTTGGCAGTGGCGGTATCGCTCATGCGGAAGGCGACGTTGGCCCAGAGCAGGAGCATTTCATCGAGGAAGGCGGCATCGGGGTATTCATCGAAGACGCTCTCTAACAATCCGGCGGCTTGGGCGAAGCTTTCAGTCTCGACGTAGTGGCGGACGACGCGACCGATGGCTTCGGCGGCGTAGGAGCTTTCCGGGTAGGTTTGGTAGGTTTTTTGGTAGGCGGCGATGGCGGGTGCCATGCGGGTTTGGAGGGCGGTGGCGGCAGTGAGGCCGGCTTTGCCCCATTTGCTGTTGTGCTCATCGGCAGCAGCGGTGAGTTCCTCGGCTTCCTTGGTGAGGACTTCACCGATGCGGAACTGCGCCTCGGCGGCGGAGATGGGATTTTGGAGTTGGAGGACGCGGTTGTACACCTCGACGGATTGTTTGTATTCCCCACGGTCGGCGAGGGAGCGGCCGAGGGTCATGAGGGCCTGGTCGGCGAGGATGGACTCGGGGTAGAGGCGGTTAAAGGCGAGGCAGGTGGCCATCGCGGAGGTGAAGTCGTTTTTCAGCAGCTCGGATTCCCATTTCAGCTTGAAGGCTTGCTCGACGAGGTCGCCGGGGAGTTTGAGGCGATTGACGATGATGGGATCGACTTTGTCGAGGGCTTCATTGGCGCGCTCGGCGGCGCGGGCGTCGAGTCCCATGTCTTTGTAAATGGCACCGAGCCCGACGAGGGCTTCGGCTTCGACGGAGCTTTTGCGAGCTTTGAGGAGTTCCTCGAAGACGACGTATTGATCTGCGGAGACGCCGGAGTTAACCGAACCTGAGACTTTGATGCGGGTCTCGGAAGTGCGTGGCTCGTCGCCGTAAAGGTGGACTTGATCGGTGAAGGAGATGGAGAGTTCGTCGAGCTCGGCAGTGTGGAGGACCTCGTCCTTGTTGGTGGGCTCGACGCCCTCGGCGAGGGGGACGAGCGGGATTTTCCCGAGGAAAACGCCGGTGCGAATGTCGGCGCCTTCGCCGGTTTCGGTGAGAGTGACGGTGATGCTATCGCGCTCGACCCATTGGTCTTTTTCGTCGTCCTTGAGAGCGAAGATGTCTAACAATTCATCGGATTCCGCAGCGTCTTTGGCTTCGACTTTGAAGAGGGATTTGACGGTGAGGGTGATCGTTTCCGCGGCGGGCGAGGTATCGAGATCGGCATCGCGGAGCATGACGATCTGCGGTTGACCGGGATAGGCGATGTAGGCGGGGGTGGAGAGATCGCCGAGGTAAAAGCCGACGGTGCCAGTACTGACAGCGCGGACTTTTCCGGTGCGGGCGACGCCTTTTTGGCCATCAAGCGTGGAGTCGTCGAGATAGGTGACTTCAAGGGTGTCGCCGCCGATCATTTGGAGGATACCGTCGTTTGGTTTCGCGGACCCGAGGGCGGTGGGGGCGGAGGCGAGCATTTCATCGGTTTTGCCGGGGACGGGGGCGCCAGTGATGACTTCGGTATCGCCGCTGGAGACTTTGACGGTGGCCTGGATGGGCTGTTCGAGCTTGCGCATGACGGGCACATCGGCATCGACGATTTTCGCGTAGAAGCGTTGGCCGATTTCGATGCGACCGAGGTCATCGGCGGCGGTATCGGCCACTTCCGTACCGACGAGAGAGAGGGAGTCGATGGCTTTGTTCCAATTTCCCATGTGGTAGTGGGACATTCCGATGTAGAAGTAGGCCTGGTTCGCCCATGGGGTTTTTCCGGCGACTTCGGTGAGGCGGCGGAACATCGGGAAAGCGGCGGCGTATTGGCCGGCGGTGTATTGGGTGAGGCCGGCTTGGAACAGGGCCTCGTGGTAGAGATCGGCGAAGCCCTCGGGCTGGGTCTCGCCGGTGACGGGGGCGAGGACGCGGGTGAGGAGCATGAAGTGGTTGAGGGCGTCGGCGGTGTTGCGCTGGTCGAGGAAATGTTTGCCCATGGCCATGTGGGCGCGATGGGCGAGGATGGTGCCCTGGTAATCGCGAACGATGGAGTTGAGCATGGCGAGGCCACGCTCGTGTTGTTTGAAGTCCATGAGCTCCATGGCTTTGTCGAACAAGTGCTTGGCCTGAGGGTCGAGTTCGCCGGCGGCGCGGGGGCGTGCGGGAGCTTCCGCTTCCTGAGCGAGGGAAGAGAGGGGGAGAGCGAGGGAGAGGGTGAGGGGGAGAAGCGAGATGTAACGTTTCATGAGAGAAAGGGTCAGGAGTCAGGAGACTGGGTTATTTTTTGGCTTCGGCTTCGCCGCCGACGAGGGCGACACCGTAGGCTTCGAGGCGGTCGTGGGCTTTGGCGGATTCTCCGGTTTTGGGATAGCGGCGGAGGACGGTGCGGAGTTGGGCGACTTCCTTGGCTTTATCGCCGGAGATTCTGTGGATGTCGGCGACGCGGAGGCTGGCTTGGGAGGCGACGGGGCCGCCGACGGATTCGAGGTCGGAGACGGTTTTGATGGCTTGGTCGTATTGTTTGAGGCCGACGTAGCATTCGGAGATTTCGAAGGTGGAGTCCGGCTGTTTGTTAGCGGTGCGGAAGGCCTCGATGGCTTCCTCGAAGCGGCCGAGTTGTTTCAGGAGAGAGGCTTTTGTCCAGGTGAGACCATCGGCGTATTTGGGGATCTTGGCGAGCTCAGGGATTTCGGCGAGGGCTTTTTCTTGATAGGGAGCGTTGCGATGGCTTTTGGAGAGGTAGTAATCAAAGCGGGTTTTGGTGGCGAGCGCGGGGTCCTTGATGCGGGCGATGAGGCGCAGGACTTCTTCTTCGGTCTGGTATTGGCTGACGAGGAGTGCGAAACGGGGGAGCTCCGCATCGGTGAGGGTATCGGCTCGGATCAAGCGCATCACGATTTGGGCTTCCTCGTGCAACTGGTGGGGGTGATGAAGTTTTGTGATGAGCTCTAACAATTCGGCAGGCTTCAGCGAAGAAATGAGGCTGGTGCTGTGTTTGGTGAAGAAGGCGGAGCGTTGTTGCGGCTCGGCTTTGAGCTGTGAAGTGAAGAGGATGAGGCGATCGACGGTGACGGGCTTGGTGGCAAGCTGTTTTTCGAGACGGGCGACCCAGGAGGCGGCGTCCTTTTCGTGAACCGCGCTGGTGTTGATGGCAAGGATGCGGAGGTTGTCGTTCTCGGTGAAACGGTCGGCGATTTTTGCCGACCAATACGCGGCGGCGTTTTCGCGGGTATCGGAGGGAGTTTTCAGGACGCTATCGAGGGCGGCGGACCAGTAGCGCGCATCCTCTTCGGGTTTGTCGGTATTGCGGCCTTCGCCATCGAAGCCGCTGGCGGCTACGTAGAATTCCTTGAGTTTGTCGTGATTGGGGCTGCGGGTGGCGTAGTGCTTGAGGACGGCCTCGCGGGCGGATCTCGCGGCAGCGGGGTTGGATTTCAAGAAAGCGACGGCGGTGCGCCATTGGTATTCCGTGGCTTCCTCGAACTTGCCGAGTTTTTCCATGGCGGAAGAAAGGTGGACGAGGGCGGTGCCGGAATTCGGTTGGGTGACGTAGGCGTCATCCTTGACGAGGCGGGCCCAGGTGGCGGTTTGCTTTTCCTCTTCCCCGTTCTGACCGTGGCACTCGCCGATGTAAAAGAGGGCAGCGGCGGCGAAGGCGACGTCATCGGGGAAGTAATCTACCACATCCTGATAGGCCTTGATGGCGGCGTTGCGTTTGTCGAGCTTGTGGAGGCAACGGCCTTGGCGGAGAAGGACGTAGGGAAGGGCTTTGCTTTTGGGGAACTCGAAGGCAAAGGCTTTGTAGGCGGCGTAGGCGCCTTGGTAGTCGGGTTTTTTGAAGAGCTTGTCAGCGTCCTCAAGATTGACGGATTCGAAGGTATCAAGTTTGGCAAAGTCTGCGGCAGGCAGGGTAATTTCCTGTCCTGCGACGCCCTGCGCGTTAGCAAACGTTGGGGCAACGGAGAAAAACAAAGCACAACATACCAAAAACGAGCCAACGGCACGAAAAAACCAAGCAACCCTTGCGGAAAAGAAACGAGCAGGTGAGAAATTGAGGCGGTCAAGCCGATGGGAGAATTTCATGAGTATGAGCAGACGTAAAGGATCGATGCCATGAAGGATCGAGTGAAAGATACGTTCCCTATGCGAGGTCTCAATCAAGAAATTTACAAAAAAATTCTCTCCAACCGTTAGGACTTGTCAATGGATAGCCCCTCCCACG
>Ga0315909_10008798_pt1 | contig 11014 bp, 10 predicted proteins | sample LakEriMetagenome_11_FD_203527 | JGI IMG/M metagenome (GOLD analysis project Ga0315909, IMG submission 203527) | Freshwater fungal communities from buoy surface, Lake Erie, Ohio, United States - Buoy 2 MA125 | ecosystem: Environmental > Aquatic > Freshwater > Lake | place: USA: Lake Erie, Ohio...
AAGGCATTCAAGGAACTCGAGGAGCTGGAGGAGAATTTACAAATCGTAAAATGATGGTGACAGCAATAACGAACTCAATAAATAGGACAGGAACTTACGAAACGAAATTTTTTAGGAGTGCGTTTGACATGGAGTTCCAAAATTTTGACAACAATATTGCTGAAAAATACGGCTTAGATTTGGAGTCGTTTTTAAATTTTACATTAAAAGAAATTAAATAAATGAAAGTAGTAAAAGTAAGAAGTCCGTTTATAATTGAAATCAACGAGCCTACTCAGTTAGGATCTAAGATTGAAATATTCATTTGGAATAGTGGCGACACTGAGCCAACGACTCCGACATATACGTTAAGCAAACCAATTCCAACGACAAACCAAAGAAAAACGAGTTACAACGTTTCAAACTTTGTTAAGGAATATATCGACAATATCAATCCGGTTTACGTTGGTACAACTGCTCAAGACACAAAAGAAAATTGGGCGTTTTTTAGAGTAAAAAGATATTGGAACAACGCCGGAACTTTTACTTTATTAGATAATGAGTTATATGTTGGCGTTAATGGTTTCACTAATTATATGGACGGAATACAAGTTCCTGAGGAAACTAGAGTCGAGTTGTTATTTAATCCAGAAATCAAAAACACTTACGAAAAAAGAGCCACTTATCCGGATATATTTACACAATATTTGAATATATTAGTTGAGTTTGTTGCGCCTGGTGACGTCTTAGATATTAATTTTAGTAGAATTGACGGAGTTGTTGGAAGTCAAAATTTTCAATATACCTCATTAACAGGAATTTATTTATTTAAAATTCCAATAACTTTGGCAAAAGCGAACAATATTTTTGTAAATGGTTGCGCGGTATCGATAATTTTAGATCCAGCGGTTGGAAGACCGGTTGATTATGGAACATTTTACACTTATCCAATTTGTGAGCCTAAATATACGCCAGTACTTTGCGATTTTATAAATAGATTTGGAGGCTGGCAAACGTTAACTTTTTACAAAGCTCAAACCAATAGTGTAACGGCTAAAAGTAATGATTATAAATTAATGCCAAAAGAAGTTGACTATAATCCATTAATAGGCCAAAGCAAATCTTTTAATTATACAGGAACTCAAAGCGTGACTTTAAACACTGGTTGGATTGACGAGAATTATAGTGAACTAATAACCGACTTACTTTTAAGCGAGACTATTTTATTAGATAAAAAACCGGTTAATTTAAAAACTCAAAGTTCTGAGTTAAAAACAAAGCTAAAAAATAGAATGATAAATTACACTTTGGATTTTGAATATAATTTCAATTTAATTAATGACGTGATATGATTTTAAATTTAGCTTTATTTTTAAAAAATGATGTCTTAAATAAATACCAAAGGACGGACTTATTTAACGATGAGACTATCTCAATCACTCAAGTGATCCAGGACGTCAAAGATATAAGTTTAATTTTTACAAATTTTACTAAAACTTTTACTATTCCGGCAACCGATGAGAATAACAGATTATTTAAGCACTATTATAACTATGATATTGACGGAGGATTTGATGCGAGAATTAAAATAGATGCTTATATTGAGATTGACTCCAATCGATTTAACAGCGGAAAGGTCAAACTTGAGGGCGTGGAAATGAAAAATAACCAGCCTTACGCTTATAAAATTAATTATTACGGCGATACTATTAGTTTAAAAGACGTTATCGGAGAGGATAAATTGAACGCTTTGGATTTTTCAAGTTATAATTTGCCTTATAATAGCACAAATGTAAAGGCAAAATTACAAGCAAATCCAAATACAACGGATATAGTTGCGCCTTTTATATCACACACAAATAGATATTATTACGATAGTAGTTCACCGCATACCGAAGATCCGAGAAATTTATATTTTCAAACTGGAGGCACTCACGAACATGGTCTTTTATGGAATGATTTAAAATATGCTATTCGATTGGACGCAATAGTTCAACAAATTGGAACGCATTACGGATTAACTTTTAGCGATGACTTTTTTAATAGTTCGAATTTAGACTATTATAATTTATTTATGTGGTTGCATAGAAGTAAGGGAGCGGTGCAAGGAGCTGAGGGCGGAATTTTACCTCCGGAGTTAATAGATAATTTAACAAATGTTGGCTCTCCTGTTAATGGATCAATAATAAACTCAAATACACTAGAGGTTTATTATAATAATTACCTTGCATTTTTTAGTAGCGTTTATATTCAAACCTCATCAACAACGCCTTATAAATTTAGTGTTTTAAGAAACGGAGCTTTATTTTATCAAAGTGATGACTTAACCGGAACTCAAACAATAAGTTTTCCAAATGATTTTGATCCGGCAAGTTATACTTTTTTTATTCAAAGTCAAACCCCAATAACAATTGATAATATTAATTTATCAATGGTATATATTTCCGGAGGAGGTTTTTTTACTGAAATTTTTAACGCTGGATTATTTAACACAAATAGCGATTTTATTTTTAATATATCTCAGCAAATTCCAGAAATAAAAGTATTGGATTTTTTAAGAGGTATTTTTCAAATGTTTAATTTGACGGCATATTTTGAAAACGGAATAGTTGTTGTTAAAACTTTAAATGATTTTTATGCCACTGCGGAAGTTTACGATATTACTCAATATATTAAAGTCGACAGCAATAGTGTAAATGTAGCTTTGCCGTTTAAACAAATCGAGTTTGGATATGAAGACACAAAAACACTTTTAGCGTTAAAACATTCTCAGCAATTTAACTACGATTGGGCAAAGGAAATTTATAACGAGTTGCCAGAAATTGAGGGAGGAATTTATAAAGTAACTCTCCCGTTTTCTCATTTTAAATATGAGAGGCTTTTTGATTTAAAACCTCCGACAACTTTGACAGATATTCAGTGGGGATATTCGGCAAACGACAACTTCAACTCCGCTACTGGAAATTATGAGGCTGCCTTAGGGAAACCACTTTTATTTTATCCGATATTAGTGACCGGAGTTGCAAATATGTCATTTAGGCCAAACACTTCAACTCACGAAAATATTACGTCTTATATTGCGCCGTCAAATTCTAGAAGTTTTGATCCTGGTGTTAGCGTTTCAAACATTAATTTCAAAGCGGAGATTAACGAGTGGACTTTTACGAATAATTTTACAGACACTTTATTTTTAAAATATTATCAGGATTATATTTTGCAAGTTTTTAATCCTAAAAATAGATTGACAAAAATTAAGGCAATTTTGCCTTTGAGTGTATTGTTAAATTTTGAATTAAATGATAGGTTTAAAATTGGCGACCGACTATTTAGAATTAATAAAATAACAACTAACTTAACAAACGGAGAGAGTGACATGGAACTCTTAAACGAATTATGATAAATAATATTTTACAAATGCTCCAACATGCTGAGCAATACGAACACAATGAAATTATAGCAAGCGCCAAAGGAAAATACGAATTAAAAAATAATTATTTACAACTATTTAAAAATTTATTGAAATGGCGATTGAAAAAATAATTGATATAAACATACAAGGCAACGCGGACGAAGTTGTCGGAAGTTTACGCTCCCAATTAAGACAAGCTCAGGCTGAGGTTGCAACCTTATCGGATAAATTTGGAGTTACTTCAAAAGAGGCGACAGAGGCAGCAAAAAGAGCCGCCGAATTAAAAGACAGGATCGGAGACGCGAAAGCCTTAACGGACGCCTTTAATCCGGACGCAAAATTCAAGGCCTTGAGTTCGTCTTTGGCTGGAGTTGCTGGAGGTTTCGCAGCCGTTCAAGGAGGTATGGCTTTATTTGGAACTCAATCCAAAGAAGTAGAGCAAACGCTTTTAAAAGTTCAAAGTGCAATGGCATTGTCTCAAGGGTTGCAAACAATCGGAGAGAGTGTCGACTCATTTAAACAATTGGCGGCCGTTGCAAAAAGTTATACAATAGTTCAAAAAGTAGTTACTGCCGGCCAATGGTTATGGAATGCGGCAATGGCTGCCAATCCAGTTGGTTTAATTGTGGCCGGAGTTGTCGCTTTAATTGCTGCGGGGGTTGCGTTAGTTAGTTATTTTAAGTCAACCTCAGACGCAGCGGCTAAAAATACAGCTGCCGTAAACGCGAATAAAAAGGCTATTGACAACCAATCAAAAAGTCTAGAAAAAAACTCGACTGAATTACAGAAAAAACAAAGTCACGAGTTGGCAATGGCCAAAGCATCCGGAGCGAGTGCGGCATCAATTAGAGCCTTAGAATTAAAATTGATTGATGAGAAAATTGCATACGAAAAATCGGCTCGAGCGGTTGCTTTTAATACCTACGAAAAAAATAAAAATTATTTAGCATCTTTAAAGGCTGCCGATGCAGACGAGGAGATTATAAAAAAACAACAAGAAACGACAAATAAGTCGATAGAAGAGTATAACAAACAAAATAAAAATGTTCAAAAGGCCTTTGACGAGAGAAGAGATATTCAAAGACGCCACCAGGTTGAAATTAGACAATCCCAAACGGATCACAATAGAGAGGTAGCGAGTAAAAACAAAGAGGCTGCCGACAAAGCGAGAGAGGACGCAAGGGAGGCGACAAAGAAAAAAGCCGAAGAAGAAAAGGAGCGTTTGAAAAAAATTGCAGACGACAAACTTGAGGCGGATAAGCAAAGCGCTATTAAAGCAGCTGAAATTTTGGAAAGTTTAAAACCAAAAGAAACTCCAGCTCAAAAAGAAAATAGGGAATTCCTAGAAAAATTGGCAGTTTTAGAGGCGAATAATAAATCGACTGAGGATTTAAGAAGACAGCATCTTGAAAATTTAAAAGAAATTGAAGACGAAAATAGATTAAAAGCCGATGAGAAAAAGGCCGAGGATTACGAGAAAATCATAAACGACCAAACCGCAACAAACGACGCAAGGATTGAGGCAATTAATGCCGAACAAGCTCTCTATCAAAAGCAACTTGACGACAAAGTAATAACTGAGCAACAATATAACGAGAAGACAAAACAATTATCGGCTGCGAGAGTTAACATTGACAAGGCAGAGGCTCAAGCAAAGCAAGCGTTATTTGCAAAAACGTCGGACACTTTAAATAAAGGAGCGGATTTGTTGGGTAAAAATACAGCGGCGGGGAAAGCAATGGCAGCGGCAGCGGCTTTGATAAATACTTATCAGGGTATTACGGCAGAGCTTGCGACTAAAACCGTGACGCCTTTTGAAATTGGATTGAAAATTGCGAACGTTGCAATTATTGCAGCAACCGGATTTAAAGCGGTACAAGACATTGTCTCAGTTCAAATTCCTGGCGGCGGTGGCGGAGGAGGCGGAGGAGCTGCCTCAAGTGGTGGCGCAGCAAGTGCAAGCGCAAGCGCTCCAAGTATGACCGCTCCGAGTTTCAATTCAGTTGGATCGAGTTCAACAAACCAACTTGCGCAGACAATCGGACAACAAAGTCAAACGCCTTTAAGGACTTTTGTCGTAGCGTCGGACGTAAGTACCGCTCAGGCAATGGATCGCAATATCATATCGAACGCGTCAATTTAATAAAAAAAGTTTATAACAAAACAATAAAAAAAAGTTATAGTATTATGGAGACTTATAAAGTTTTATTTAATGAAGAGGAAAACGAGGGCGTTTATGCTGTCTCGTTAGTCTCAGATCCAGCAATTGGAGTTCAGTTTGTAACCTTATCAAAACAAAAGGAAATCAAACTCGCAACGATTAACGAAGAGCAAAGAATATTATTGGGTGCGGTATTAATACCAGACCAACCAATTTATAGAGTACAAGACGGACACGAATTTAACATCGTATTTCCAAAGGAAACTATTAAAAAAGTTCAACACAATTTTAGCCAACAAGGTTATCAAAATAATTCAACGATTGAACACTCGGGAGAGCAAATTCAAAACGTGACATTTGTTGAAACTTGGATAAAAGAGGACGAGGTACATGATAAGTCCGTAATGCACGGATTTAATGAGCCAATCGGGACTTGGTTTGCTGCAATGAAAGTCAATAACGACGAGATTTGGAACGACTACGTTAAGACTGGCAAAGTCAAAGGATTTTCGATTGACGGAGTCTTTGATATGGAGAAAGTAAATTTAAAATCAGAAATTAATATGAATTTAGAAACTATCGTTAATGCGATAAAAGAGGGTTTCGCGTCGGTAAAATTATCGAACGAAGCTGAGCAAGTTGAAGTTGTTATTACAATGGCTACAATGATGCTTAAAGATGGTGTTACTATTTTAGAGGCTGAGTCTTTTGAGGCTGGGCAAGCGGTTTTTATCGTTGCTGAAAATGGTGACAAAGTTCCAGCTCCAATCGGAGAGCATGAACTTGAAGACGGACGTATTTTAGTAATCACCGAAGAGGGAATGATTGCTGAAATTAAAGAGGCAATGGTTGAAGAGGAAACTCAAGACGCTGACGTTGAGGTTGAAGTTGAAATGACAACTGAGGAAATGATAAAAGCTATCGTTACCAATATGAGCGTTGAAGTTTCAAAACAAATCGAGGCAATTCGTACCGAATTAAGCGCTCAAATTGCTGAGGTTAAAACAACTCAAGTTGAAGTGAAAGCGTCAACAAAAGCAAAGCCAGAAGTTGCTGAAACTTTAAACAAAAATGTGAAACTTACAAGATCACAAAAAATATTAAATAACTTAAAAAATTAAATTTAAAAAAGATGCCAACTACAACAAATGTATCATCAAATTATAACGGCTCGGCAGCCGGTATGATTATCGGTCAAGCGTTCAAAACGATTGACACTATTGAAAAAGGAGCGGTTACTATCGCTGAAAACGTTAACTTTAAATTATCGTTAAGAAAAATCGCTTACACTGACGGAACAACTGCTTACACTTGCGGATTTGCTCCAGCTGGAACAATCGTTTTAAACGAAAACACAATTGAGCCTTTCAAATTCAAAAATGATTTTGATGTTTGTAAAGAAGATTTCAGACAGACTTGGTCGGACGGAATTATGGGAGCTGGAGCTGCTAACGGAACAGCACCAAGCGACATAATGGACGCAATCCAAGCTGAGGTTTTAGGAGCAATCGGAGAAAAATTGGAAACTGATATTTGGCAGTCTTCAACAAACTTTGATGGTTTCTTAACTTTGTTTGCTGCTGACGGAGACGTTAACAAGCCAACCGCTGACGCTGCGGTTACTGAGGCAAACGTATTGACTAAATACTTAAAACCAGCTTTAAACGCTGTCCCAGTTGCTTTAAGAAATAAAGAGTTAATCCTTGCGGTTTCTCCAGACGTTGCTCAAGCATACGCTTTCTACTTATCTACTCAAGGGATTGTTTATGGTAACGGAAATACTGATTTTCCATTAACTTTTGGACGTCACACTCTAGTAGTATTGAACGGATTACCTGACAACTCAGTTGTTATCTACGAGCGTAAAAACTTAGTTTTCGCTACTGGTTTAACAGCTGATTACAACCAAGTTGCACTTGTTGACGAAGACGAAATCGGTTTATTAACTGGTAAAGTTAGAGGTAAAGTTGTTTACGCGGTAGGTGTTGGATACTACAACGCTGAGGAAATCGTTTGGTTATCTTTAGACTAATTAATTAACATAAATACCGCTCATTAATTTGGGCGGTTTTTAATAAAAAAAAATATAAATATGTCTTGTCTAATATCAAAAGGAAAACTTTTAGGATGTAAAGATCAAAGAGGCGGTTACAAAAATTTATACTTCGCAAATTATGACGATTATGGATTTGTAATTGCAGCGCACCAAGTTACGAGCTTGGGTTCTTTGGACGAAGTTTTCAAATACGAAGTTAAAGCGACCACAAACACATTAACAGAAACCGGAACAAGTTCTCAGGATAATGGAACATTCTTAAACGCTCAAGCCTTAGCGGTTACACTTCCAAAATTATCGGCTGACTTACAGGCTCAAGTTCAATTGATTTGCGCGTCTCGTCCTTACGTTTTCGTAGAGGATTATAATGGAAATATTCTTTTAGTTGGTGCAGCTAACGGAACAATGTCAAACTGCACAAAAGTAACCGGAGGAGCTGGAGCTGATTTATCAGGTTTCACTTTGACGATTAATGCTGAGGAGAGTAATTTAAGTCCATTTTTGGACTCAGCGACTAAAACTGCTTTATATGCTTTAGTTAGCGACCAGGTTGTTTCCTAATTTTTCTTTCATAGTTTGTTTAAAAAAAAGTCACTTCGGTGGCTTTTTTTGTTACAAAAGACTATTTTTTAGTTATATATATATGTGGATATTTAATTTAACAGCGCCTTATCAATTCAAGTGCATTCCTCGAAACTATAATGGAGGAGAATTGACCTTTTTTTTAAGGGATGAGCTAAGAGATACAACGACAGAAATTGAAATATTGGGCGTATTTTATCAAAATAGCGTTTTAATTTTAAATTTCGAAGAGCCAATTTTAAGAGAGGGGCAATCTTTTGAAATTACAATCAATGAAAATGATAATTTAATATATAGAGGCAAGGCTTTTGCAACCGCACAAACCGACCTTGAGAATTTTGAACTTAACAAAGGAGTTCTAAAAATATAAATTTATGGAGAAATTACAAATTATAAACCTATCAAATTATATCCGTCCAGAGATTAAAGAAGTAAGCGGTAAAAAGTGGGTTTTAAACGGAGATAAAAATAGCTTTTATCAAACTATTATTGACGCTTATAACGGATCACCAACAAACTCGGCGATAATTGACTCTTATAGTCAATTTATTTATGGTAAGGGATTGACATCAAATGGCAAAACAAAAAAACCAAGCGAGTGGGCTGCGATTATGTCCTTAGTTTCAAAAAAAGATTTGCGAAAAATTTGCAAGGATTTTGAAATGTTTGGAGAGTCATCAATTGAGGTAAAATATATAAACAATAAAATTCAAAGATGCTTTCATATTGCAAAGCAAAGAATTGCTCCAGAGGTTGCAAATGAAGAGGGAGACATTACAGGTTATTATTATAGTTATGATTTTGCAAATGTAAATAAATACAAGCCGGAGCGCTTTGATGCTTTCGGATTTGGCGAGGGGTTAGGTGAACGCTCAGAAATTTATATAATTAGAGATTATCAGGTTGGGCAATTTTATTATTCAAATCCTAGTTATGTGTCCGGAATATCTTGGGCAAAAATGGAGGAGGAAATAAGTAACTACTCAATCAATCACATACAAAAAGGATTGTCTTTTGGGCATATTATTAATATGAATTGCGGAGTCCAAGAAAGCGCGGAGACAATTCAAGAAAATACAAGACAAATCCGAAATCACTTAACCGGATCACAAAACGCCGGTGCATTCTTTTTAAATTGGAACGATAATAAGGACAGCGAGATAACAATTTCAGCGCTTGAGGTTTCCGATGCTCACCAGCAATATTCTTATTTAAGTACTGAGGCGAGACAACAACTTTGCACGGCTCACAAATTAACCTCTCCAATGTTAGTAGGAGTAAAAGAGGCTAGTGGTTTCAGTTCAAATGCTGAGGAAATAAAAGTTGGTTTTGAGGAGTTAATGATTAACGTAATACGACCAAAACAAGAAATAATTTTGGACGGATTAATGGAGATTTTCGCTGTTAACGGAATAACTTTGGATTTACAATTTGAAAACTTAAGAGCTGAGGACGTTGTTGAAAGCGTAACTGGCGAGACAATTCAAGAAGTTGCCAACGATGCTGCAATATCTTATAACGGAGCGCAAATTGCCTCAGCGATTGACATATTTGCAAAAGTAAGAGAGGGAATTTTGACAACTGAGCAAGCAATTGTTTTCTTAGTTCAATTCCTTAACATTCCAGCAGCCGTTGCTCAATCATTATTTACAAATCAACCAGCTCCGATAACTCAATTAGCAAGTCAACACGTTTGTTGTTCAAAAGAAGACAACGGACTTTCCGAAGTTGCTGACGCTCTTATTAAATTGGGGGAAATTGTAGACGAGGACGAGTGGATTGAGATTGATGCGATACCGGTAACCAAAGATTTAGAGATTAACGAAATTACTTTAAATTTAGCTAGATCGTTTGCAAGTTTCCCAAACGTAACAAGCGAACAAGACACCGAATTGTTTAAAATTCGTTATTCTTACGAGGGTGCTTTAAACGCTCAAAGAGATTTTTGTAATAAAATGGTAAGCGCTGGACGTACTTATCGCAAAGAAGACATTACAATTGCAGAAACAAAAGTTGTAAATGCTGGTTTTGGTCCTGGCGGAGCGGATAATTATAGCATTTGGCTTTACAAAGGAGGCGTAAATTGTCAACATTTTTGGATGAGAAAAATATATTTGCGTAAAAACAACGAGAGAATAAGCGTAAACGAGGCTCGAAAAATGATTTTAGACTTAGATCCGGCGGACAGACCTAAAGCGAGATGGCAAGAGAATGAGATTGAGGTGGCACAAATTGCCTCAGAGAGCAACAATTTTTGGTCATTAACTCCAAATTATAGACAATAATGGCGACAACTATATTATTAAAAGAAAACGAATTAACTAAAAACACCCTTTTGGGCGGGAATATTGATATTGATTTATATATTCCATGCATCGCAGACGCTCAAAGGATAAGATTAGAGGAGATTTTAGGCGAAACTCTTTATAATAAAATTTGCTTAGACTTTGAAGACGACGAATTGGCCGGCGAATATTTAACCTTATATGAGGGATATATAGTTCCTTTTTTAATTGCAGCGGCAGCGGTTGAATATTTACTTATTGGAGCTTACAAAGTAAACAATAATGGAATTTTTAAAGCTCAACCTGACAACTCGGTTGCAATTGATAAAACCGAAGTTGATTATTTGGTTAACAATATGAGACTTAAGTCGGAAATGTACCAAGACAGGATGTTGAGATGGTTATACAAAAACAATTTACCAGAATACGTAAGTAGTTCAACAAATATAGTTAATCCAATGCGTTCAAATTTAATTTGTGGCAAATGGTGGCTAGACAAACCATATTAATATGAGGAAAACAGATAAGAGGACAGAGGAAAA
>Ga0315909_10008799_pt1 | contig 11014 bp, 9 predicted proteins | sample LakEriMetagenome_11_FD_203527 | JGI IMG/M metagenome (GOLD analysis project Ga0315909, IMG submission 203527) | Freshwater fungal communities from buoy surface, Lake Erie, Ohio, United States - Buoy 2 MA125 | ecosystem: Environmental > Aquatic > Freshwater > Lake | place: USA: Lake Erie, Ohio...
TGTCTATAGCAGTGAGGTCCACCTCTTCCCATTCCGAACAGAGAAGTTAAGCCCACTAGCGCTGATGGTACTGCCCTTTTGAGGGTGGGAGAGTAAGTCGATGCCACTTTTATAAAGCCCGTTTCATCTGAATGAAACGGGCTTTTTTTTGGTCTAAACTTTTTTAAAATATGTGCTGTTAATACGAGTGTTTGAAAACTTTTAGATGTGAGAGTATTCCGATACTTCGGAAGATGCCACTTTTATAAAGCCCTTTTCATTCAGTTGAAACCGGCTTTTTTTTGTTTAAACTTTTTGCTATGTACATATGGTACGAGTGTTTGAAAACTTTTAGATGGGAGAGTATTCCGAAAACTCGGAAGATGCCACTTTTATAAACCCGGTTTCATTCAGTTGAAATGAGATTTTTTTTGTCTAAACTTTTTTAATTATGTGCAGATGGTACGAGTGTTTGCAAACTTTTAGATGGGAGAGTATTCCGAAAACTCGAAAGATACCACTTTTACAAAGCCTGTTTCATTTAGTTGAAATGAGATTTTTTTTGGTCTTATATATTATTTGATTTGCAGGGAATGAATTGTAATCAAATAGATTTTAAGTATCATTAATCGGTTTCCTATTTCGTATTGCATATATTTTCTTCTGATATGATTAACCAACATTTACTTATTTGGAACATTTCTTTAAACAAATAATTTATTTTACTTATTTGATATTTTTTAGAATAGAATTTGTTTTTTATTAAGAAAGGAGTTTTGTATTTTTGCACTGTATATTCAAAAGAATTAAAAATCAAATTATGAGTACAACTGAAAAATTAGGATATAAAGTAAAAGACATCAGTTTAGCTGAGTGGGGGCGTAAAGAAATTATGTTAGCTGAGGCTGAGATGCCAGGATTAATGGCTTTACGTGATGAGTTCGGTACAACTAAACCATTAGCTGGTGCTCGTATTGCTGGTTGTCTTCACATGACTATCCAAACTGCGGTATTAATTGAAACATTAACTGCTTTAGGAGCTGAAGTTTCATGGTCTTCTTGTAACATTTTCTCTACACAAGATCAAGCTGCTGCTGCTATTGCCGCTACAGGTGTTCCAGTTTATGCTTGGAAAGGTATGAATGAAGAAGAATTTGACTGGTGTATTGAGCAAACTATTTTCGCTTTCGAAGGTGGTAAGCCTTTAAATATGATCTTAGATGATGGTGGTGATTTAACAAATATGGTTTTTGACCGTTTTCCTGAATTAACTGCTGGAATTAAAGGTTTGTCTGAAGAAACTACAACTGGAGTTCACAGATTATACGAAAGAGTTAAAAATGGAACGTTAGTAATGCCTGCAATCAACGTTAATGATTCAGTTACTAAATCTAAATTTGATAACAAATACGGATGTAAAGAATCTTTAGTAGATTCAATTCGTCGTGCTACAGATGTTATGATGGCTGGTAAAGTTGCTGTTGTTTGTGGATATGGAGATGTTGGTAAAGGTTCTGCTGCTTCTTTAAAAGGTGCTGGTGCGAGAGTTATCGTTACTGAAATCGATCCAATTTGTGCTTTACAAGCTGCAATGGACGGATTTGAAGTTAAAAAATTAGATACTGTTGTTGGTTTAGGTGATATCATCGTAACTACAACTGGTAACAAAGATATCGTTGTTGGTCGTCATTTCGAAAATATGAAAGACAAAGCAATCGTTTGTAATATCGGTCACTTCGATAACGAAATCGATATGGCTTGGTTGAACCAAAACTACGGTAACACTAAAAACACGGTTAAACCACAAGTAGATATCTACACAATCAACGGAAAAGATGTTATTATCTTAGCTGAAGGTCGTTTAGTAAACTTAGGTTGTGCAACTGGTCACCCATCATTTGTAATGTCTAATTCTTTCACAAACCAAACATTGGCTCAAATCGAATTATGGCAAAACAGTGCAAATTATGAAAACCAAGTGTACATGTTACCAAAACACTTAGATGAAAAAGTTGCATTATTACATTTAGCTAAAATCGGTGTTGAATTAGAAGTTCTTTCTGAAGATCAAGCTAATTACATCGGTGTAAAAGTAGAAGGGCCTTACAAAGCTGAACACTACAGATACTAAATTGAAATTTTGAATTGTGAATTTAGGATTTGCAATTTAAGAGGATATATGAAAAGGAATCTCAATTGAGGTTCCTTTTTTTATTTCATTCCATTTTAAATATTCGTTCAAACATCAAATTCAAGACTTAATTCACTCTAAATCAATAAATACATAAGATTTTATTTATTGACAGCATACTTTTGATTTATTAATAACCTTTTAAATTTTTGGTTATGAGAAAGTTTGCTATTATTAACTGGATTTAGTTATAGGATATCAGCTCAGATTCAAATTGATAAAGTAGAGCATTTTTCAGCCGGATTATTGATTTCTGCTATAACTGCAGATGTTACTTATGAATTAACGAAGAATAAGCGAGAATCAATTTTAGTTGGTATTGGTGTAGGGGGTATAGCGGGACTGACAAAAGAACTTTATGACACTACAGGAAGAGGAAATCCAAGTGTAAAAGATTTCGCTTGGACTAGTGTAGGAGCCTCATTGACAAGTGTTACGTTAGTTTATCATTTTAAGAAGTGAATGATATTAGGAGAGAGATTATTTGTTTCTTGTTAACCGAAGCATTGCACATATGATACAGCAGAAAAAGTTTTACTTTTTATATTTTCAATAAGATAATTAATTCAATTATTGTATTGTAGATGGTTAATAAGTCAGGTATTTTCTTATAATTGTAAGTGTAATATACAGCAATATCAATTTTATTAGAATCGACTAACGAAATATTTATTTCTAAATCATTTTCATCATTATAAATGGTTTGAATTAAAAAATCACGGATTTCGTCTTCGTTTTTTATCACTTGATTAAACTTGAATTTTAATTTAGTTTTCTTTAAAAAGAAGAAATTTACTTTTTTTGTTATTGTTCCAAAAAGTTGATTGCAATTAATATTTTCCTTTTGAAAATGTAATTCAACAAGATTAAAATCTTGATATTGTTGTGAAAATCCATTTGAATTTCTATGTAAAGAGGTTCGTTCCTCTAGTTTTAATTTAAATTTTAGCTTATTATTAATAAATGAAAGAAAATGAATATTTAAAAGGCTGATATGATGTTCCATTAAACCAAGTTGATTCTTTTAATGAATATTCTCCATTATAAATACGATTAAGTTCTAAAATATCGTTTACCATATTTTACATTTTTTCACTTTACACTTTGGTCATTATTAACGGGTATCGGATAATTAAATATTTGAAATTCCCATCGTATTAACTTATCTATTTTCTATGTAGTTTGAATTATTATAATTACGCAATGTATATAATAACCAAACAACCATCAAGCCACCTCAATCACTTCCTTAATCTTCCCTAACAGTTCCTCACGTTTTGCAATGAATTTCGAAAGTTCCATTTTTCCAACAACACCCTTACGTTTGTATGATTGGAAATTCAACATGTATTTGTATGCGATTAAGCTGAATAAAGGTCCAATCAGTAAGAAATAAGCAAAACCTAACCAATAGCTTGGGTAAACGAAATGATAGAAAATAAAAATGTATGGAATGTTTAAGATGCCCCAGATCAATTTTCCCATCATCATTTTTACGGAACTCCAGAAAACTCTTCGTTTGAAAGTTTTTTCAGCAAATTTCTTTGTTACGAGATATGGGATAATTCCATGTAGAATTCCAATCATTGCAAAAGGCCACATAAAAATTAAAAACAGAAATTCTTTCATGCGAGATTTTTTTGTTAACGCATCAAAGACATAGTTTTCTTGTAACTTGAATCGTTTTAATAGTGAAAAATAACCTTCCGTTTCTTTTTTTAATTTGACTAATTCTTCGTTATTATCTAAATCTTGTTCATTCATCCAAAGTGCTAACTTACGCGAATAATTCCAACGCTCTTTTAACGGAATTGAATCATCATGCGAATCAGCGTTCATTCCTTTTCTAGTTAACATCATTACATTTTCATGAAATGGAGCCCAATCTTTGTTTTCAACGTGGGTAATTTGTTCCTGCATTAACTTTTCTATTCGCTTCGTTAATGTGTTGATCACGTGATTTGGGTTTTCTAAAAATTGCTCTTTGTAATCATTCAAGCAAATTTTATCAGAAGCAGAAATCAATAAATCACTTTGCATTTTACTTGGTTCAGAGTAATTACATCCAACAGCGCAGATGTAAACTTTCTTTTTCCAATTCATATCTTCTAAAGCCATAAAGCCAATTCTCACAGCTCCTTTTTTGACTGGTTTTAATCTTCTGATAAATACATCATCTGTAAATCCTTCACCAAAAATCAATAAATTACGTCCAAAAGATAAGATTCGTGAACAACGTTTAAATACGGCTTCATTTTTTCCTTTTGTATCATCTCCATCCAATTGTCTGTATATCGGTAACATGTGCGCTGCCCATAAAACTGGTTTTAACAATCCTTTAAATACATCTGATCGTGTCATGAAAAACACAATTGGTCTAAAAGTGATTGCTACAACTAAAGGATCCATGAAGGATGCAGCGTGGTTGCTCACATATATTGTTCTGCCATAGAATTGCTTTGGGCTATTTACTCCAATTCTTCTCTTGTAATAGAAAGGAACAGAAATCCTTAAAGTAATAAAAAGCAAAAAGTAAAAAAAGCGCATCATATATCGTTCAATTTTGGTTTGCAAAAGTAAAGAAAATTCAAATAGGTTTTTTGTATTAATAAGTTAATAAAAAGTCAATATGGAAAACATTTTGAGAGTATCTTAAATTCGATAAGAATGTACTTTAACTTAGTAGAAAATAGTGTAAATGAAAACAATTGGAATTTTTTGCGGAGGATTTTCTTCTGAATTCGATATATCAATCAAAAGTGCAACAACAATATTGAATAATTTCCCAGATGGATACAACGTTTTCTTAATCGAAGTGAAACGTGAAAACTGGACTGCTAAATATAAAGGAGGGGAATATCAATTAGATTTAAATTCGTTGAGTTTTAATGTTGGTAGTGAAACGATTTCATTGGATTACGGTTTGACTTATATTCACGGAAACCCTGGTGAAAACGGAAAAATTCAAGCTTTCCTAGAAATGAAAGGGATACCGTGTATTAATTCTGGTGCTTTGGCTTCTGAATTGTCATTTGATAAATGGTATTGCAATCAATTTTTAAAAGGATTTGGAATTCCTGTTGCAAAATCATTGTTTTTAACATCTCCAACTGATTTTACTATTGATGAAATCGTGGAAGAATTAGGTTTACCTTTATTTGTGAAACCTTCAGATTCTGGTTCGAGCTATGGAATCTCGAAAACGAAAACAAAAGAAGAAATTGCAGCGGCAATAGAATTTGCTTTTAAGGAAGGAAATACAATTGTAATCGAATCTTTTTTAGATGGAACAGAAGTTACATGTGGTGTGTATAGAAGCAATCATCAACTTTTAGCATTGCCTTTAACTGAAATTGCAACTGAAAATGAATATTTTGACTACGAAGCTAAATATTTGGGACAATCACAAGAAATTACACCTGCTCGAGTTTCAGATGAAATTAGAGATAAAGTTCAAGCAGCAGCTAAAAGAGTGTATCAATTATTGCAGTTAAAATCGATTTCAAGAATTGATTTTATGATTGTGAATGATGTTCCTCATGTTATTGAGGTGAATACAACTCCTGGTTTTTCTCCAGCGAGTATTGTTCCTCAAATGATAGCAGCTGAAGGGAAAACAATCAAGCAATTTTGGATGGAGATTTTTGCGAGTGAAATGAAATAGAAACTAGATTCTTAGATATAAGAAATTAGACTGTAATCATTCAATTTAGAATTTATTTATACTTAAAATAAAAATAATGAAAAGCTTAATAATTTTAATTTCAATTCTTTCTTTTAGTGTTTTTGGGCAGAAGGAAGCGAAAGAACAAGAGGCATTTGAATTGTCTCAAAAAGCGATTGAATTAATGGATTTTGGGAAGGTTGATCAATCGATTACTTTGTTAGAAAAATGTATCACGTTGGATCCGACAAATTTCAATTACCCTTATGAATTAGGGTATGCTTATAAGCTTCAAAGAGATTATCAGAATGCAATTTTGACCTATAAAAAAGCGGTAAAATACAAAGATGCTACGGATCAATGTTATCAAATGTTAGGAAATGTGTATGAAGCATCAGGAGATTTAGAAGGTGCTTTGAAATCTTACAAAAAAGGGTTGAAAAAATTTCCTAAATCAGGCAAATTATATTATGAAATAGGTAATATTCAAGCAGATAAAAATGAAGCTTTGAAATATTATGAAAAAGGTATAAATGCGGATCCTTCTTACCCAACAAACTACTATGTTTTGGCTAAATATTTTTTAACTCAAACAAAAGTGGAAATGTGGGGGATGATCTACGGAGAATTGTTTATGAATATTGAAAGAGGTTCAGCAAGAACGGAAGAAATTGGAAAATTAATCTACGATAAATATAAATCTGAGTTAAAAGTTTTAGCTCCAAATTCAATTTCTGTAAGTTTTTATAATGCTGTATTGGATGTCAACAATACTTCAAAAATTCCATTTGGAATGAAAGTTTATGAACCACTTTTAATGTTAAGCGCAATTGGAATTGATTCTGTTTCGATACTTAATATGAATAAAGTTAGAACAGGATTTACTCAAAAATATTTTGAAAGTAATTACAACAAGGAATATCCGAATGTATTATTTGATTGGCAAAAATTATTAATCGATAGTAAGTATTTTGAATGTTATAATTACTGGTTATTGATGAAAGGAAATGATGATGAATTTCATAAATGGTATGTTTCAAATTCAAAAATATATGATGAATTTATAGTTTGGTTTTCAAAAAACAAATTGTTGATTAATGACCAAAATAGATTTGTTCGTTTTGAAAATTAATGATGGAAACGTCAACTAATTTTACGATTTCAAATAAACTTCGAAAAGTCGAAAATTTACACATTGTATTTTGGTTATTCAAAGATATGAGTTGGTGTATGCTTTGGAGAGAATTGGGAGTAATCATGATTTTCCCAACATTATTTGCATCAATTTATTTGACCTTAAAAACAAGAAGTCATCAATCGGAGTTATTTCATAACATCTCCATCACGTTCTGGATTTTAGCAAATAGCTTTTGGATGATTAGTGAGTTTTATGGTTTTGATGAAAAGGCAATATTATTAGGCTTAAAAGGGAAAGAAGTCGCATTTGTGTTTTTTATCCTTGGGGTTTTGATTCTAGCTTGGTATTATATTCTTATTTACCCGAAAAATAATAAAGCAAAAACAACTTGATCTCATTAACGTTTTATTCATAAGAACTAGAATAATCAATGAAACATTATTTCCAACTTCAGTTTACGATGCTAAAACGTCTGTTTTCAGAAGTGAGAATCAATCCTGTTTTTGGAATTGTTTTATCTGTAATCTTGTTTGTTTTAGTTTCTTTTTTACTTTTTGAAAAGACTGCCTATGCAAATTATATTTATTGTTTCATTTCAATCAGTTTAACATCACGATTAAGTGAAGTCAGTCGAACGACATTTTTAAAAATTTGTTTTGAAAAAGTAAATTATTATCAGTTAAGAATCATTGAAAATAGTGGTGCAAGTTTACCTTTTGTGATTTTCTTAGTTTACAAGTTTCAATTTATTTCAGCGTTCGTTTTATATATTTTCAGTGTTCTTTTATCGTTTGTTAATTTCGAGAATAAATTCAATTTCACATTATTCACACCGTTTAAGAAAAATCCGTATGAATTTATTATTGGCTTTAGACGTGCTTTTTTACTTATCCTTGGAGCGTATTTATTAGCTGGAATTGCGGTTCAAGTTGGAAATTTTAATTTAGGAATTTTCGCTTTAGGATTTTTACTCATGTTATGTGTTCAATTCTACGGAATCGATGAAAATGAATTCTATGTTTGGGTTCATGCAAGAAGTTCAGCTGAATTTTTGAAGTATAAATTAAAATTTTCATTTCTTCATTCTATCATTTTATCAGCTCCTTTGATATTATTCTTACTGCTATTTTTCCCTTCAAAAGCACTTGCGCTCATAGTTGTCTTTATGCTTGGTCAAATAATTAGTTTACTGTCTATTTTGGCTAAGTATTCAAAATATCCTCAAAAAGTAGATTTGCCGATGAGTTTATTAATCGCAATGTCAATAATGCTTTTTCCGACGTTATTGATTTTGATTCCTTTTCTCTTTAAGAGAGCAACTAATAATCTAAAAGTTATTCTAAAATGATTCAATTGAATGAGATTTCCAAGTCGTATGGGAGCCACAAAATATTAAAATCGATTTCATTTACATTTGAAAAAGGAAAAGTTTATGGAGTCGTTGGTGAAAATGGAGCAGGGAAGACGACTTTGTTTAAATGTATTTCAGGTATTGAATCATTTGAAGGTTCAATCAAAAGTGATTTTGAAATTTTAAAAAATAAATTGGGCTTTCTGCAAACGGATAATTTCTTCTTCCCAAAAATTACTGGGGAAGAATATTTACAGCTTTTATGTAATGCAAGAAAAGTCAAAACGCCGAATTTTAACGAAAAGAATATTTTTGAATTGCCTCTAAATCAATATGCGATTTCGTATTCAACAGGAATGAAGAAGAAATTAGCTTTAACGGGAATTTTACTTCAAAACAATGATGTATTTATTTTAGATGAACCATTCAATGGAGTAGATATTCAGAGTAATATTATCATTACGGAAATTATTCAGAAACTAAAGTCATTAGGTAAAACAGTAATTATTTCTTCCCATATTTTTTCAACGTTAAACGATACGTGTGATGAGATTTTACATATTAAAGAAGGAACAATTTCTCAACATGTTCTAAAAGCAGATTTCAGTGTTTTAGAAGAAGAAATGAAAACGTTTATGATTGGTGATAAAATTGAACGATTAGGATTAAAATAAAAAAGGAGCTGACCAGAATTATTAATTTAAACCATCCCGATTAAAATACGGGACAAGTTATAAGTAATTTAAGGCAATATAAGTTAACTTACATCTTACTGAATAATAGTTTATTAATTAAAATTATTTGAAACTTATATTTTCTAATAATCCCTTAAATGGTTTATTTAAAACAAAGGGTATCCTTTTCGGACACCCTCTTTACTTGTGATATTAATTATTGTATTTTTTAATTTGTCAATTCATCTAAGATTTGGACTTTTCTGTTTTTTCTACCTCTGATTTTATCAGAAATTCGATCTACAGAATAATACATTAGAGGAACTAAAATAATTGTCAAGAACATTGAACTTAATAATCCACCGATCAATACCCAAGCTAAACCATTTTTCCATTCAGCTCCAGAACCTTTAGCGATTGCAATTGGAATCATACCGATAACCATCGCGATAGTTGTCATTAAGATTGGACGCATACGTTCTCTTACTGCTTCAAGAAGTGCATTGTAAGTTGATTTCCCTTCTGCTTTCAAGTGATTTGTAAAATCGACAATCAAAATCGCGTTTTTAGAAACTAAACCTAATAACATAATCATACCTAACATGGTAAAGATTCCAATATTTGATGATGAGAAATTTAAGGCTAATAATGCACCTATTAACGCAACAGGAATTGAGAATAATACAACGAAAGGATAAATGAAGTTATCATACAATGCAACCATGATTAAGTATACCAAGATTAAACCAATCAACATTGCTGAACCCATGGCTCCAAAACCTTCTTTTTGACGTTTTACTTCACCTCCCCAAGTTAATCTAACATTTTCATCAAGAGGTTTTGCTTTTAAGTATTCTTCAATTTTAACAGCAACTGTTCCAGCTGCAGAACCTAAGACGTATGCACGAACTGTAGTAGAACTTAATCTGTTTTTTCTTTCTAATGATGCAAATCCATTACCTAAAGTGATTTCAGCAAATTCTTCTAATTCTACTACATTTCCTTTTGTTGTAGTGAAACTCATGTTTTTGATATCTTTGATATTTTTACGATCTCCTTGATCCATCATGATTCGGATATCATATTCATTATCATTTTCAGAATAATTAGATTCTGTATTACCAGTTAATGCATTTTGTAATTGCATTCCGACTAATGCGATTGGTAATCCTAATTGTCCCATTTTTTCACGATCCAATTCAACTCTAATTTCTGGAGTAATATCATCTGTAGAAACTGTTGGATCTTTTGCTCCAGGAATTCTTAATATAGCTTCTTTCAAACGACGAGCTTCTTTCATTAATAAATCCGTATCATTACTGGATAAGAAGATTTCAATTGGAGCTTCTTCTGATTCAACCATACCGATATTAATCGCTTTCACTTCTAATCCAGCATGTTTTTTCTCGATTTGTTTACGGATTTCACTCATGTAAACAGCTGTAGGAATTCGATCCTGAACATGGTCTTTTAATTTAACCGTTAATTCAGAACGAGATTCATTTCCAAAAGATGCGGCACCCATTCCGGCACTTGGTCCACCGACATTTGAGAATACCATTTTAACATCTTTTTGAGCTAAAATCATTTTTTCAATATCCAATGTGATAGCGTTGTTTTCTGCAAACGGTGTACTCTTATCGTATTTCAATTTAATCATGAATTTACCTTGATCTCCTTGCGCAACGAATTCTTGTCCAACAATTCCTGTTGACATTACAACACCAGAAATTATGAATAAACCTAAAATAGATACTAAGGTTATGATTTTATGTTTTAATGACCAAGCAACCAATTTCACATATTGCTCTGTGAAAATTTCAATTCTTCGCTCGAACCACATCAAAACTCTGTGGAATGGATTTTCTCTTCTCAATTTTGTTTCTTTTGCAAAACGAGATGCTAACCATGGTGTTAATGTGAAACATACAAATAACGACATCAAGGTAGAAATAACTACTACGATAGAGAATTGTTGTAAGATGTCAGAAATAGTTCCTTGTACGAATACAACTGG
>Ga0315909_10008800_pt1 | contig 11012 bp, 19 predicted proteins | sample LakEriMetagenome_11_FD_203527 | JGI IMG/M metagenome (GOLD analysis project Ga0315909, IMG submission 203527) | Freshwater fungal communities from buoy surface, Lake Erie, Ohio, United States - Buoy 2 MA125 | ecosystem: Environmental > Aquatic > Freshwater > Lake | place: USA: Lake Erie, Ohio...
TACTTTGATACAGAAGTGTTCAAGCAAACCTTAAATAATAACTCTAAACAAAACCTAAGTATTATGAAACTGTTTAAAAAACTACTCGGATTCATCGCTGTCCTTATCCTCATGTCATCATGCACTCGCTACATCAATGGAGGTGGTGGCGGATGCGGAGTATGGATGCCTAAGAAATTTACAGGTACATATACCGTAAAGTCAGAAAGATACAGATACAGATAGACATTGTGTTGAGTGAAGATAGCCAGTAACAGGTAACGCTGACTGGCTTTTTTATTTTACACTATTGTAAACTTTCAATTTACTGTTATGAAAATGATTCCATGTAAACGATGCTCTCAACCAATGCCTGAATTACGATACACTAGATGCGGATTCAATACTTGTATTACATGTGCATCTACGCAGAAGGTAGGCTGCATACCTGTTACTAATCACAAGACAGGTAACACGATTCAGGTCGTACCAATGGAACAAGCAAACCGAATCAATCGCCTGGCTCAACGCAAAGGGTATGGCGTATGCTCAGGAATGAAACACAATTAATAAACCATAAAATCTAAAACCATGAGTATCAATCAAGAACATGTCTATGTAGTTCTAATGAACTTTGTAAACGCAGACCAAATGTTTATCGACTACAGACTAGTCGGCATCTATTCCGACCTGCCAAAAGCAGAAGCAGCGGAGCATGAGTACGCTCAAATGTATAGTCAGTTCGATGATATAACGGAACTTGGACTACTTCCATGCCATCCTAAATTTGAAGATGTATATGGGGAAGTTGAACATTTCACAACAATACTTAAACAACCTCTACAATGAGACAGATTAAAAAGCATTTCGATACATCACGCCAAGCGGAAATGTATCTCGATAAACTATACGGAATGTACAGCCATGTCAGGCTAATAAGATTCCCGTTCTGTCAAGAAGCAGGTACTTATATATTTGAAGTTCAATAATTAATAAACCAATAAATCAAACACAATGAATGCAAAACAAGAATTACTTAATATGATTTCTGGCGAATCAAGAATTAAGTGTGCTGAAATATACAGGTCTTTATCTTATGACCAATACGATGAAGATGATATACCCATTGGATTCGAGGCTCAACTAAAATTAAACTATACAGAGGATGAGTATAAGGATTTCATAAACAAATTAGACTTTGAGTATAATAATTTTTGCGATACAGAAGTCCTCTGTGGTACTATATGGCTAGAGGATGGAGTATGGATAAGTAGAGAGTTTCATGATTATGCTCTCGATATATCTGAAAAATGGGTGTACAACAGAGCTCCAATGATACCAGAACATTTAATTAAAAGATACATTAACCAATAAATCAAACACAATGACAAAGCAAGAAAAAATTAATGTAAAGAGAAGTATGCTGTTAATCAAAGACTCACTGTTCTCAGACCAATGGGAAACATTAACAGAAGAACATCCGTATATACTACAAGATGAAGATGACATTGAGGACGATGTGATAGCGATAACCGATACACATAAAGCAGATAGGTGGAAGATAGGTAAGGAAAAGATTGCAGATAGGTCGGCTAAAATAAAACACGAAGAACTTGACAGTATAGTCCTATCGCTATCTGAAATGTGGGGTAATAATAATATACAGCGACTTAGCGGATGTACAATAGGTACGGAATATGGGCTAGGCTTTTATGTTACTGCAAGTACTACATTCCTATACCTTGACGGAAGTATTAATGGCAATGTAGTAGTAACCAACGGAGACAAGGACGAGGCTGCCTACCTTAGGCACTTAGGTTACAGAAGCCTTGTAGAATTATGGGACCAATACTCAATTAATAATCAATAAACCTTTTACTCTAAACAAACGTGGAGTCACCACGATAAAAACTGAACACTCGATATGTCACAAGTAACATTAACTCGCGACACTCTCAAAGCAATGTACAACGCTGACCAAAATGGCGATGTGCAATCCATCATCCTTAACGCTGTCCCTGACCTGCTCAACAAAGACGGGTTCGTGCTTAACGACATCAGCACAGGAATCGTAGCCGCTTTTGTAGAAGGTATTGATGCACCAACTGACAGCGTAACTGACACATCGCTAATCGAAGTACTAAACAAGACAGCATCTGGCGATGAGGCTGGCAAGGGTTTCTACCTACACAGGGTAGGAGGACATGTAACATGGTATGCTGCACCTACCAAGAAAGGTAAGGCTGTACGCTTAGTACCTGTCTACACCAACAGCGAGGCAGAGCAACACCTTATTGACTTAGGTTACACTGCTCTCTAATCTCACACGCAACTTATGGGAGGACTAAACATCCTCCCTTTTCTATTCATCTCTAAAACAAATCTCCATGTACACATTAAAAACATTTGAAATCTTAGGCAACTGCGTAAGCGAAATTCAAGACCATACAATAGAAGGTATAGAACACTTGCACCTGAGGGGTGCTATGTTCGGCTACTACAAACGAGGTAGCGGAGCTGCAAAGGTAGAGGGCAGATGGCCCGACAAAGGACTGCAACTAATCAAGCCAGGTAAACTCATCAAGATGATGTATGATGGGTATTCAGATGCTCAAGTAGAAAAGTTTGTCAATCGCATCAAAGCGTATATATCCGCATACGGTGACGAACATGGCGAAGGCATCGAAGCACCTGTGTTCAGTATCGCTAGCGGTGGACTCATCAGCCACTACTACCTTGAAGATAACTATGTAGAGAAACGAGGTAACTTAGGTAACAGCTGTATGCGGTACGCCTCATGCCAACCGTACTTTAAACTGTACGAACGCAACGATGACGCAGTAAGTATGCTAGTGCTACGCAATAGCGACCATGTAATCGTAGCAAGAGCCTTGCTGTGGTTCGATGGCACTGATACCTACATGGACACCATATACCATATCGCAGATAAGTATGTGGAGTCTATGATAGACTATGCCTGCAAGCACGGAATATATTACAAGAAGCAGCAGTCGTGCCACTACTTCGCTTTCGATATGCTGAACCGCCAAAGGATTCAGCCTAAGATTGTAAGGATTCCGATAAACAATATTGAGATAAGCAGTTGGGAGTTTCCTTGGTTAGATACTTTGATGTATGGTTCTTTAGGTGAAGACGGTGTGTTCTACCTTAGTAATACACTCACTACTGATACAGATACAGATGGCGTGTACAGTTTCCGTAGTACAAGCGGTAGCATCAGCGAGCTTTCGGTAGACGATGACAGACTGCTGCACATGGAGACAGCGTTTGCCTTGCTGTATGACGCACCACAAAGCCCATCTGTAAAAGCCTTCCTTGAAACAAGAGATGAACTAGTTAAAGCTGTTGCAAGTAAAGACTCGGATGTAGTAGAATGGAATAACGGTTTACTTGCTACCGTAATCAAAGACCACGATTATAGCAGCAGGAGATATAGGAAGCTGTTCGTTGACAATGAGCCGGATGAAGGAAAAGTAGAAATCAACGGAGAATTCTACGATGAAGAAGATTGTGTTATTGATTATCATGGCAACTGGGTACATCAAGACGATGCGGTATGTGTAGATGGAGACTGGTATCATACAGATGATAACTACATAAGATACTCAGAATCAAGAGGTGAGTACTACCTAGCTGAAGATGTTACTTGGGTAGAAACAAGACAAGACTACTATCTTAATGACGATACTGTATGGGATGAATACAATGATGAATCAATCCTTGACAGGGATTCTGTATATGTAGAGGACTATGGGTATGTACACGAAGATGACGTAGACGAGGTAGCCGTATTGGTTAATGGAGAATACCACAAGATAGATGAATGCTTCCAATGTCAGATAACAGACGAGTGGTATCTAAATAAAGAAGAGCATCAACTTCCTGATGGTCGCAGCGTATGTGAACAAGCATACAACGATTGGATGGCAGAGAACGATACTGACGAAGAAGAAGTAGAAGAGCAACCTTAATCATTAACAATTTAAATCAAACACAATGGTAGAACAATTATTCAAGGACATACTGAGTACGCAGTCGCACTCAGGTAGTGTCGAACGCATGACGCAACTCATATCCGATTATGCCTCCTTCTTTGATGCAGATGTCAAGGTAGTAAACAATAACATCTATGTCACTAAGGGTAAGCCACTTCCTAATGGCTACCCATGTATCGTATCACACACAGATACTGTCCATGCAATAGTACCCGACGACCACTTCAAGGTAGGCTATGACCACGACAACCGCATCATATACGGATACAATCCTGTCAAGCGAGACTTCACAGGTATCGGTGGCGATGACAAGGTAGGCATCTACATAGCCCTCGCTGCTGTCCGTGACTTCACAAGTATCAAGGCTTGCTTCTTCCGTGACGAGGAGATAGGCTGCGTAGGTAGTGGAGATGCTGACCTTACCTTCTTCTCCGACTGCATGTATATATTACAATGCGACAGGAAAGGTAACAAGGACTTTGTCAATCGTATATCATCAACGCCTATATCCTCCAAAGAGTTTCAAGATGATGTGGCAAGTATCATCAAGCACTATGGCTATGACTTCCACGATGGCGGTATGACAGATGTGTACAAGTTAACAACTCGGCAGGTAGGTATCAGCACAGCAAATATGAGCTGTGGCTATTACAACCCTCACTCATCAGACGAACTTATATCTGTCGATGATGTTGACAACACACTGCGTATGGTATATGAGATACTGTGGACGCTGGATAAAAGGTACGAGCATAAGGTAGAGTCTAAAGTATATACTACAAAGTCATACTACTACGACTATGACGACTGGTACACTCCCAAGTTAGATACTTCATATACCAAGTTAGATACTATTGATACATATTCTGAGTATGGTGGATTCTTAGATTGGTATAAAGACATACCTACTGACGAAGATATGAAACAGATGACATACGATGACTTCTATTGCCATGCACTGGCTGTCATGTTCGGTTATGAGTACAATGGCAACGGAGCGTATGCAGTACACTCAGGTAGTATTACTAAGTTCGTTACGCTAGCCAAGATAGATATGAAAGAGATAGAAAATGAAATTGATGACCAAGCAATATGGGAGGCTATGGAGTTTGCTACATACTGCGAGGAGCAAAGAGATATTATGATGGAGAGCGATGAGCCTAAGCAAGATTGCAAATGCTACTCATGTAGTACAAATATAACTAAAGATGAGCAGCGTTGGTATGATGGGGTATGTGAGCAATGTTTCCGTAGCCATCAGGTAGTTTACTGATGCTGTTCGCTATCACGATTTTTTGGTGGACTTACCGTTCGAGCCATTACGACTTCGGTTTTTGTGTTTTGATTCCATAACGAGCTTACCATTCTTGGTATGGCTCATATCTTTATCATCACCATTACCGTATGTTCCGGCCTTGCGATTGGCTTTATTCAATTTAGAACGGTACGCTCTGCGTTCAGGAGTGCTATGATACAGCGAATCGTACGCTGCCTTACGCTTCTTAGCATCGGGATTCTTATCGTAATACTTTTGAGTTCTTGACTTAGACATACACAAATATAATAATTTAAAACAAAACAAAATGAAACAGAAAAAACCAACAAAGCCAAAGAAAAAACAGTCTAAACCAAAAAAGACTACATACTTCACGCCAAGCGACGATGCCTTTTGGTCTGATGTATACAAGACAATAAGTAAAATGCGCAATTAAACAAAACAAAAACAAATCAAATGGAAGGAAAATTAATCTTTAAACACGACAAATGGCATGTTGACAAGGTAGACGAAGACCTGCTAATACCTTTATGCCAAACAGATGACAACTACATCAAATCACTTGAAGATGAGTACATTGTAAAGATGGTAAACGGAAGGATTGTAAACTTTGAAGTAGTTACCGAGTTTAGCCATCCCGAACTGTTTACAGGTACTGCATGGGGAGATGGAGAGATACAGGCCCAACTCGTAAACAATCAAAGGATAGAAACATGGGACGACATCTACATGAAGCACCGGCATCTGTCAGATGGAGACTTCATAGACTATCTTTACAGAAACTACTACCCACCTAGAACAAAAATGCCATTTTAATTTGGTGGATAAAACTATATGTAGTATATTGCATAACATTTTAAATCTAAACAAAATGACACTCCTAACACTCATCATCTTGCTGTTACTTGCAGCTTACTGTATTACAATCCATTTACTTATTCAGCACTTTATGTCTGGAGAAGATATAGATATAGAACAAGAACCCATTGACAATTTATCTAATTACTAATGACTAAGCAGCAATATTTTAATCTAAAGGACTCAGACCCAATGGGTATAGTTTACGAGTATTACAAAGAGAGATACGATAAGTTCAAACATAAACCATTCCTTACAAGGAAAGAGTTTGATACATTCGCTCCCATGTGTATGGATGTAAATCAAGTCTATATAAAGGTCTGTCAGCACTACGACAGCGAACTGAACTGCGTAGAACTGAGAGATAAAAAAGGTAAACCAATTATGATATATTAAAACTAAAGCCATGAACATTTACAAAATCAAAACAACCTCGTACGAAGAAGAAGATTTCTATCTATTGACAAACCTTTCTGAAAGTCAAATAGAAAAAGCAATAACTCCTATTGTAAAGGCAGAAAGGGATAATGATATAGAAGAAAACTTTTACGACAACGACATGCTTGTCGAGGCGATTAAGGAGAAATACCCTTCAGCAACTGTTGAGATGTACCAAGAATTTGATACTATAACTATTTAATCTTATTAAATGAAGATGAAGGACATATTAATTGACCAATTAAACAACAAAGCAATGAGTCAAACAAACGCAGAATATCTGCACGATGTAATCACCAATCTATCAAAGCCAATGCCTTACCAATGGCGTGTGCAATCCTTCAACAAGGGCAATACCAAGTGTACCTGCGTAGCCTACATAGACGCACGCCAAGCGATGGATACGCTAGATAAATACTGCTCCTACGGATGGACTAAGAAGTACTACGACATCAAGGGAAGTATCTACTGTTCAATCGGTGTAGTAATGCCTGACGGTACTATTATAGAACGCCAAGATGTAGGCTCAGAAGGTAACTTTGAGGCCGAGAAGTCAGCAGCATCAGACGCTTTCAAACGTGCAGCAGTAAACTTCGGAGTAGGTAGGTTCCTGTACGACCTCGACATCGTTGACCTTAACGCAGGAAGCAAGGAGTTTAATGGTAAACAGTACCCATTCCCGGCAGATGACAAGGGCAACAAGATATGGGACTTAACTCAGTACATCAACGACCTTCATGGGGTAGTTAATGGAGTGCATCCGATACAAGAAGCGTTGCAGAAACTGTCAACTATGAAAGACAAGGCATCTGCTATTGAATGGGCGAAGACATTACCTGATAAGATAAAAACTCACGCATCATTTAGGCAGGCTTTCTCTAAACAGTTTTGATTACTTTTGCAGACTGCCGCTTATAATTATTTAAACTATTAGTAAGTTGATGATTATTAAAGGGGGCGGCAGCATCCCGGAAGGCGATTGGTAAGCCGACAATGAGGGTGAACGTGGCCCGCCTGTAAACTCAGTAAATTGTAGCAGGTTCGACTCCTGATTCCGGGGCATTTTAAATCTACACCCGATAAGGTACATTGTATTATTAAATAAGCTATTTCGTACCCGATTAGGTGTTATTTTGGTACATATAGTACCGATATAAGTCAAAAAGTAAACTAAATGGATTATATAATCAATGACCAAGACAAATCAATAGAGTATAACGGAGTAAAGGTATTCCCCCCAAGAAAGGAATTCATGCTGTTCAAATATCTACAAGATAACCCTAACAGAATCATAAGCAGAGAGGAACTACTAGAAAATATATGGGATGAAGGGGTATTAGTTGTATCAAGGACAATAGATGTCCACATGAGAAGGATTAGGAAAAGGCTACCTGATGCACCAATAATAACAAGAAGGTGCTACGGATATATGTATAAAAAATAAATTCAAGACAAATGGATAATCTTAAAGTATTGATTGCGTGCGAGGAGTCTCAGGCTGTATGTAAAGCCTTTCGCTCACTTGGAATAGAGGCATATAGTTGTGATATTCAAGAGTGTAGTGGCGGTCATCCTGAGTGGCATATCATAGGAGATGCAATAAAAGAGGTGCAAAGTGGTAAGTATGATATGATGATTGCACACCCACCATGTACTTATATGAGCAAAGCAGGAGCAAGATGGATGTACCCAACAGCAGGTAACATAAGCCAGGATAGATACAATAAATCAATGGAGGCTAAAGAGTTTTTCATGGCACTATTAAACGCTCCAATAAAATACATAGCGGTAGAGAACCCTGTTCCGCTTAAAGTGGTAGGATTGCCAAAGCATACTCAAGCCATTCAACCTTATGAATACGGACACGAGTACAGCAAAAAGACTTTGTTGTGGTTGAAGAATCTTCCAAGACTCGTACCAACAGATATTAAAACAGAATACAAACCCTACCTTCCTTCAAATACAGGAGGTGCAAAGAGGGGGCAAAAGCACAGCAGAGGGACCGCAAAGAACGCGAAAGAAAGCAGTAAGACATTTGAAGGTGTTGCAAAGGCAATGGCCATACAATGGAGCACAACCTATTACGCTGAAAATAATCTTATAATACCTAATATGTAAACTATTTTTTCACCATTAAACAAAACAAGTATGACAATCACAAAAGAGTACTTACAGGAACGCCCACTGTCGTTCAGCTCACTGAAACAGTTTATGAAGTCCCCTCAGCACTACATACAGTACCTGACACAGGACAAGAAGCCTACTGAATCAATGCTTCTCGGCTCTCTCATCCACAACATGCTACTGGAACCCGATGGCTTTGACTCAAAGTTTATCATTGAGCCGGACATCAACAAGCGTACCAATCAAGGTAAGGAGGACTATCAAAAGTTCCTTGAATCAGTAGCCGACAAGAAGTTACAAGTGGTAGAGCCTAAGACTTTCATCAAGGCTAAGGAGATTGTAACTCAACTGATGTACAGCCCAGCGTACAACTACATCAAGCAGATGACAGACAAAGAGATTAGGTTTGATAAGTACTACAACGGAATACCTATATGCGGTTACGTGGATGGTATGAATCCTGAGTACAACTTTGAGATTAAAACAACCTCATCGTCAGACCCCGATGAAATCAGGCGAGATTTCTACAATCTAAAGTACCACCTTCAAGCGGCTATGTATCAGTGGTACAATGGCAAGAAGATGATATACATCGTTATTGAAACGTCTGCCCCATACCTCAGTCGTGTGTTTGTGGCATCCGATAGTTACATGAAAGAAGGACACAAGTTGTTCGAGAAGGCTATGGCTGACTTTAGTTTCTGCTTAGATACAGATTCGTTTGACTTAGGATATGAGTTCTATAACGGAGTAGAACTTGCAACTCTTGACCTGCCATCATGGGCTAAAAAGACAGACGATGTGGTGGCTTAAAGCAAAGGCTTACTATCTGTTCGGAATAAAGATGTCAATCAATAGTTTCATAGGTAGTATAATGATACTATTCTTTATAAGCCTTGCATTAGCAGTCAATATAGTAGAAGAAACAAGACGATTATATAACCACATAAAAAACAAATAATGGAGATAACAAAGATAGCATCCATATACAAAGTCGGGTTGTTCGTGCTGTCAATATATGTACTGTCTTTTATCATAGTAACTATTTCAAATTTAATAAACTACATAAAAAACAAATGATGGACAGAATAGAAGACCTGGTGATGATTCCCCTCATGTGGCTACCGCCTAAGGTGCTAAGGCTTATAGGCTCCAAAGGGAAAGCACTTAATAACGATGGTATGCACGACTTCTTTACAGATGAGATGTCAGGAGAAGGAGATATATACTACATTGACACAGTAGGTAGACTTGTAATTGAACGCATCAAGATGTCTGTAATGGAGGACGCTGTTCTAACTGGTGTATCAACCACGATGCTAGTATGCGACATCAAGCACAACCAAATCATGTTCCCTATACTTGAAAAAGTATATTGTGAAATTCGTGGGAAAAGATGTACCTTAGAGCTGTCATTTGATGACGGACTATTATCACAGGTAAATTCAATTATTGTATGACACCCGTAGGAGTGCTTATCGAATCCACTCTCAAAGAACTCTCCGAGAGGACAGGCATAAAGTGGACAGCCCAACTTACATCAAAGGGATTTATAGTATATCGTAAACAGACAAACGAGGATTATGTTGCATCAGAGTACAACAAATGGCGTGATGCCTGCTGTGCTGTATTCAACATAGGATATGATACTCTTGACAACGATATAAGAAACGGAAAGAACGTCAACCCTCGTCATTGGTGCTGGTACATGATGTTTGCTATCTCAGGAGTAAATATTGACAGCATCGTTAAGTTACTCAACGGACAGAAGAACAGGACATCTGTCCTGCACGCAATCAGAAAGATACACAACTTCTTGTATCGCAAAACTCCAGACAGGAAGTCGGTAGATGTGTATGGTAAACTAGTGGAGTATTATCAATCTTTAAAATAAAAACAATGGCAGATTTCGTAAAAGGAATGTTCGTAAAGCAAGGAAAGTACGGAACAAAAGTATCTTTCAAAGCAGCAGAATTTATTGAAGAATTAAATTCTAAGAAAAACAAAGATGGTTTCGTGAATATTGAAATCAAAACTTCTAAGTCAGGCGACAAACTGTACGCCCAGTTCGATACCTGGGAACCATCAGCAAAAGGTACAGCACCTGCACAATCTAAACCACAGGCAACAAAGCCTAAAGGTAATGTGTACAAAGAAGATGACGGACTACCGTTCTAATCTGTTCTTTTGAAACGTAAGATAGCTGCCCCTCGTAATCGGGGGGCTTTTCTATCAGCATGAATTTTTCCAAAAAAACCATTCACTATCACGATGCCAAACGTAACGCTATTCAAAACGATTACCGATACTACTAGGCCTGT
>Ga0315909_10008802_pt1 | contig 11011 bp, 10 predicted proteins | sample LakEriMetagenome_11_FD_203527 | JGI IMG/M metagenome (GOLD analysis project Ga0315909, IMG submission 203527) | Freshwater fungal communities from buoy surface, Lake Erie, Ohio, United States - Buoy 2 MA125 | ecosystem: Environmental > Aquatic > Freshwater > Lake | place: USA: Lake Erie, Ohio...
TGGCTCGCTCGGTCCAAGTAACCGTCAGGGTGTTGGTCGTGTCAGGGTTCAGGTAAAGCATCTACCCCTAAATGTACCGACCGCCCTTATTTCACAATTTGCGCCCAATCTGCCTGTATAGTTCGGCCCGCTTCTTGGCGGTTTCAGCCACGTTGAACTGCTTCTTGATGTCGGCCGTGAGGTTGTCAGCCAAGCCCTTACGCAGGTCGGGGTCAAGGATTAACTGCTTGATATACTTGTACCAGTCCTTGGGTTTGTTGTAAGGCACGAGAAACCCGTTCTCTCCGTGTTTGATTACGTCCGTGTAGGGAATGGTTTCTGATGCTATTATCGCCTTATTCATCCACCCTGCCTCGACCACCTTCAACTCGGATTTGAGTTTATTAAACTTGGTATCTCGGAGCGGTGCAAGGGTTACGTTCACGAAGTTGTAGCCTCCGACGTAGGAGTAAATATCCGCTGCTTGGATTCGTCCGTAGTTCGGGTTGTTCCCTTGGTCGCTGATTATCTTTTCGTAGTCCTCATAAACGGGGTTGTTGTCGTTCCACCCTCCGAGATAGAGCCTGTACTTGCCGTCCACGTTTGCGTCCCAGCGTAGTTTTTGCATCCCCTCACGGAGCAGTTCCATGTCCTCTCCGTGCTGCGCCCCACCAAACCAACCGAACTTCACGAGATGCTTGTCGGGTTCTTCGTCGGGGTTGGGGATGAACTGCTGATACGCTTCGTAGGGTTCATTCTGCAAAATGCTCACATTCGCATTTAGAGGCCGTATGCGAGAGGCAAGATGCTCAGTGGTACAAGTTACCCAGTCAGCCAATTTAATGTGCTTACGAATGACCTCTGCGAGTTTGGTTTCGTGGTAGTGGCGGTACATGATGTGGCCCGATTCCAGCACCCAATAATCGTCCAAGTCAAGGATGACTTTCGCCCCGTATTGGGTCAGGGCTTTGTAGACGTTTTCTACCTGCTCCATGGTTCCTTGACACCAAAGCCTGCTAAACAGGAACAGGTCAATGGACTTCAACCCCTCGTCGCTAATCGTGGTGATGTTCTCAACGCAGACGTAATCAAACTCCGGGTAGTTGTCGCCAAGGTAAGCGTTCGGCATTTCTAACCGATAGAAACTGCACCCGGTTGGATGGGCGTTGTAAACGATGCAAATCTTCATGGGGTAAAAATAAGAAGGGCAGCCATTGCTGACTGCCCCTCTCAAACCTCAGATGATGAAAACCTGATGCGAAGATACTACGAACCGAGTATCTGCGTAGTCGATGGTGTAAAGACTGTTGATGCGATTAGGAACATCGGGTCAGGCTCCATTCCGGAAAGCGTTATTTCGTAGCCGTTTCGGTCCCCGAATGCAGTACCACTTCCAGCGGTTCCAGCGGTTGCCTCAAGGCCATTTATAGCACCCAGCAACCAGTAACGACTGTTGTTGTCTTGAACGATGACGATGACTTTACTACGAGCGAGCAAGCGGAGTTCGTTGCGGACTGCGACTTGCAGTTTGTTGATGGTGAAGGTTACTTCGGGGGTGTAGAAGATTGTGCCATTCTCCATACTTGCGTTCAAAGTTTCGGTCATGGATGACGTGGCTTTGGTCAAGTCGTACTCGAAGAACCCACCCGAAGCGTAACCCGTGAACCCCGTAACCGCACCTGAAAGGTTAGCGTTACAGGACCCGGTAGAAATCCAGTTTTGGACGTAAATTGTTTTGATGCCACCGACTGAATCACGGCAGCCGAGTGTGTAACCAGTTGTTAGTGCGCAGGACATATGTGTATTTGGGGTTTAAGTTTCAAGAGAACAAAAAAGTGAGGGGAGGTTTCCCTCCCCCCCTACACATTAGGCCAATCGGAAGTCCACAACCAAGTCTGGCCACGCTATTTGCACGCCTGCTTTGAAGGCTGCGATACTCCGGATTTCGTCGTTTTCGCGTGCATAAAAGATGGAAAACTGCTCTTCGTCGGACAGCAAATCGGTCGCGTAAACGAAGTTACCGAGGTACGAAGAAACGATTCGGTTTGTTCCAGTCAAGCCGGGGACTGCAATGACACGGACGTTTGTTCCGGGATATATGATGTCCCCGTCAGCAAGGCCAGCCAAGTCAACTTGATTATACAGGACGTTAGCGGTTGATTTGAACGCACCAATCAACGTACGGTAGTTGTCCCAACCACAGAAGATTACGAGGTCAGTCTTAGTCAAGATGGCCTGTGGGATTTGGTTGTAAATGCCGTCAAAGATGGCGATTGCATTGCCTGTGGTGATACCAACGGACGCAGAAACCGCTCCTGTGTTACCGCTGATAGTAGAACCCGATGCAGCGTTTAACAACTGGTTGACACCTGAAAAGTAGGTGTTACCCTTCCAAATTGCATTCTCCAAAGCCTCAGCGATGCGGAGAGCCTTCTGCTCGGCAAACGCCTGCTCGAAAGGAACGCCATCGTACATTGAACCAGCGGTCAACTGGGTCTGCATCCAGTACTGCTCCAAGGCGCGAGGACACAAAGTTTCCATGACCTTCATACGGCCAACTGTTACGACACGCTGACTGAATGTGGTTGTGCCTGAACTTGTGTAACCGCAAAGATCACCGCCTTGCAGAACCGCATCGGTGTCCATGAGGTTGAGGGCAGCAGCGAACTTGACACCAACTTGCTTGGTGAACAAAGACGCTGAACGAGCGGAGAATACCGCTTTGGTGATGAGAGGGAGCCTCTCTTGGTCGGTGTAGGTGGCTAAATTGCCAAAATTGTATGCCATGGTTAGTGGGGTGGGGTTAGGGGTTTAGTTTTTTTTGAGTGATTGTAGTGCTTGTGCGAGTGCGTTGAAGTTCTGCGATGCTTGAGCCTTGCGTTGCTCGACGATTGCTGAACCGCTGGCCTTGGGGGCTTCGGCTGGGAGTTCGCTGACTTTCTCAACGATGTCGGCCATGGTTTCAACTTGCGATGCAAAGGCAGACATTTTCTCTTTCATCTTGCCCATTTCGGCATAGGCTGCTTTGAGTTCTTCCATGATGCCAGCGAGGTGCTTGGCGACGATGGCCTCGACAACTTCGGGGGTCATTAGCGGATAAGCGCCCTTGATTTCTTCGGTAACCTCAACGGCCACTTCGGGAGTGATTTCAGCAGCAACGGGCAACGGCTCGATGACCGGGGTCGCTACTTCAGCAGCGATGACCTCAACGATTTTACCGCCTTCTGTCTTGATAGTTCCAACGCCTTCGACAACATGCTCGCCATCGGGAGCAGGCAGAGTGCCGTCTTCGGCTACAACGTAAACGGCAGTTCCGGCAACGAGGTCCCCGTCCACACGGACAACGGTGCCGTCGGTCAACTTGTAGTCAGCGAAGGACTGCTTTTGGGTGCTGAATTTGCGAAGTTCACTTCGCAGGGATTCGATTGCGTTTTTGAGATTCATAGTTAGTGGGATTTGTAGGTGGGGGTTAATTGTTGCAAAAAAGCGGTTAATTCGTCAGCGAGGCCAGCGAGTGCGACCTCCAGTTCGGATTCGGTCTTGTCCATTCCAAAAAGCCCTTCAACGGAGAAACCCCGGAATAGATTGCGGTTGTCCCACACTTCATCATTCTCAACCTTGAAGGAACCGAACCAAGAGCCGTCGGGTGTGTCCTCGTAACCCTTGGGAGGCATGATGCCACGCTCGGCATCGGTTATAAATGACTCGAACATGAACACGCCATCCAGTTCTGCGTTGTGGTAAGCGTTCACGTTGTGCTGATTGCCCTGCTTGAAATACTTTTGGACTATCTTGCGGATGGTCGCTTTGTCAAACACGACGTAGTACTCGCCATAGGTTTCGTCCTTGCGAAAGATGGGCGTGTCTGCAAGCATTAGAGGCCCAGTAAGCACTCTCCGTTCTCCTGTTTCGGTGAAGCGTTGTGGTGTCTTTGCGAAGGCTTGGAATGGCCGTTCAATCGCTGGCATATCGGTGAGGGCCACGAATTGGACCCCTTCATCGACCTCGTCAACGGTCATCCTGTAAATGGGTAGTTCCATAGTGGTAAATGTCCTACGCCCCTAAAGTTGCAAATTCCTCAAGCCTCCGAACCCTGCGAGTGCTTTGGGTGATATCCCTCTCCACCACATATGCTCGCATAGGTGATGAGCCTTGGCCTTGGCCCATTGCAGCACCATCGGTTCCAAGCATAGTTGTTTGAGGGTTTGCGAAGATGGGAGGAGGAGCAACCTCTCCGCCTCCGCCACCTCCAGCAGTCAACGCTCCACCGCCTCCACTTGCTGAACTCCCTTGGAATTGGGTCTTACTGATTTTGGCGACCTGCGCCAAACCTGTCGCAAGGGCGATGCCTGCTTCAACAAATTGACGACCCGTTGCGAGTTTAATCGGGTTCCCTCCAGCAGTCAGGGCAGCGGTTACGGCCATGAAGGTGTTGATAAGGGCTTGACCCATGCTGGCCTTCTTGTTTATCTCAAAGGCTTTGCGTTGGTCTTTCTCGGATTGCCCCAAGCCAGCGGTCAGCAAATCGCCAAGCGCACCAACGGCCTCGGAAGCCATCTTTAGGTCTTGTTGCCTGCGTTCACGCTCAATCTTTGATATTTCTTCTTCGGTTAATTGCTTTTGATTTATTTTGGCTGCATCAAACCTTGCATTGATGTCCTTCTCCATCGTGAAATACGCTTCGGTATCTCCGAGGGCTAACTTGGCTGCTGCCAACCTTTGAACTCGCTCTTCATCAAGTTGGGATTCAAGTAAGATTCCCTTGGTTTTTGCTTTATCTATCTCATCTCTAAACTGTTCTTCCGCTAATTGATTCCTGACATCATAGTCTTTCTTTGCGTCTTCCTGCAACTGCGACTCTAAATTTGATACCAGTTCGGCTTTGCGGGTTTTCTCGTCTATCTCAAGTTGGTCGAGTTCTTGCTGGCTTTGTGCGAGCAATCTCCTTTGCTTGTATAGTTTTTCATTTTCAGAGTAAATCTTTTGGGCAAGTTCAATTTGTGCCGTTGCATTTTCTTCACCTTTAACGTATTGGGATTGCAGCACCTCAAGTTCACGCTCAGATGTAGCAATGGCTTTTTCTTTGGTCGCTATTTCATCCTGCTTTGCCCTTATTTGTGCCTGTGCGGTTATAACGCCAATCTCGTTGAGTTTGTTGGTTTTTTCCTGCCCCTTCATCTCTTGGGCTTGCAGTTTGATTAACTCAATCTTCTTGGCCTCAATGGATTCAATCATCTCGCCATTGGCCTCCATCAAAGCAATCTCACGCTCCAAAGCAGCAATGGCTTTGCTATTGTTTGGTGGCAAACCGAGCAACTCTCGCAACTTCTCCCAGTTCTCGTAAACGATTGCAGCACCTACTACCGCCAATCCAACTCCGGTAGCGGCAAGTGCCGTCCTAAACGCTTTTAGGGATATTGTCGTACCCTTTACAGTTTTATCGTAGAGGGCCGTTGCAATCCTGTTGGCCGTCATTGAGATAGCCGATTCCTTTTGAAGGAGGACCGTTACCTGTTGGATTCCGTTGGCAATAGCCATGGTCGCATTGACCTGCAACATAGCCTTTTGGATGTCCTCGTTTTCCTCACCAAACAATGCAGCAGCACCTTGGGCGATTTGAAAGCCAGCAGCAACGCCTTGGACCGCTTGCGTGAATGCCTCAATGTTCTTGGTGTCCGAGCCAAGGTTTTTGACCCTTTGGCTAACATCGCCAATGGTGTCGGATAGTTCCCCTGCCTCGGCTTCTAACTTCCGAAATTCTTCGGAGTTCTCTTGCCCTGCGACCGCAAGGTCAACGAGCGCACGTTGTAAATCACGGAGCCGTTTCTTTGCGGATTCAGTTCCCTGACCTGTTGAGTCCTTGAGTCCTACTTCGAGGACGATTTCTTTAGTAACTGCCATAGTTTTTATTTATCCTGCCATGATGGTATTCCCGACGCAACCTCTAAGACCTGACCTTCCGTTCCGATTCCTAAGTTGACCCAAGCGGTTCCGTCCCAATACTTGATGTCCCCTGCTGCATCGCCCGGAGTGAACCCTGCACCTGTTGGACCGACCGCACCCGTTGCTCCAGTTGCACCCGTTTCACCCGGAGGACCTGCAACCACTGGGAGTTCTTTGATGGTTGGAATGGGAGGTACTTCGTTCGGGTAATCCGAGTCCGTTGCCGGAACAGGTCCATCGTAGGGGAAGTAATAGATTTGCTTTGGAGCGAACTCGGTGAGGTTAAGAATCCTGCGAAGTGTTACTCTGCAAGGTTTCTGCTGACCTATCTCGTAGTCCCGAATCTCAAGCAGCCTCCAACGGACCCCTCCGTAGTAGATAGGGGTTCGGAAGTCGAGTTGGCTGATGTCCACGGCATTGAGCATGATGGAGAGTTCCAACTGCATCGCCTCACGACTGACGGTTTCTTGGATGAAATTCCACCAATAGATGTTGAACAGGTTGTTGTTCGTGTATGCGTAAGGGTCGCTATTTGCGGCAACATTCACCGCATAGTACAACTGCTTAGGTATTCCAAAGGCAAGGTCGAAATCTACTGCGTAAGGGTTGTCAAGGTGGCTGACGAATGGCAGGCTCAACAACGACTCTGCGAGTGCAAACGAACCGCTGACTCCGTATTGGTAGGCCCACGTCGTCGGGGCTTCAATGAGGTTGTATTGGGCTATCCGGTAACCGCTCTGCAAGGTCTTGATGGTTCCCGACAAAGCGGAGCCATCCAAGTCCCAAACCCTTCCAACGACCTTATCCGTTGTGAAGTTTGCAGGGATAAGGGTGCTGCAAGCGAGTTCGACGATGTTCTCGCCCTTGCCGTAGAAGTTGTCGGTTGTGAAGATTCGCCCTCCGTAGCCTTCCTTCGCCAATGGGTAGTTCGACTTGTCCAACTTGGATAAATAATCCCCGGCATCCTTGTACTTGAACACGATGGTCTTGTATTGGTTGGGGTCCCCATTCGTGATGCTCTGCTCTGCATTCTCATCCGATTTCTGCGACCAGTCCACGACCCCTGATGAATAGAAGTCCACCCAAGGCTCCACGATAAGGTTCTTCGGGTCGGCAGGGTCCGGCATAAAGTAGAGGTTGAACATCTTTTGCAGGTCTTGCAGGAGGTCGCTCTGCTTCACGTCAGCAGGCAAAGCCGTGGCCATGTCAATCGTCCCAATACTCGTTGGATTCTCCAAGCATTCCCAAAGGACCGTTGAACCGCTCAAGAGATTGCAGGCCGTGCTTCCAACGCCTGTCATCAAGACCCTTATTCGGCTGCTGGTATTCAACTGGATATTGCTCCAAGTAATTACATTGGTTCCACTTGCTTGAGCCGTGAAGCCCCTTGACGGACTGACGACTCCACTCGTTGCCGTGTCGTATAGGTAGAGAAAATTGTAGGTTTGATTGTTAAACTGCGTGATTTGTCCAAAGTCCAATTTAACCGTTACGTTCCATCGGGTTGGTAGTGCAGGGAGTTGTAGAGTGCTTGTGCCTGTGTTCCAATAGCCGGGGCGGTCATAGTAAGGGCTTGAGTCATCGGCAAAGTTCAGGTAACCGCTAAAGGTCCCTGAAAAGTTTTGACCGCTCGTACTTGCAGCAAAAATATTTGACCCCGAAAGGTTTACCGATAATTGCCCAGCAGCGTAAGGCATGACCAATTTACCGAACCGCTCCGAGTTGAAAAACTCCGAGGTGTAGCGATACCCTGCCTGTGCGAAGATGAGGTCCACCATCTTCTTGACGTAGATGCTTGGGGTCATCTTCCAGTAAGGAACCGAAAACCAGCCTTGTGTTGTAGCGTCCGTATAGCCGTAGTTGTCAACCAAGCCATAAACGTAACCGCTCGCACCCGATGCAGTCCAAGTCGCAGAAACATGGGCCGATGTAAGCGTGTGGTTCATTCCGCTTACCCCAACGGTTGTCGCAAGGAGGTTGCCCTCAATGGACTTGAACAGACTCACATCGTCCGAGAACAGGCCAACCTCGTAGGTTACCTCTCCCCGGATTTTGGACATGGAAATCAGTTGCAGCACTCCGCTGAACACTTGGACCCCGTCCTCCCACATGGCAGCACGAATCTTCTTGTTCGGTTGGAATCCACCCACGAAGGACTGGATGTTGTAAGCATAGCCAAAGCAGGCCCGATTTGTTGTCGTATTAGGCAACGTGATGGTCTTGGAAAATGACCCCCTTCGCTTGGTTATGTCGGCAATGTCCTCAACCGAAAAGGTCAGGGCGATGTCAATCTCGCCCATGGTGTCAAGGACGTAGGGAACCTCTGCGTTTGATTCGTTGAGAGGGTAGGCGATGAGGGTTACGCTCATAGGATGTTGTTCTTGTAAGCGACTGCAACCTCGACCTGCAACTGCGTCAGGCGGTCGTTCCTGCGTGTCGTGAATTGGTAAGTATTAGCGTTGACTATTGCTTCCACTAACTGCCCATCCAGTTCAAGCCATACCTGCCCGGAGCGGACCATCTCAATCAGCCAAGCAGACTCGGCATCCGTAAGCCAATCCGAGTTGAGGGCGTAAACGTAATCAAACTCACCTGCCCAAACTTTGTCGTAGGTCGTGGTTGCGTAAACGTCCGAGTTGTACCCGAACGTCTGCCGGGTAATGTTGGCCCGCTTGCGGTTCTTAAGTGTAAAGGTGTAGGAGTCAATGCCTCCGTATTTGTTTTGAAAGTGTACCGGGATGGAATTGAACCGCTGGCATTGCCCGATAACGTATCTCTGACGAATCGTACTGTTTGCCCCCCTTGAGAAGTAAACGTCGTAGAAGTCCCCAGCATTGCCTTGGAACAGGTAATCTCCGGGGTTCCCGTCCAAGCATTGCCCCGACGTGAGGGCTTTGAGGTTCATTGGCCCGACCCCGAAGCGGATGACATTCGAACCCGATACACTCGACGCTAACACGTCGAACTGCCTTGCAAAGGTCGCTCCTGTTGCACTCCAATATTGGATGTAAGCCCTCTCGACCCCGTAGTTGAACTGCCCAATGGAAAGCCATCCGTAGCCGTCGGCATAGACCGTGCGAGTCGTCGGGGTTGTCAGCATCCGGGTCGTTTCGTTGACAATTGCACCGCTTGGGAAGTAAATCCCTCCACTCCAAGTCGCAAGTTCTAACTGCTCCAAGTTTCCTGCAAAGGCAACACGGCCCGACACGGTTGTAACGGTTCCTGTCTGCACGACTGGCGTGTTTCCGTATTCCTCCATGAAGTCGAGGCGGTATCCCGAATAGTACCCGGCATGGTCCACGAAGCCCGTTTGGGTAAGCGTTGGCTTAGTCGGTGCAATCAGGGTTTCAACGACCTTGGCAACGTCAAAGAATCCGAAGTTGGTGGTCGGCAGTTTGTCGCACTTGAGCCGGGCAAGGGTGGTCCCTGCTGGGTTCTTAACATCGCAGACGTAGCGGTAGTTCGGTTGAGCAATCAGCGAACCGCTGACCTTGAAGAGCATCTTGTTGTAAACGGGTGTCGCTGCTTGGGGCGACCCTGATAGGACGGTTGTTGCCATTTTATAGTTTGGTTGCTACGCTTATGGATTTGCCAAGGGTTTCAGCGATTGTGTTCACCAAAACGTCTATCATTTCGGGGGATAGGGCGTTAGACATGAAGTTCGTGGCCCGTGTTCCTCGCTGGAATACCCAATAGGCTACCGACCTGCCATCGACCAATCCCTGCTCCTGCTTCGTCCGCATCCGCTTGAGTTCACGGGAATAGGTTGGCACAACTGCTTTTTCCTTGTTGGCTATCCAATCAGCCATGGCTTGAGCAGGTGGGAACTTGTCCTTGTATTGGAATGGCGACCTCGGAGCCTTTGCACTTGAGGACTTGCCTCGCACCCCTTGGTCCACATACTTCCAATAGGGGTTAGCCATGATAGCCACCACGATTTGCTTTGCGGATAGTTCGATGTCTTCGGGTGTGATGGATGCGGATAGCGTTCCCCCTGCATTTGCGTTTGCTGCTTCGAGGTTCTTCTTCGCAAGTTCGATGACCCGTTCTATCCACTTGACCAGCACGTCATGTGCCGGGGACTTGCCTCCACCCTTGGGGCCAACGACTGAACCAATCCCCTCCAAAGCGGTTTGGTCGATGCCCTTCATCGAACCGCTACCGAATTTACCTACGGGTTGGCCATTCGCAAGTATGGTTGTTTCCATGCAAGTAAATGTATCCTGCCGAGGATAGTGTCTATCTGCGCCTCGCTCGCTCCGCCTCCATCCGTTCCGCCTCCAAGATATCGTGAATCAGTAGGGCGTAGTTCAGGAACTCCACCGCCTTCATTGCAAAGATGGCATCAAATTTCAGTACGTCCTTGTTTGCCATCCGCCACACCACCATCAGCCAACCGTAGCCAGCGAGAGGGCTTACGTCAGCCCCTCGGCCTTCGTCATCAGGTGCTTGGAATAGTCGCTCAAAACTTTCAAGTAGGATTCTGAACTTAGCAAAAAAAAACTGACAACCCCCCAAACGTCCCCGACCTTGGCGTGTTTCTTCATCAGTTCGGCTCGCTCCGCATGGGCAGCCCCGTCGTACTTTTTCGGAAAGAATCCGAATAGACCGCCTTCCCGGCACAAGGTCGCCATGATGCGGTGGAGGTTCTGCAGGAGTTGTTTCTCGTCCGTCGTGTTTGCGTCCATGAGTTCAATCAACTGCCCAGCGGTTAACTCATCCGTGAACACCGTTGGAATCCACCACTTGCCCCCGGCTTTGAACTTCCTCTTGTAGCCAAGGGCAGGCAATGCGTTCCACTCGCTGATAATGGCCTTGTAACGCTTTAGGACGGCCTTGGCGGACATCTCTCTCACGAGCGATATATCGACCCCCTCAACGATTGCAACGACCCCTGCACGCTTGTCGTAGTCCCCAAGCACACTTGAAAACTCAATGGCTCCGATGCGTTGGAACTGGTCAATGGTGAGGTCTTGGAGTTTCATAGTTGTATGTACCATTGTTGAGTTCCCGGCACGACCTTATGCCTACCCTCAAAGGCTTCGCCTACGGCCTGAATAACTCCGGGCCATCCTCCAACATAGTCGTC
>Ga0315909_10008803_pt1 | contig 11011 bp, 8 predicted proteins | sample LakEriMetagenome_11_FD_203527 | JGI IMG/M metagenome (GOLD analysis project Ga0315909, IMG submission 203527) | Freshwater fungal communities from buoy surface, Lake Erie, Ohio, United States - Buoy 2 MA125 | ecosystem: Environmental > Aquatic > Freshwater > Lake | place: USA: Lake Erie, Ohio...
GACCATTATTACTAACAATAACACCATTAGAATAAATATTTCCAGCAATACCAGCACCACCAGAAACAATTAAAGCACCAGATGTAGCACCCGTAGAAGAAGTTGTCGCTGAAATAGTTGTAGATGTAGAAGTAATTTGTACTTGTAAATCACCTAATGCAGAACCAGTTGAAGTTGTATAAAAACCAAAACCAGCAGAACCCCCCGTTTGAAGTTTCAATTGACTATCAGAAGCTCCAAAACCATAAAATGTACTAGTATTATTAAATACACCTATTATTTTATCTCCTGCTGTTGAACCACAATGTAAAACAGTAGGATACGTAGTTGCATTATTTAATGAAATATTAGCTGTTGAAATTCTACGGATATTAGTGATATCTCTATTCGCATCTACAATTAATGCTTTACTTGCAGTAGCCGTTCCAGCAGAAACACCAGTAATAGCAGAAACATCAATAATGGAACCATTTACTCTAAAATCACCAGAGATATTACAATCACCAGTAATATCTAATTTATAAGTATTGTTTGTATTACCAATAGAAACATTACCACCAGCATTAATAAGCATTTTTTCAGTATTATTTGTAATAAATCCTATTGGATGATTAGAAGTAGTACCAAAATCCATACCAACGTTATTCATTTGTAAAACACTAACAATATCAGTAGTTAAATCATTTGTCCACGTTTGATAATTAACATTTGTTGTTGTATTATTAGCAAATGCATTAGATAATAAACCAGTTAATGACATTGCATTAATATTACTAATATTTCTAGAACTATTTAAAATTAATGCTTTACTTGCTTCGGCAGTACCAGCCGTTGTATCTACATAATTTAATTCTGATGCTGATGCTGTAATTAAAGTTCCATTTAATTTTAAACCAGTTGTGGCTCCATTATGATTAACAATATCAACATTTCCAGATGTATCAATTAAAAATCTATAACCAGCATTTCCATATATATAAAAATTATTTGGATTACTTGCATTTGTACTATTTCTTGTTCCAACTTCCCACGTTGTAGTATCGCCAGTAAATTTTATTGTAGTTCTTCCAGTTGCAGTAGAATTTGTTAAAGTTAAAAAATCATCATTGCCAGTCATTCCAATTTTTCTAATTCCAGTAATGTCTTTATTAGTATCTAAAATCAATGCTTTACTTGCTTCTGCACTTCCAGCAGTTGTATCTACATAATTTAATTCAGTAGCAGATGCTGTAATTTCAGTACCTCCTATAAATAAAGAGCCAGTTAATCCAACATCTCCATCTACTTCTAATTCCCAAGATGGATTATTTTCTCTTATTCCAACTCGTCCATTTGTTTTTATATACAATCCAGATTGATTATCATTTGCCATTAATAAGAAATCATCATTACTCAATGTACCAAATTTAAAAGGAACACCAGCAAAAGCATCTGTTTTATTACCAAAAATTCTCCCACCTGTTTCAATTCTTAAATTAGGAGTATAAATAGTATCATCAGCATAAATATTACCACCATCTCCTAATAAATTTTGCTGTGAGTAAATACTACCAGCAATCGTTTTAATATCGTCGTCGGCATATATATTTCCTCCAATGTTCGTCACGTTCTGTTCTTTAACATATAAATCACCACTAGTAATAGTTATGTCATCCCAACATTCAATAGAATTACATTGTATCCAATTTATTAATTGAATATCTCTATCAGCATCTAATACTAATGCTTTATTTGCATCTGCTCTACCATTTGTAATACCAGCAATTTTTTCTAAATCACCAGTAGATGGTATAGCCGTTCCTGCTACTCTAACTGAACCAGAACAGTTAATGTCGCCAGAAACATCTAATTTATAAGTATTATTTGTATTACCAATTGAAACATTACCACCAGCATTAATTCTCATTCTTTCTAATTCGTTTGTTTGAAACATTAAAGGATGATTAGTATTTGTACCAAAATAAGCACCTTCATTTAATACTAATCCTCCTGCATCTGCATAAGTAATTAAACCAATTGTGCCGTCTGTATGTTCTAAACCAATTCCATCATTTAATGTTCTTAATCTACCATATGTTGAAATATTATTATTTGCCCAAATTGCTTTATTACAACCAATTCCTCCTTCAATTAATAAAGCACCAGTTGTTGGTGAACTTGTTTGAGTAGTTGATAAAATCTTAACATCACCAGCAGAAGCAATATTAATTCTTTCAACTTGATTTGTAAATAAATTAAAATCATTCGCCGTAGTAGTTCCTAATCGTAATGCATTGGTTGAAGTGGCTGATGTTAAATTAGATACATTTAATTCAAAACAAATAGGACTTAAATTATTTGACTCAGCATATAAAATACTATCGGTTGATGCAAAAAATGGACTAGTATTTCCTGCTCCGCCTTGTACTGAAATCGTACCAAAATTATTTGCTAAATTATTTAAGTTTATTTTTTTAAAACTTGCAGAAGCGTTAGAACTATTAATTGAAGTATTAACAACTAAATAATCACAAGTTAATTGATTAATATTATTTATGTTTCTAGAACTATCTACAACTAATGATTTTGATGCTTCTGCACTTCCAATTGTTGTAATATCATTATAATTTAATTCAGTAGCAGATGCTGTAATTAAAGTTCCATTTAATTGTAATCCAGTTGTAGAACCATTATGATTATTAATATTTACATTTCCAGATGCATCTATTGTAATTCTATTAGTTCCATTTGTCATAAATCTTAATGGATGTGATGAAACATTACCAAAAGTAGAACCAACATTTGACATTTGTAAATCAACTCTCACATCTGTCGCTAAATCATTTATCCAACTTTGATAAGTAATTAAAGTTCCAGTATTATTAGCAAATGTAGTAGATAAAACACCAGTAGTTGATAATTGATTAATATTTGTAATATTTCTAGAACTATCTAATACTAATGTTTTACTTGCTTCTGCTACTCCAATTGTTGTAATATCATTGTAATTTAACTCAGTAGCAGATGCTGAAACAGTTGTTCCAGAAATTGACCATCCGGCTCCTATATTTAATACACCAGAAGAATTAATAGTAATACGCCCTATTCCGTTTGTTTGAAAAACTAAATTATTAGCTGAGGTAGTCCCAAAATAAAAATCACTATTATTAAAATGATATACATTAGCAGTAGATGTTCCATTTGTAAAAACCATCTGAGCATTATTAACAGATTTTGTTAATCTCAATATTGAATTAATATTAGAAGAAGCATCTACTGTTAAAACTTTGGAAGCAGTAATAGTTCCCAAAGTAATACCAGATAGATAATTGATTTGTGTAGCAGTTGCTGTTATTGCTGTTCCATTTAATGTTATTGAATTAGTTAATAATCCATCAGATATTACATTTTGTAATGCTTGAAATGATTTTTCTATATAAATACCACCTTTACTATAAATAGAAGCATCGGTTGTATTTGTATAATCAGAAGTTGAGTTAATTTTGATATGACTACTTGCAGACATTGTTAAATGTCCTCCTTCAACTGTTAATCCATTATTTGCTGTTATTTCGTCTGCTTCAAATAAATTAATACCAGAAACATCACCTGTACTATTCAAAGTTAAAACTTTATTAGCAGTCCCAACACCTAATGTAATTCCATTATTGTAATTTAATTCAGTAGCAGTAGAATTTACTAAAATATTATCAATATACAGAGTATTTAAATAAGTATTTCCAAAAGCATTAAAATCAAGTAAAACATTTAAATTCCCAGAAATAGTACCACCTGTTAATCTTAAAAAATATTTAAAAGCATTATCTAGTGATAAACCTTCTTCTGTATTTGTAAAAAAGTCATTATTAAAGGTATCAGGAGTTAGTATCGGGTAAGTAGGGAAAGGAGGTGGATACGAACTCATTTTTTATTATATTATGTATAATATATATAATATACAATATATTATAAAAAGTAAATTTGTTTAATTTTACGATGTCTCAAATCATTAACTGGGGAGATAAAATACCAAAACAATATAAAACTAATAAGTTTGGAGAGAATAAAAAATTAGGCATTCAAAACTTATTTAGAGGAATTATTCTGGCTCCATCATTTGCAGGCAAAACTAATCTAGTTTTCCATATTATAGCAAATAGCCCTAATATTTACTCTCATCTGCATATTATAGCCAGAAACCCAAATCAAGAATTGTATAATTTTTTACGGGATAAATTAAAAAGTAATATTACTATATATGACCCTGATACTCCACCAAGTGTTGATGCGATTGAAAAACAATTAGAACCACAATTAGTAATCATTGATGACTATTCTAATGATAAAAATTTACAAAAAAATTTATTTAGTCATTTCTTTACTCGTGGTCGTCATAAAAATCTAAGCACTTTATTTTTAAGCCATAGTTATTTTGCTACGGATAAAATGATACGCTTAAACTCAGAATATGTATTTATTCTTAAAGCAAATAGTAAGCGAGACCTTCAAATGGTTTTAAAAGATTTTCCACTTAAAAATTGTGATGAAAAAATGATATTTAAAGCCTATGAAGATGCTACAAAAGATAAGGGACAAATGCTTATGATTGATAATGTAAAAAATGAATTAAAAAAAAACTTTGATGGAATTGTTTATAACAAATAAACTTACTCTAATGCTTTAATTGCTTTTAGAGAATTTTGATATTTCCACATAGATATCGCTTTATTATCATAAAGTCGTTTTAATAACGCTTTCATTTCTTGTCTAATTAAAGAACTATTATTACCAGCGTTAATTTGTCCTACAAGGATTTCAAGCCTTTTTTTTGCTTTTAAATCATCAGTATCAATTAAGGCTTGAATATTGTAATTTTTCATATTTTTTTGACCTCTGATAATTCTTTCAATTACTCGTTTTTCATCTGCTTCTAAGTTTTGATAATCTCGCTCATCAAATTCTAATGTATTTTGAATATCAAATATCATTTTTTTTAGAAGAGGAGTAATAGAAGATTTAGAAGCAACTGATACCTTAGAATATGGTTTATAAATAGTCAATTGATTTCTTTTTAAACTATCTTCTTTAAGATACAAATTACCAAAATTAGGAGCATAAGAAGAATAATATGGAGATTTTACAGCACCTCCTCTTAATCTACCAGCATATAATACACTAAATTCACTTCTATTAGCATTTGTTAATGTTTCATAATATGATTGAGGATTTTTACTGTAATAATCATATGCCTTTTTTAATCCTGTATCTTTAATATTAGTAGTTTGTATTTTTTTATCAGATATTGGTACTCTTAAATTCACATCTTTTCTTTTATCTCCTTGTAAATTAAGAATAACCTTACCCTTAAATGAATTTATAATATTTTTAAATTGGTCAAATGTTAAATTTGGATTTTTAAATTCTTCTGTAAATAAAATTACTCTTTGAGCATCAGGTGATAATTTATTAAAATTTTCATCTTGTGATGATGTCCAAGTATTTATTGTACCAACAGTTGATGCTGTACTTACTGGTGGTTTTTCTAAAATTGTGCTTGGTGTAGGACTTTCTAACATTGGCATTTCATCATCAAAATCAGAAGTATCATAATAATTATATATATCAGCAATTTCTCTATTTATTGTATATAAATCTGTATTATCAACATCATAGCGGTCATATTCAGGATAATTATATTCATCATATAATTGTTTTAAATAATCTCTTGCTTGTTGTAATAATCTGTCATTTCTATCTATGGCATTTTTTATATTATTTTTTTCTAATAATTCTTTCATTAATTTATTTTTATTTTTTACTTGTTTTAATCTTTCTTGCTGTTCTAAAATTTGATTGGCTACTTTACCAAATGTTTCATATCTTTTTTTTATTAATTTATCTATAATGCTCTCAATAGATTTAGTTATATCACTACCAGCGACAAAATTAGGCATACGGATTTCATCTTCTTTTACACCTGATAATTGGTATAATTCTTGTAATGCTTCTGCCGGTCTTATTTCATCAATTTTTGTTGGTGCTGGAATTGTTGCTTGTCTTGTTTCATCTCCTTTTGGAGGTAATGGAGAAAACCCAGTAGGTGGCATTTGTTGCGGTTGTCCAGTTTGTTCAGTTATTGTTGGCACATTAGAAGTTATTGTTAAGGGTTTATACATAGAAAGATTAATTTTAGCATTTAAATTCTTTACATTTTGATTTTTTAATCCTAATTGTAGAGTTTCAGCCCTTGTATTTTGATTTTTCTTTGGTAGAATGTATCCATAAGCAACCATAATTTGTAATATGGGTTGGAGTAATTTTTGTTTATTAGTATATTAAAATGAACATTTAATTCTATAAAAAAATAAAATTAATTAGTTTTTTTTAGTTTTTCATTTTTAGAATACATAAAATCATATAAATAGCCTAATAGGCTCACATAATATCTACGCTTCCTTTTAATACATCAAACGTAGCGCTTTGTTCATATAATATATACACGTATAGGTCGACTTTGACGGCACTATTATTATATGCTTCAAAAGTAATCAATTGTGGAATATCACGTTGGTCAGGAGGGACGGTTCCAGTTAAATCAAAAGCATAATAACGGTAGTTAGCATTGAATTTTTGTAAATCAATAACACCAGAAGTAATAGCACCTTCTCCTCCATTGAGTTTGAAAATACGGCTTGTGTTATCTATAAATTGTTGATAAGTATAATTAGAAGGATTTGGAAGTAATGCACGACTATTTACCCGAACTTGGATTTTAGTTAAAGATAATTGTGGGTCGCTCACAGAAGGCGATGGATTTAATGGAGAAGCATTAGATGCTTGGGTTTGAGTATCAACTGAAAATTGAGGAATGACAATAAGACTACGTGGATTTGAAATAGCGTTAAATAATTGTAAATTAATAGGAGCATTAGCAGTTTGATTAGTATAAACAGCACTATTAATCATAAATGGAGTTCTTTGAATAACTGGACTACTTAATAGTTTAGCCTCATATTCTTCTGAAAGAACATAACTAGGAACATACATAATAACGCCTTGTTGTCTTGAATTTGCAGTAGTATCAACAGAAGAAGTAAGAGAAAATGAATAAGTTGTAGAAGTAGCAGTAATAGAAGAATTACCAGCAAGAGTTCCAGCACCTAAACAAAGCATAGCAGGTTGGCAGGTTGCACTTCCAACTAAACTTGTTGCAGAGATAGTTGGGGTAGTATTAAATGGAGTGGTTGTGGTTGTTCTTGTAGCAGTAGAAGTTGCTTGATTAACAACAAATGTAAATTTATATCCTACTCCCTTTGAAATTGGATGTTTAGCAAAATAGTCAGAAATATCTTTAAGATAAATAACAGCTAAGAAATGAACATCAGATAAAGTTGTAGCAGTAGTATTAATAGTTCCTACTGCTGAACTAACGGATTGAAATACACCAAACTCATTTGCTTGATTTGTAGAAGAAGAAAAAGCAGAATTACCAAATTGATTAGCAGGATATAATGCTTGTTGACGTTTTACTACACCATCATTGACAGCATTAATATAAGTGCCAGATAATCCAAAGTTATTGACATTAGCTACACCTTGTAATGTATTTGCACAAGATGCATTAAAAGCACCATCAGGATAATAAGCATTTTGAACAGTTTGAGAATTTAAATCATCTTGGGTAGTAGTGCAGTGTTTAATAAAGTTAACAAGATGAGATAAGTTATTACTTTCTTGAACAATTGTTCGTCCTGCTTGTTCAACACGGAGATTTTCAATTAAACAGTGATTTTTTAGTGCTGTAAGCATATTATGGTCATAAGTACCTGAAACAGTAGAAGTAGAACCAGCAGTTGCAGTTAAAGTAATGACATAAGGTAGTGTAATATATGCATTTTTCCAGTCAATAAAGTCTGAACCATTACCGAAACTTTGAGCATCAATAATCACACGACCAGAGCTATAATTACCATTACCTCGTTGTTGGTCAATGATAGGCGTAATATTTCTTTGTTTAGCGACATAATGGTTGCTATCTGGAACAGATTTATCAATAGAACTATCAAAAATATAGTTTTCAGCGACAAAACTATCTAAGGCACTCATTTTTAATTAAAAGGTTTTTTTAACGAATTTATATATAATTATAAATATATTAAAATGAATAAAAAAATTAATAAATTAATTAAAGAATTTGGGATATCCTCTGACATACAACTAAAACAATTAGCAGACGAATTAGGATTAAATTTGATTTATGTTGGATTTGCTGAAAATCTGCCTACCGATGCTAAAAATGGATGTTATATTATTAATCTTGGGGATTTTGATAGGGGCGGTACTCATTGGACTTGTTTATATATTGAAAAGCCTAATGCGTTCTATTATGATAGCTATGCAGGAGCACCAGAGGATAAAGTAATTCAATGGTTAGAACAAAATGGAATAAAAAATTTAATTTGGAATGATTATTTCCAAATGCAGAAATTAGAAGAAACATTATGTGGTATATATTGTATTATCTTTTTGTATCATATGACTTATAACAAAAAAAAAAGTCTAATGGATAGATTTAAAGATTTTACTAAAAATTTTACCGATTTAGATGGTGAATATAGTGCTGGAAGTGTTTTAAATCTTTAAAGTAAATTTTTTTACACCTTTTCCAGTTAAATTGTTAAATTGTTTAGTTAATTCAGCAATATTAGATGCTATTTTTTTTATGTTTTTTATACGTCCTCCGTGAATACGGCTATGTGGAACAAATACTTTTTTGTTGCTTGCTTGAAGTCTCATTTTTAATCGTTGTATATATCAGTATATTAAATATGATATAAATTATTTAGAAACAATAATATTTATTGTTTCAATTGGCGACAGAATTGTCGCTTCTATTCATCAGAAAATAATAATAATACTGACATATTTGGGTCTTGTATTTGTAAAGGTTGGTTATCTTGGTCAGTAAATTCTAAAATAAGATTATTAGAATTAGATGTAATATTATAATACACAATATTTTGGGGCTCTACTTCAATTAATGAACCATAACTTGTTCCACGGGTTGTAAAACTATAAATAATAGAACTATCATTATTTAATGATAAAGGATTATTAGCGTGTGAACATTTAACAAGGATTGTAGATGTTGGAGATAATTGAGGAGTAAAAGTGCTATTAAATGTTTGACCTGTTGCACCCCCATTAAAAGTAGTTCCGGCTGCAAAACCAATGAGTAAATTAAATTGGCTTGAACTAGCACTATATGTTGTAAATTTCATTGTTTTACTTGTTGTTGGTAATCCACCTGCTGGAAAATTAGCTGGTGTTGACCATCCTGACGGTAATGTCGTTGGAACTAAAATTTGTACTAGACTAACGCCATAACTGGTTGGATTAGCAATTAAAGACATATAATAGACATTATCTTGGTTATTATCAATTAAATACATTCCATTTGCAATCATTACAGTTTGTAAATAATTATTCATTTCTGAAATACTTGAAAAGTTTGTACCTACTGGAATAGTTATATTTACATCTAAAAAAGTAGCACCAGTTGGGAAGGATATTTGAAATGTATTATTGTTAGCATTAATATTTGCCCAACTATAATATAAATTTGCTTTTTGTAATGCTAACTTTTTACCTGCTAAATTAGCTGGTAGGTCAAAATACAATTTGTTATATGGTTTAGATACAGTAGAAGCATTAAATGCTCCTACTCTAACTAAATTATTTTCTGTTAAGACTAATGAAGATACTGGCATAGTTCTATATTGTATATTATAACGATATATATTAAACTACAAAAAAAACATTTAATTTAAATTAAATTACTAATTTATCTTAAAGCTACTTCCGGTAAGAACATTGATTTTTTTATTTTTTTTAGATGCACGTGCTTTTTCAAGTGCTTTTAGTCTTTTTTGTTGAGTAGTCATACCAATACCAGTTAATTCTTTAAATTTGGCTCTGGCTTGTGGCACAAATGGTGCTAATGGTGCTCCATATTTACTGCCAGCTAACGCACCTTGAAGTGGTGCAACGCCCATATCAAGAGCAGTAGATAAAGCAGGTTTAATTACAGGGTTCCATAATGCTTTTAGTCCCCCCCAAATCTTTTTCCAAATAGAACCTCCTTGCATTCCTGAACCAGATGCATTATGCCAATCCATATCAGCCATAATTTCACCCATAGCAACAGGGACAGCATTTGCACCTTTTCCTTTTCTTTGTGCTAATTTAAGCATTTTAGCAGTGGTTGGGTGGAAGAGAGTTTTAAATACATTACCGGCTAACTCTTCTTTTGTAAAAGTTAATTTACCGCCTTTAATGACTTTTTTTAATTTGGAGTCAGGAATTTCTCCGTGGCTTACAGCAACATATCCAGAATAATCACGCATTCTTATTTAATTTATAACTGACAGAATTATATTAATAATATTATAAAATATTAAAAAATAAATAAATTATTATGATTATAGACAATCCTAATAATTACACACATATAGGATTTGCAAAATCATCAACAAAGAATAAAAAGTATGATGCTATTTTAAAAAATAAAGAAACTGGTAGAACAAAAAAAGTTCCATTTGGAGATGCTCGTTTTCAACAATTCTACGATAGTACTGGTTTAAATCTTTATACTCATTTAAACCACGGAGATAAAGCGAGACGGAGATTATATTATGATAGACACGGAATGACTGCTCCATTATATAGTTCTAAATGGTTTAGTCATAAATTTTTATGGTGAACCGACTGCTCCAAGTGGAACATCGGGTTTTACCGAACCTTAGGTAAAACTGATATTTGACTCACGAACTTTCGGGAGTCAAAAAAATATACAAAAAAAGTAGTTAAATATATAAAATGTTTGGTGGTCAATGAAGGTAAAGTTAAAGGTCTCGCAGTATGGTTATATTTTACAATTGAAGGCATATAACCGGCGCCTGATATATATACATTTCTGATAAAAGCAAAGTGATACACCAACTGATAAAAATTTTGTGATTACATTTCTGAT
>Ga0315909_10008806_pt1 | contig 11009 bp, 12 predicted proteins | sample LakEriMetagenome_11_FD_203527 | JGI IMG/M metagenome (GOLD analysis project Ga0315909, IMG submission 203527) | Freshwater fungal communities from buoy surface, Lake Erie, Ohio, United States - Buoy 2 MA125 | ecosystem: Environmental > Aquatic > Freshwater > Lake | place: USA: Lake Erie, Ohio...
AAGCAGGCAGTAGCTGTTGGCTTATCGATGGCTGGTATGAAGAAGAAGAAAGCTAAGAAAATGGGTACTTATCGTGACTACTAAACCAGGGCTGTATGCCAACATCAATGCAAAGCGTAAGCGGATAGCTGCAGGATCTGGTGAGAAGATGCGTAAGGTTGGCTCTAAAGGCGCTCCCACAGCTAAGGCATTTAAACAAGCTAAGAAGACTGCGAAGAAATAATGGTAAAGAAGGTATATCAGAATCCAGAAGGTGGTTTAAACGCCAAAGGTAGAGCATACTTCAAGAACAAGGAAGGCGCTAACCTGAAGCCTCCTGTGTCTTCTAAAGAGGCTGCTAAGTCTCCTAAGAAGGCTGCTAGGAGGAAGTCTTTCTGTGCTAGGATGAGTGGTGTACCAGGACCTATGAAGGATGAGAAGGGTAGACCCACCCGTAAAGCATTAGCACTAAGGAAATGGGATTGTTAAATGGCTAACAAAACTTATATCGAACTTGTCAATGATGTGCTGGTTAGGCTTCGTGAGAACGAGGTTACTTCCGTCAATGATACTTCTTACTCAAAACTAATTAGCAAGTTCGTTAATGACGCTAAAAGGCAGGTAGAGGATGCATACAATTGGAATGCTCTGTCTGAAACTCTTACTGTGTCTACTACTGCTAACCTCTTTAACTATGTCCTCACTAATGCTGGCATTCGATTTAGGGTCTTTGATGTTCTGAATGACTCTAGCAACTGGTTCCTAAACAATGCTGCAACGCAAGAGATGGATGCTTGGTTCCTCGTCAACACCCCTGAGTATGGCTCACCACGCTACTATAACTTCAACGGTGTAGACGCTAACGGCGATACACAGGTAGACTTGTATCCCATCCCTGATGCTAACTACATTGTTAACTTTAACATCATTAAGCCACAAGCTCCTTTAGCTCTTAACTCTGACGCTATCAAGGTTCCTGATGAGCCTGTAATCTTCTTGGCCTATGCTAAGGCACTGGCAGAGCGTGGTGAAGACGGTGGACTGAGTAGCTCTGAAGCTTATGGCCTGTATCAGACATCCTTGGCAGACCATGTGTCGGTTGAGGGCAACAAGTATCCTGATGAATTTACCTGGACACCTACTTAATGGCATCTCCTTCACAGACCGCTAGTATTGCAGCACCAGGATTCTTTGGATTAAACATCCAAGAGTCTGCAGTATCGTTGTCTTCTGGCTTTGCGCTAGAGGCAAACAATTGCGTCATTGACCGATATGGTCGTATTGGTGCTCGTAGAGGCTGGACACCTGTAAACTCAACAGTTAACACAGACTTAGGCGCTGCTAACCCAGTAGAGTTTATGTTTGAGTTAACTGATAATGGATCTAGTCAGTTCCTTAGTGCTGGTAATAATAGACTGTTTACTGGTACTACGACTATGACCACCAAGACTGTGCGTAATCAAGCTAACAGTGCAAATCTAACATACACGATTACTAGTAACAACTGGCAAGGGGCTGCTCTGCCCTACGGTGATGGAGCAAGTGCAGAACCTCATGCCTACCTAGTCCAGACTGGTCATCCTATGTTGACCTACCATCGTATGCCTACTCCCGGTACAGGCGCTACCTTTACAGTCTCGACTGTCTCTAGTGGCGCTATCACTGCCTTGACAGTAACTGCTGCTGGGTCAGGCTACAATGTAGGAGATATCCTAACCCTGTCTGGTGGAACCACTGCTGCTACCGTGACTGTGGCTACCTTGTCTGGTACAGGTGTGGCTACTGTAACGATCACTACTGGTGGTGCTGGATACACAGTCTCTGATGCCCTTACTAGCACAGTAACAACCGTTGCTAATCCACACTCCCACGCAGGCTCATACGGCTTCCAGAGGCTTGGAGACATCGGGACAATACCTTTAGGATATTCTATTGGTGATTTCTCTCCTAACTGCGCTTTAGCGGCTTATGGGCGTATCTGGGTGGCAGATATAGCAGGAGACCCACAGACGGTCTACTTTACTAGATTGCTAGACGGATCAGACTTCCAAGGTGGAGACTCTGGATCTATATCCTTAAATACTGTATTTCCGAACACAGACAAGATAGTAGCTATTGCAGCGCACAATGGATTCCTTATTATCTTTGGTCGTAATAACATTGCTGTCTATGCTAATCCTATCGATGTTACAACACTGACTTTAGCTGATTATATTCCTAATGTGGGTTGTATCTCTAGGGACTCTGTACAGAGCACTGGTATGGATATTATCTTCCTGTCTGACTCTGGGGTTAGAAGCCTTCAGCGGGTTATTCAGGAGAAGTCCTTACCTATGCGGGATATTTCCAAGAATGTTCGTGATGAGTTGATGGTTAGCGTAGCCTCTGAGACAGCAGCTAATATCAAGTCTGTCTACTATGATAGAGATGCTTTCTACCTCCTTAGTCTGCCTACCACTAAGTCAGTTTACTGCTTTGACATGAGAACACCGCTACAGGACGGGTCTGCTAGGGCTACTACTTGGAGCGCCATAGAGCCTAAATCCTTTATTGTGACCACTTCTAAAGAACTCTACATTGGAAAACCTGGGTATATTGGTAAGTACTTTGGGCATTCTGATAATGGGGCTAATTACCAGTTTAGTTACTATACTAACTACTTTGACTTTGAACAACCATCCATTGAAAAGATTATGAAACAGGTTGGGTTTGTGGTCATTGGTGGTGCTAATCAGAACTTGGCTGTCAAGTGGGGCTTTGATTATAACGAAAATTACTTTGCTGTTACGAAAAAGCTTGACAATTCAGTAGTTTACGAGTATAATATAGGGGAGTATAATATTGCTGAGTTCTCAAATGGTATTGTACTAGACAAATTTAAGATACAGGCTGGTGGAAGAGGCGCTGTTCTGCAGGTTGGATTAGAGGCTGAGATTAATGGTAATCCTATATCTATTCAGAGGATTGACATATATATTAAACAAGGAAAACAGATATGAGTAACTATGTAAAAGCGACTAACTTTGCCGTTAAAGACGGACTATCTACTGGCAATCCAGCCAAGATCATCAAGGGAACAGAGATTGATACCGAGTATAACGCTATCGCCTCTGCTATCTCGTCCAAGGCTGACCTAAATAGCCCTACCTTTACAGGTACTCCAGCAGGGCCTACGGCATCTACCGCTACCAACACAACTCAGCTTGCGACTACCGCTTTTGTACAGAACTCTATTACAGCGTCTTTACCTACTGGTCTAATCCTATTATGGTCTGGATCTCAGGCTAGTATTCCTTCTGGCTGGGTACTCTGCGATGGGAACAACTCAACTCCAGACCTTCGTGGTAGGTTTATTATTGGTGCTGGTTCTCTTGCTGCAAGTGCAACAGGAACTGCGGGAGCATCAGTAACTGGCTCTATCTCTGGAACCACACTTACGGTAACTGGGGTAACGTTTGGTACATTGGAGGTTAGTGATACTGTAAGCCATTCTTCAATATTACAAACGACTACTATCTCAGGATTAGGAACTGGAACAGGAAACACAGGAACTTACACCTTAACTTACACAGGTTCAACTTCTTCGTTTACTGGTTCTATCTCTGGAACTACGCTAACAGTAACTGCAATTTCTGCTGGTACTCTTATTAAAGACCAAGTTATTACTGGTGGTTCTGTTAGTGCAGGAACTACAATTGTCAATCAGCTTACTGGGCCAGCAGGCGGGATTGGTACTTATACGGTAAGTATTAGCCAGACACAAACCTCAGCTAGTCTAACTGGTACTTATACTTTAGCAAGTACAACCTTAACTATTAACTCTACAATCCTACGAGTTTCTGCTGTTGCTTCTGGAACTCTTGCTGTTAATCAGTTCTTAACAGGTACTGGTATTGACTTTGGTATCCAAATTACAGGACTTGGAACAGGCACTGGAGGAGCAGGAACATACACATTAAATAATGGTGATGCTTTTGCAAGCACTACTATTTCTGCTTCTGGTGGAGTAGTGACTGTAGGTGCTACTGGTGGTTCTGCAAACTCTACTGTAGTAGCACATACGCACACAGCTACGTCTGCTGTTACTGATCCGGGCCACTTCCACAATATAGAAGTTGAAGCTAGTGCGGGATCCAACCCGCGTCTTCCCAAAGATTCTAGTGCAGACAATAGCTTTTATCCAACTGAAACAGCAACAACAGGAATTACTGTTCAGACTACGATTGCATCAGCAGGTTCTTCAGGTACAGGCGCTAATCTGCCACCGTACTATGCCCTTTGCTACATTATGAAGACCTGATGCACAAGTTTCCAGTAGTAAATAGACAAGAATATATAATGTACTTGGAGTTGTTTAGTAACTTATACTGGCTTCATACAGATGTGTTTAAGTGGTCAGCAGAAACAAAGAGACATTATATTAAAGATTTAAACCAGCTTCAATCACTACTCAATGCTCCTATTTATGCAATGATAGACAATGATAAGCTTAGTAAGTTTAGTAAAACGATAGGATTCAAATACTTAAAAAATTTGATAGGAAACGATGGAAATGTTTATCAGATTGATATTAGGAGTGTATAATGGGTAAGTTGATTGGCGGGATTACGGACTTCGTAGGCTTAACAGATATCAAAGGTACACGAGAACGTGGTGAACAAGCCGCTGCTCTTCAACGTGAAGCTGGTTTAAGAGGTGCTCAGGTATCAGCATTTAGACCAGTCGGGATGACTTCTCGCTTTGGTAGCGGTCAGTTTGATATCACAAAAGTTGGTGGTGTCCCTCGTGTCACTGGAGCCAGCTACACAGTAGCACCTGAACTAGTAGCTATTCAAGATCAGTTAATGGGCTTGACTGGCGGCGCTGTGTCTACTGCTCAGGAAGCTCAGATGGCTGCTCAGCCTCTTGGCATGGCTGCTCAACGTCTGTTTAATCTTGGTGGTCAGTATATCTCTGAGTCTCCAGAGGCTGCTCGTCAGCGTGTATTCCAGCAAATGCAGGATGTCCGTAGACCTGAGCAAATGCGTGAGGAAGAGAGATTAGCATCCTCTGTCTTTGGTCGTGGTCGTGCTGGCCTAAATGTAGGATCTATGGGGCAACCTGAACTGTTTGCTCTTGGTCGTGCTAGAGAGCAGCAAAGAGCCGCAGATGCATTAGCTGCTGAACAGGCTGCACAACAACAGATTCAGTTTGGTAGTGGTTTATTTGGTCTAGGCGCTCAGCAGCTTGGTCAACAGTACGCTATCCCGACACAGGCTCTTGGGCCTCTACAGTCCTACCTTGGTACGATTGGTTCTATTGAAGAGATGGGACAGCAGCCATTTAAGCTTGGTCTTGCTGTTGGTGGTGCTGCTCAGCCCGGAGCTACCGCAGGCGCTCAGCTTCTGCAGTCTGGTTTGTCTAGTGCTGCTGCAACTCAGCAACGTGCTGGTGATGCTGCTTCTGGTCAGCTTACAGGCTTTATGAATCAGATGCTTGGCGCTGCTATGGGCGCTGCTGGTGGAGGCTTTGGTGGTGGTTTTGGAGGAGGCGGTGGAAGTTTACCAACCTTTGGATATTCTACACCATATCAGGCTACAGGTAATCCTTTAGGTTCTACATATGGAATGTTTAATAGATAAGGAATAGGCTATGGGAATTTCAGCACAACAGTTATTACAGAGTGATCCAGAGTATCTACAGCGTCAGCTTGCCCAGCAAGAGATGCAGAGGTTAAACCCCACTGGAGGAGCCGCAGGCGCTATCGGGGCTTTGCTTGGTCGTGGTGTCAGTAACTTAGCAGGCGGTAGAGGGTTCTTTGATGTTAATGACGCAGGACTTCGTAGAGTTGCGGATGTACAGAGGATTATGAGTAGTGCTCAGTTTGATCCTAATAACCCAGCAGCTTACTATGAAAGCATTGCTAAAGGACTACAATCTGCTGGTTACGGTGACTTAGCACCAATGGCTGCTCAAGAAGCTTTTAAATACAATCAACAAGCAAAAGCTGAAACTAGAGCAGAAAGAGCACTAGTATTGTCTGAAGAGTCAGCCAAGGACACTCGTTACAAGAACAATCCTGAACTTCTCCTTCGTGATGCCCTTGCGTTGCCTGAAGAGGACCCAACAAGAACGGCTTTACTGACTCGTTACAGCGACATAGTAAAAGACAAAAACTATAGCACTGCCAAACAAGAAGCTGACTTAGCTAAAGCTAAAGCGGATCTTGCAAAAACCCAAGCTGAGACAGCTCGAATTAGAGCTATTACAGCATCAGAAGAAACAGATGCTCAAGGCGCTCGTGTTAATAATAACGGAGTTCGTATCGGTAAGTTTGACAAGGTAGGTCGTTATAGGTCTCCTGAAGGTAAAACATATACGGCTAAAGCTATGGAAACGGCTCAAGCAGAGCATGATACAACATCTGATTTGATTTATAAACTTGAGCAGGTTACTGACGATGATATTAAAAATGCTTTTGGATCAGCCACAGATTGGACAACTGTACCAGGAGGCGGTTTGATAGCTAATAAAAATACTTATAATGCTCAAACTAAAATTAATGCCATCCAGATTCAAAGTGTTCTAAATAACCTGTCTAAATTAAAAGGACCTTCATCAGACAAAGAAATGGGCCAGATGATTAAAGATTTTCCTGGTTATAACGCACCGCCTGATGTTATGCGTAACTGGATGAACCGTGCTACGGAAGCTGCTAACAGGTTCTTAAAACGAAGCGAAAGTCGTTATGGTTTTGATACCGACTACGGAACTGAGAAGAGATTTAGCACAGAGAAAAAACCAGCAGAAAAAGCTACTGGAACACGCACAAGAACAACTAGAGGCGGTGTTACTTATACTGTAGAGGACTAGAATGCCTACTTACACGATTAATGGAAAACGAATTACTACCGAGTCTCCTCTTACAGAAGAACAGATTGATGAAATTGCTGGGGAGTTAGGAGGAGGAACTGCTGCGCCGCAGCCAGAAATGCGGACAAGAACTGGAAGACCTGCTCCTACAAGTATTTCTGATTTGTTTGAGCCTTTCACTAGGCAGGTTGTACGGGGTGCTGTAATGGACCCTATCAATGCTGTTCGTCAATTAGTAAGTGAAGAAGGACGAAAGCTTGTAGCCAAAGAAGAAGAAGCTTATCAAGAAAAACGCACTAGGATGGGCGAGACAGACTATGAATATGGTCGTTTAGTAGGTAACATACTTAGCCCTGCTCCTTTAATGGCTGGTACTGCTGCTGTTCGTGCTGTCGGTGGTACTGGAAGACTTGCTAGGGTTAGACAAGCTGCAGGAGCCGGTGCTGCTGGTGCTGTACTCCAGCCAGTATTAGAAAAAGATGTTGAATTTGCTGACGAGAAGATTCGGCAATTAGGCTTAGGAGCCGTTACTGGTGGTTTATTAGAAGGCGGTATTCAAGGAGTAACAGGAGGAGTAAACTTCCTTCGTGAGTTTGTTCGTCCTATGTCTCAAGAAGGCCGTGACACAATTCTTCGTAACTTCTTAAATAAACTATCTGGTCCAGAGCGTGATCAAGTTATGACTGCGCTGCGTAATGCTGATGAATTAGTTCCTGGATCTCGTCCTACCGCTGCAGAGGCTGTTGCTGAGGTTCCAGGTGCAACTGGGCTAGCGGCTTTTCAAAGACAATTAGAAACAGATCAGTTAGCAGGGACTGCTCCGTTGTTTGCTGTTCGTGAGGCAGAACAAGAAGCTGCTCGATTAGCTGCTCTAGGGGCAGACGAGACTGCTGCTCCAATGATGAGGGCATTAAGAGAGGCCAGAACTGCTCCTGTGCGTCAAGAGGCTTTAGAGCAGGCTAATATTGCTGGTCAGATAGCTCCTGGTTTAGAGGCAGATATTGCTGCTCGTGAACTAAGCAGGATACAAGCAAGGCAGTTAGAAGGGCAAATGCAAGGAAGGGCTGCTGAACAAGGCGTGTTAGCACAACAACCGTTTACACCAGTTCCTGGACTTCCTAGAGTTTCTAGCCGTTATCGTCCAAATATTGATAGAGCCGCAGAAGCCATTGATGCTGCAAAAGATGCTGGTGATATTGCTTCTCAACGGCTTGCTGAAGTTAACTTCAAAAAGTTACAACTTCAAAGTTTAGAAGACGAAGGTTTTTATGCTTTAAAGATTAATCCTTTATTGGATAAAATTGGCAATATCCTAAAAACTCCTGGGCAGCGGTCAGAGATAGCCGAGAAAAGTCTTTTAAGTCTGCAAGATAAACTTATTAAAAATGCTTCACCTAATGGTATTATAGACTCTAGAGACTTATATACTATTCGTAAAGAACTCGCAACAGATATTAAAAAATTTGCAGATGAAGCTAAGTCACCAGTTACTCAACAATTGGCTGGTTTAGAGATTTCTATTAGGAAGTCTATGGACAATGCTATCGAGTCTGCTGGTGGAGTCAAGTGGAAAGACTATCTTAAAAACTATACCGATTATTCTGAAAAGATTAATCGTATGGAGATTGGTCAAGCTTTGGCTGAGAAACTTCGTACTTCCCTTAGAGATACGGAAAGAGCAGGTGCTTTTGCAACAGCGGTTCAAAATGCTGCTTCTACTATTAAGAGAGCAACAGGTGGTGCTAGGTATGAGACCGCTGGGGAGATTTTATCTGAATCAGAAAGAAAGGCTATGAATTCTGTTTTAGCAGATTTACAGCGTAGTGCTAAAGCAGGTAGATTGATGGGTAAAGCTAAGATATCAGGAATGGATGAGGTTGAAACTCCAGAATTACCGCAACTCTTAAGCCGTACTGCTGCTATTGGTAACTTTTTGTTAAGAGCACTTAATAAGAATGCTCAAAATGAGATTAGGCAGAGGGCTTCTGAGTTATTCTTAGATACTAATCAACTTGCTATCTTTATGCAACAGCCTAATTCGGCTAAGGCTATAACAGCAATATATAAGAAACTACCACCAGACATACAAGACTTTCTACAGCGTGTGGTCGCAGTACAGACCGTAGGACAGCCGATAACCCCAATGGAGTAATCCATGAGTGAACCAGTAACACAAGCTGCCAAGGCTGCTGTCTCTGGCATTAGAGAGGCTTTAGCTGTTGGTAAGGAGATAGAGGCTGTTACTAAGGACATTCAAGACCTTGGTAAGTCTGAGATCCGAGCCAGAGATGCCTACCGCCGTAAGCAGAAACAGAGACCAGCCGATACTTCTGTCTTCTCTGCTGTTGAGGAGTGGCGAGGAGTATACGAAATCAAGAAGCTACAAGACGAACTAAAGCAGGACATTATCGAGAAACATGGTCAGACTGCTTGGGCTGAGGTAGAGGTTATCCAGCAGAGAATCCTTAAGGACAACAAGGATTTAACTGATGAGTTTGGTAGAGATATAAAGAAGCTTGCACTGCTCAAGTGGTACTGTTTCATGGCTGCTTTCATCCTAGTTAGTTTTGCCTACGTCATGGGCTATAAGCCTTAAGGAGTTATTATGTTATCCCTTATTTCCTCTGCAGTTGGTTTCCTAGCCTCTGGTTTACCACAGGTACTTAGCTTCTTCCAAGACAAGGCTGACAAGGCTCAAGAAATAAAGCTTGCACAGATGCAGACTGAGCGTGAACTAGCCCTTGCAGAGAGGGGCTTTTTAGCCCAGCAGAAGGTCGAGGAGATCAGGACTGACCAGATTGCCCTCCAGACTGATGCAGACCGCCAGAGCGCCGCTTTAGACCACGACAAGGCTATTATGGCTAGGGCCTCTAACTGGGTGGTTAACCTGAATGGGATAGTACGCCCAACAGTTACCTTTATCTTTGTCCTAGAGTTAGTGATGATTAACATAGCACTGACCTACTTCCTGCTCCGTGGTGGACTAGGTAACATGGACGTGGATCAGTTCATCGCAGCCACTGATGTCATCTTCTCTGAGGATGAGATGGCCTTACTGTCTGGAATCATTGCCTTCTGGTTTGGTTCTCGTCAGTGGGGCAAGAAGTGAAGGTTAGCAAAGCCTGCATAGAAGGTATTAAGAAGGATGAAGGAGTAAGGACAAAACCTTACCGTTGTCCAGCCCTGCTGTGGACCGTGGGTGTTGGGCACGTCATAGATCCTAACCACATAAGGACACCATTCAATGAACGCAAAGGACTTAGTATCCCTGATGGGTGGGATAGAGTTTTGTCAATGGCTGAAGTGGATAGAATCCTCGCAGAAGACTTGGCTACATTCGAGCGAGGTGTTCTTAGATTATGCCCTAAAGGACTTACCCAAGGTAGGTTCGATGCCTTGGTTAGCTTTAGCTTCAATGTGGGGCTGGGAAACCTGCAAAGATCCACGATAAGGATGAAGCATAACAGAGGCGAGTATGAAGCTGCTGCTGATGCTTTCCTTGCGTGGACCAAGGCAGGCGGTAAAGAACTTCCTGGCCTAGTTAAGCGCAGGAAGCATGAGCGAGAGATGTACTTAATCCCAACTGAAGAGGATTCTGAGGAATAAGACATCAACTACTAGATAGTTTGTTCCCTCCTCTGGGTCTTGTACATACTCTGCTCCACACATAATACCACAGATAAAGTTTAGTTCGATCATCATATTTCACAATGCCCCGCTACGCAGGCTAGGGTCTGCGCTCCCTCTACGTTGTCATCTTCTTCCTTAAGATTCTCCCATATAATATCTTTAGGCATCTTAGATAGAAGCTCCTCGTACTGCTCTTTAGTACACTCCTCGTATGGTGCTTGTCGATAAGAGCCCCCATCCCAAGGCAGGAATGAGATACCACTAAGCTCATCGAAGTTCCTCCACACCCAAGCCCCTACGTCCATCCACTCGTCTTCCTTGACAGAGATAGTCACAGAAGGCTTGTGCTCACACCAGTGACGCTGATACATCAACCACAGGTCTAGGTGCTGCATAGCTGTCAGATCATCACGAGTACGAGAAGACTCTGGTGCTTTGACTGGGAATGAGAAGACTGCTGTGTTGTCTGGCCTCATCACACAGTCCTCTGTAGGCACACCTGAGTCTGTTAAGAACTGGGTCAGCGGGTCTTTCTTATCACCACGAAC
>Ga0315909_10008808_pt1 | contig 11007 bp, 13 predicted proteins | sample LakEriMetagenome_11_FD_203527 | JGI IMG/M metagenome (GOLD analysis project Ga0315909, IMG submission 203527) | Freshwater fungal communities from buoy surface, Lake Erie, Ohio, United States - Buoy 2 MA125 | ecosystem: Environmental > Aquatic > Freshwater > Lake | place: USA: Lake Erie, Ohio...
TGAGTTTGCTTCTTTGGTTTGGTGCTGGTGTGTTTGACGTAGCCTGCGCGGAGCAAGGCTTGTTCGAGTTGATTGTTACGCATGATGTTCTCCTTAGATTGATGCGCGAGTGATGGCTAGGTTTGTTTGGATGTTGATGAATTCCTCGTTGAGCATGGCAAGGAATTCGAGTTTCATTTCCTCGGAAATGTCGCGTGCCATCGTTCGCTCGGTCAACGATTCAAGACAGGTTAGTTGGGCGCACGCCATGTCATTGGCGACAACGCGCCGAAAGGCGGCTAGTTTGGTTTTGGATGATTCATCCATTTGGGTATCCTCGTTTGACAGGATTGAGAACCCGCGCAGAAGGGTAATTTTCTGCGCGGTCAGGGAAAACTCGTGTACAGAACGTACATGAGTTAGGCGGAGAGAAGCTCGATCAGCTTACGGCGTTGCGCCGGAGTGAAGTTGTTGAGGATGCGCTTGGCTTCACGCGCTACCGGATCGACTTTGGACTTGGTTTTCTTGGTGTCGTCGGTTACCGGCGCGTCAGCGGTAGGAAAGCAAATCTCAAGCACACGCTTGGCAGACTGCTGCGCGGCTTCAAACTTGCGCTTGTCTTTGTCAACGAAAGTCAAACCGCGCTGACCCTCTTTCGTTTCAATACCATGCTTAGCCGCTGCCCATGCTACTGCATACGGTCTAGCGGTAGCCCGATCACCTATGCCTTCTGCCATCAATCGCTCGGCGAATGAGAGCGCAGACTTGTCTGCATCGGTGAAGATTGCGAATACTGCCTTGTTGTTGAATTGCTGTTTGGTTTGCATGATGTCACCTCATTGAGTTGAATGAACTCATGTACGGCGTGTACATGAGTGAGAGAAAACTACCCTCTCATATAACGCGTCAGACCCCTGCTCAACGACCAAAATGACAACATTCTCGACCCCACCGTACCCCGACCCCCACAAACATGGCAGCGCGGCGGCTTCGCCACAGAACACTAATCCCCAACCACGCCCCACATTTTTCTTAAAATCATGACAACACCCCAAAAAATTTCTAAAAAATTAAAATATAATTTGTCTAATATTAGACATGCACACGGATAAAAAAGCCCCCGCCGGGAGAATGGCGGGGGCAATATGGCTTCAACGATCTCCAACCACGGAGACAGCCGCGATGTAAAAATTTACACAACGGCTAAACCAAGTATATACTCCGCGCAACGTGACTGCAACGGTCAGCGCTATGCTTGAGCACTTGTTGGATGAGACGATTTACACGCCTGACGTGCTTGCCACGCCAGAAGCCACACTCGTCGCCAAAACTTCCCCCAAAGACATACTTGATGCGCAAGTAGAAACAGCCAAGTGGTTGGAAGAACTGGGCGCAGCGTCGGATGAGGCGGTGCACGACCAGATACAGGAACAAAACGCCCGCGAAGCGTTTGCGGTGTTGACCCAAGACGCCGACCCCAAGAAACAACGCGCAGCGTTAACCAAGATTGAGACGCCCGAAGCGGTAAAACACTTGGTTGGGATGTTGACAGCCTACGATTGGCACTTTGTTGAGCAGGCCAAAGAGATTAGAGGGTACGCGGTGGCGCAGTTGGTCGAGGAAACGCGGCACCCTGACGCAAAAATCCGCTTACGTGCGTTGGAGTTGTTGGGACGCGTGACAGAAATAGCGCTATTTACGGACAGAATGGAGGTCAAAAAGACTGAACTGTCTGATACCGAGCTGGAACAGCGCATAAAAGAGAAACTATCGCGCATGGCACAGATTGTGGACGTCACCGATGTGACTGAAATCACGGAAAAACCCAATGAACCTGACGAAACAGGAGATTGACGCGTTACAACGCGTGTTACCAACGCTTTCTCCTGAAGAAAAGGCGGAGTTGCTGGCGGATTTGGAAGAAAGAACCACACGCGCGGCTAAAAACGCAGCAAAAACGTCACTTTTAGGTTTTGCCACACAGGTCTACCCCGGATTCAAGATCGGCCCCCACCACCGAAAGCTCTCAAAGATATTCACGGACGTAATTGAGGGCAAGAAAAAGCGCGTCATTATTAATATCGCGCCGCGTATGGGTAAGTCCGAGTTCTCGTCCTACCTGTTCCCCGCCTACTTCATGGGGCACTACCCGGAAAAGAAGATCATCATGGGCACGCACACGGCCAGCTTGTCCGAAGACTTTGGTCGGCGCGTAAAGAACTTAATTGACAGTGAAGAATACAAAGACATATTCCCGGATACACAGATCGCAGAAGACCAGAAGGCTGCAGGCAAATGGAGTACAGCTTCCGGCGGACAGTATTACGCAGCAGGTGTTGGTGGCGCACTGGCCGGTCGTGGTGCAGACCTTTTTGTTATCGACGACCCGCACTCCGAACAAGACATGAAGGCTAACAGCCGTCTGGCGTTTGATTCGGCGTGGCAGTGGTTCCAGCAAGGTCCGTTACAGCGTTTGATGCCCAACGGGGCAATCATTGTCATCATGACACGGTGGAGTCTGATTGACTTGACCGGCAGGCTGATTGACTATCAGATCAAAAACCCGGACAGTGACCCATGGGAGATCGTAGAGCTGCCTGCTATCTTGGGGGAGGGCACGGATAACGAGAAGTCGTTGTGGCCGGAGCAGTGGCCGCTTGAGGTACTAAAGTCCAAGAAAAGCGGCATGGACCCGCGGTACTGGAACGCGCAATACATGCAGAACCCCACGTCTGAAGCCTCCGCCATTATTGGGCGGGGTGCGTGGAAGATATGGGAAGAAGACGAACCACCGCAGTGTGAGTATGTAATACAGAGCTGGGATACGGCGCACGAACAGAAAACCAGCTCTGACTACAGCGCATGCACCACATGGGGTGTGTTTTACAACGATGAGGATGGTGGCGCACCGAATTTGATCCTGCTGGATGCGTTTAAGGATCGCATGCAGTTCCCGGAGTTAAAACAGGTGGCGTACAAGCATTGGAAGGAGTGGTCGCCAGATGCCTTCATTGTGGAGAAAAAAGCAGCAGGCGCCCCGCTTATTCAAGAGTTTCGGGCAATGGGTATTCCCGTGGATGAGTTCACGCCCAGCCGAGGCAAGCAACGAGGCACAACTGACAAGGTTGCACGACTCAACGCCATCGCGGACTTCTTTTACAGCGGAAAGGTTTGGGCACCGGACACACGGTGGGCAAGAGAAGTAATTGAAGAACTCGCCGCCTTTCCGGTAGGCGAACATGACGACTACGTAGATACGATTTCACAAGCGCTGCTGCGCTACCGGCAAGGAGGGTTCGTACGCCTGCCATCGGACTACGAGGACGAGCCGACATTTTTCAAGCGCAAAACGCACGCGTACTATTAAGGACACATCATGGCAATAGATAAAGCACTGTACCAAGCCCCGGTAGGCATGGAGGAGTTAGTTGGTGAGCCGGACATTGAGATTGAAATCGAAGACCCGGAGTCAGTCAGTATTCGTGCTGATGGGTTAGAGATTGAGATTGAACCCGGTGCGGAAGAAGGAGAAGACTTCAACGCTAACCTTGCAGAACAGATGGACGCGGGAGAGCTGTCTTCGTTAGTAGGCGAGGTTCTTGATGACGTAAAGAACGACTTGTCTGCACGCAAGGATTGGGAAGATACGTACAAGAACGGCTTGACGTTGCTTGGCCTCAAGTATGAGGAGCGCACAGAACCGTGGGCGGGTGCGTGTGGTGTGTATCACCCCATGATTACGGAAGCGGTCATTCGGTTCCAATCAGAAACGATTACAGAGACGTTCCCGGCCAAAGGTCCGGCAAGAACGAAAATTATTGGCGACGAAACGCCAAACAAGAAAGAAGCAGCCGTTCGTGTTGAAGAAGACATGAACAACTACTTGACTGACAAGATGGCGGAGTTCAGGCCAGAGCACGAACGCATGTTGTTTTCGCTGCCTGCTGCGGGTTCTGCGTTCAAGAAAATCTATTTTGATATCAACACCGAGCGCCCGGTATCGTTATTTGTACCGGCAGAAGACATCATTATTCCGTACGGCACAACAGAGTTGGGGACATGTCCGCGGTTAACACACCGCATGCGCAAGACGGAAAATGAAATCGTTAAACTGCAAAAAGCCGGGTTCTACCGTGAGGTGGAGCTTGGTGACCCGCCGAAAAACACAAACGAGATTCAACAGAAAAAAGATAAAGAAACAGGCATATCGGCGTCGTTTGATGACCGCTACGAGATATACGAGGTTCACGTTGACCTTGACTTGCCGGGCTTTGAAGACAAGGATAAAGATGGCGAACTCACGGGCATTGCACTCCCGTATGTCGTAACGATTCTGCGTGGCTCTGATGAAGTGTTGGCTATTCGTCGCAACTGGCGTGAAGACGACGAGCTAAAACAAAAGCGTCAGCACTTTGTGCATTATGTGTATGTGCCCGGTTTGGGGCCGTATGGCTTCGGGCTATTTCATTTGATTGGTGGCTACGCCATGTCAGCAACGTCGCTAATGCGACAACTGGTGGATGCAGGCACACTCAGTAATTTGCCGGGTGGGTTGAAGTCCAGAGGGTTGCGTATTAAAGGCGACGATACGCCGATTGCACCGGGCGAGTGGCGTGACGTAGATACAGGTTCAGGAGCAATTCGTGACAACATATTGCCGTTACCTTACAAGGAACCATCGGCCACTCTATACAGTCTCCTTGGTACTATCGTTGAGGAGGGCAGACGTTTCGCTGCGACTGCCGATATCCAAGTGTCCGATATGTCGGCTAATACGCCGGTGGGAACAACTCTGGCCGTACTTGAGCGAACCCTCAAAGTTATGTCTGCCGTACAAGCGCGAGTTCACTACGCGCTTAAACAAGAACTCCGACTGATCAAAGACATCATCCGTGACTACACGCCGGATGAGTACAGCTATCAACCAGAGTACGGTTCACCTCGCGCCAAACGTGAGGACTACGATGACGTAGACATCATCCCCGTTTCAGATCCTAACGCGGCAACCATGAGTCAACGCGTGGTGCAGCATCAAGCAGCACTGCAGTTGGCGCAAACCGCACCACAGCTATACGACATGCCGTTGTTGCACCGGCAGATGTTGGAGACGTTGGGCTTTAAAGATTACGCAAAGCTTGTGCCGTCAGACGACGACATGAAACCAACTGACCCAATTTCGGAAAACATGAACGTGTTGAACCTAAAACCGGTCAAAGCGTTTATGTATCAGGATCATGAAGCGCACATTCGGGTGCATATGAGTGCAATGCAAGACCCGCTGGTGCAACAACTGGTGGGGCAAAACCCACAAGCGCCCATGATTCAACAAGCGATGATGGCGCACTTGATGGAACACATCGCGTTTGCTTACCGGTCGAAGATTGAGAAAGCGTTGGGTGCTGATCTGCCGATGCCGGGTGAGAAGATGAATCCAGCAGTTGAGGTGCAGTTGTCACGTCTGGTTGCACAAGCAGCGCCTATGGTGCTGCAGGAAAGCCAGAACATTGTGGCGCAACAAGAAGCAGCCGCCCAACAGCAAGCCATGGCACAAGACCCGATGTTGCAGCTTCAGCAGGCTGAGTTGCAGCTACGTGAGCAAGAGATTGAAATAAAGCGCATGAAGATGCAAAGCGACGCAGAAATAGCGGCGGAGAAGTTAAAACTTGAACAAGAGAAAGTAAACGCGCAGGCAATGATTGAAGGGCTAAAAGTTAGTTCCGACATCGCGTTTAAACAAAACAAGCTAGAAGCTGACAACGAACGTGAAGGCGTTCGCATCGGTGCAGACATCGCTAGACAGCGCCAAGACTTGGAGATGAGAAATCGACAAGCAACTAAACCGCAACCTAAGGGAGGCAAATGACAACCGTACAAGAGTACACATCGTTCGTAGACGTTCTGCGCAAAAAAATTCGGGACGACATGAACAATTATTGTGACGACATCGCAGGTGGTGCCTGTGCTGATTATGCGGCGTATACAAAGCTCTGTGGTGTGATTCAAGGTCTAGCTATCGCAGAGCGCCATTTACTTGACCTTGCTGAGAAAGCGTTGAAGGACGATAACGATGAGTGAACTACTTCTTCCGCAATATTTGAAAGACTTGATAGACGCGGAAAAAAACATAGACGGTGAAACAGTAGACGCACCCGGTGATGAGGCAAAAGCACGACAGTTGCCCAAACCGTCGGGGTACAAGATTCTTTGTGCGGTGCCGCCTGCTGAAGATACGTTTGAGGATTCAATGCTTGTGAAGGCGGCTATATCGCAACGCATTGAGGAGCAGACGACTACCGTGTTGTTTGTAGTGGCAGTTGGTCCTGATGCTTACAAGGACAAAGAACGGTACCCATCGGGGCCGTGGTGTAAAGAAGGGGATTTTGTTCTGGTGCGTGCGTACAGCGGCACACGGTTCACAATTCATGGGCGTGAGTTCCGCGTGATCAATGAAGATCAGGTTGAAGGCACGGTGGAAGACCCGCGTGGTTACGCACGCGCAGCGTAAGGAGACAGACATGCCTAATGAAGAATACATGACTGAGCTGAAGATTTCGGGGCGTAATGACGATGATTTGCCGGATATTCGTCAACCCGATGACAATGATGTTGAAATTGACATTAGTGCCGAGTCCGATGTTGAGATCGAAATTGAAGACGATACCCCGGAGGAAGACAAAGGTCGTAAACCGTTAGAACGTAACGTTGACGACCCGTCTGATGACGAGATTGAGCAATACAGCGACAAGGTGCAAAAACGCATCAAGGAGCTGGCGCATGCGCGTCATGACGAGCGCCGTGCCAAGGAAGCCGCCCTGCGGGAACGCGAGGAGGCTATCCGGGTTGCTCAACAGCTTGTGGAGGAAAACAAGAAGCTGCGGGGGTACGTCAATACTGGAGAACAGACCTTTGCCGAGGTACTAAAGTCCAAGGCTGAGGCCGATCTTGAGATGGCTCGTCGTAAGTACAAGGAAGCTGCCGAAGCGTACGACACCGACGGAATGCTGGCAGCGCAGGAGGAGTTGGCAGACGCCAAGTTGCGGCTTGACAAGGCAATTAATTTTAGGCCAACCTCTTTACAAGAAGAACCGGAACAGGTATATAGTCAGCCATCACCTCCACCCGAGGCGCGTCCAGACGAAAAAACCCTGCGCTGGCAGGCAAGAAACCAGTGGTTTGGCGCACCCGGATATGAGGAAGTCACTGCTTTGGCCCTCGCTACGCATCAGCGCTTAACCGCCGAGCACGGGATGGATTACACCCGGACTGACGAATACTACGAGAAGATTGATTCTCGCCTCAGAGAAAAGTTCCCGGAAGTTTTTGGGGAACCGCAAAAGCCACAGGGCGCTCCTCCTTCGAAAAAACCAGCCGCGACCGTTGTCGCACCCGCTGCGCGTTCTGCCGCAACAAAAAAGATTAAGTTAACAAAATCGCAAGAAGCGGTCGCGTTGAAGCTTGGTCTAACCCCAAAACAGTACGCTGTTGAATTAATGAAGCTGGAGGCTCGTAATGGTTAATCGTACCCCTCGTGAACTTGAAACACGCACTAGTGAAACTCGGCCTGACTACAAACCGCCGAGCGTTCTGCCAGACCCGACACCTGATCCTGATTATGGATTTCGTTGGATTGCTACGCATGTGTTTAGCCAAGCTAACCCGTCTCACGTGTCAAAACAGATTCGTGAAGGCTGGGAACCGGTAAAAGCTGAAGACCATCCCGAATTGATGTTGCCTGCTAACGCAAACGGTAATGTTGAAATGGGCGGTCTGCTCCTATGCAAAATGCCCAAGGAGAAGATCAAAGCGCGTAACGATTACTACCAACGTCAGGCAGAAGGCTGGATGCAGTCGGTTGACAATAATTTAATGCGTCAGAGCGACCCGAGGATGCCCCTCTTTAACGAGAGAAAGTCCACGACTAGCTTTGGCAAAGGTGTGAAGTAAACACTAACTTTGGAGTAAAGCTATGGCATATCCTACAGTTGACAAGCCGTATGGCTTGAAGCCGATCAATCTGATCGGCGGTCAGCCCTATGCCGGTTCCACTCGCCTGATGAAGATTGCATCTGGTTACAACACCAGCATCTACTATGGCGACGTGGTAAAGCGTGTGTCAAACGGTACCGTGGAGAAAGACACGGGCACCAGCACCGCTACCCCGGTGGGCATTTTCCTTGGTGTCACGTACACCAACCCCACAACTTCGCAGAAGCAGTTTGCTCAGTACTGGCCTGCCGGTACCGTTGCAAGCGACGCTTACGCTTATGTGGTTGACGACCCGGACGTTCTGTTCAAAGTGGTAACGGTTTCGACCGGTACGACTGTGGCGTTCTACGGTCCTGAGCTGGTTGGCGAAAACGCTGTCATGGTGCAAAACGCAGGTTCGAACACCACTGGTGATTCGGCTGTGGGCATTTTTGGCGGTAACACCGCAACCACCGCATCGTTCCCGTTGCGTATTGTTGATTTGGTACCGGATACTTCGAATGGCGCTAACGGCTATTGCGAGTACATCTGCAAATTCAACGCACCGTACGCAGCTTCGAACAATACTGGCACCGTGGTCACCATGACCGGTGGTCATCAGTATCTCAACCCGACAGGCGTATAAGGAGTAAATCATGGCTATTTCACGCGCTCAGTTATTGAAAGAGCTGCTGCCCGGCCTGAACGCTCTGTTCGGTCTGGAGTACGCACGTTATGGCGAAGAACACAAGGAAATCTACGAAACCGAGACTTCCGAGCGTTCGTTCGAAGAAGAAACCAAGCTGTCAGGCTTCAGTGCCGCACCGGTGAAGAACGAAGGTTCTGCAATCGCGTACGACAACGCACAAGAAGCATGGACTGCTCGTTATAACCACGAGACTATCGCTCAGGGCTTCTCCCTGACCGAAGAAGCGATTGAAGATAACCTGTACGACTCGCTGTCGTCGCGTTATACCAAAGCGCTTGCACGCTCGATGGCTTATACCAAGCAGGTCAAGGCAGCGGCTGTTCTAAACAACGGCTTCTCGTCTAGCTACACTGGTGGCGATGGCGTGGCGTTGTTTAGTTCGCAGCACCCACTGGTATCTGGTGGCACCAACAGCAACATTCCGACGACCCCTGCTGATTTGAACGAGACTTCGCTTGAAGCCGCCGTTATTCAAATCGCTGCATGGACTGACGAACGTGGTCTGCTGATTGCTGCCAAGCCTCGTAAGCTCATCATCCCGTCGGCTCTGCAGTTCGTTGCGACCCGTCTGTTGGAAACCAGCCTCCGTGTTGGCACTACCGACAACGACATCAACGCGCTGAAGAACAACGGTTCCATCCCGGAAGGTTACGCTATCAACCACTTCTTGACCGACACGAACGCATGGTTCCTGACCACTGACGTTCCTAACGGCATGAAGCATTTTGTACGCGTTCCTATGGCAACCGGAATGGATGGTGATTTTGACACCGGAAACGTACGGTACAAGGCCCGTGAACGTTATTCGTTCGGCTGGTCGGACCCGCTCGGAATGTACGGTTCGCAAGGCGCGTAACGTAAAACCCGCATAAACACTGGGTTTTCAGGGGGCTTCGGCCCCCTTTTCTTTTTCTTGCGTTATGGGTTAGTTCGATGATACATTGCCTGTTACTAAGTCTAACAGGAGGATGTATGGATACCGCAAACTTACCCAAAACCCGCAAAGAAGCCCAAGCCACTGGCGCTAAGTACTACTTCACCGGGGAACCGTGCAAACACAGACACATAGCCCCACGCAAAACAAAAGGCGCATGTATCGAGTGTTTAAAAGTGGAGTGGCAACAAGCCGCGGATAAGCGGGCGGAGTACTTTAAACAGTACAACCAACGAGAAGACGTAAAAGACAATAAACACGAGTGGTACCAGAAAAACCGTGAACGCGTTATTGCCACCGCCCAAACACGTTCTGTCGAACAATTGCGCGAGTACCGCAACGCATGGAAAGAAAACAACAAAACGCAAATACGTGCAGACACTAAAGCCCGACGACGTAAACATCGGCAAGCAACACCAAAATGGCTAACCAGAACGCAAAAATCACAAATACGTCAAATTTATCAAATTGCTATTACTATGTCGCAAACAACTGGTGAACAATATGTGGTGGATCACATCGTGCCTTTGCGTTCTGACGAAGTTTGCGGTCTTCACGTGCCGTGGAATTTGCGCGTAATCACACAAGAAGAAAACTTGAAAAAGTCGAACAAGCTGCTTGACGCCACCTTAACGCAGTAGTATAAAACCGTTAATCCGGGAACCCCGGTGTGGCAAACAGTCCCGGCTGACGACATGCAGACTGCCACACTGAACTCGCATGTGAGGACAATTTATTATGGGAATTGCAACTACCCAAGCAATCTGGCGTTCGGGCGGTAACGACTCGACGCGTCAAGCATACTGCGGCTCGATGTTGATGGCTGCAACCTTTTACTCTGCAAACACGGCTACTAGTTCCAACGCCGTCGTTGCGTTAGGGCAAACAGATCAAGTCATTCTTCCTGCTAACGCAGTTGTTGTGTCTATTCTGGTTACTGACCCTACAACGGCGGGTGCGATCAACGTCGGCTACACCATTATTGGCGGTGCATCTAATGCGTCGTACTTTGTGTCGGGTTTGACTACAACCAGTGCCAAGACAGTTACGCCGGGTTCAACCAACGCTGGCGGCGGCATGGGTATCACACCTTCGGCAAGTAATAACTTTGTTATTACGGTTGAAGACGGTGGTTCGGCGTCTGGCAATGTTGGCGGCACCATTCTGTACTACGTCACTGACTATCTGCTTGGACAGCAAAACGTCTGATAGGAGGCCATCATGGCTATGCAAACAGACGTTAAAGCCAAAAGTATTGGTTCAACCGGCTTGGTGTATGAGGGGCGCACAAGGGTCAAAAGCGTGCTTATTGGCCCGACTTCTAGCGCAGGAAATGTCACGTTGGTTGATGGGGGGACAAACGTATTTGTTATCCCCACGACTGCTAACGGCGAAACTTTTGCTGTACTAATTCCTGATC
>Ga0315909_10008809_pt1 | contig 11006 bp, 13 predicted proteins | sample LakEriMetagenome_11_FD_203527 | JGI IMG/M metagenome (GOLD analysis project Ga0315909, IMG submission 203527) | Freshwater fungal communities from buoy surface, Lake Erie, Ohio, United States - Buoy 2 MA125 | ecosystem: Environmental > Aquatic > Freshwater > Lake | place: USA: Lake Erie, Ohio...
TCTGTCAGGTTACTCGATGACGCGATGGTCTCTGCACCAAACGGCCCGATGACAACCGCCGGCATCCGGGCCGATGGCATCCGGGCGATCTCCACGGCAGGAGACTGGCAGATCACGATGTTCGCTCGCGGCACCCCCGGCAGATTCAATGCCTGCACCTGCTCCAGCACCGTGTTTAGGATCGTCGTGAGTTCGGCAGGCAAGTCACACCTGCTTTCGGGTCAGGACGATCCACCGGGCATCCAGCGATGCCAGGGACGTGCTCAGCACACGCCACCGCTCGCCGGTCGAGTCAATCACGATGTCGTCCACCTGCACCCCCCGGGCTCCCGGCTGCGTGGCGTTGAGGCTGAATGATCTCTCGTCGCCCGTGATGTCGATCCCCGCCATGGCCGCACGCCTCCGATCGACAGGACCGGAGACAGCGTTATCCACGGTGACTGACGTTGCCCCGTCCGGCCGGATCTGCCGCAGGGTCACCACCTCGCCGCCGTCGAAAATCGTGTAGTCCCCGGAGATGTCCAGCGTCATGTCGTGGCCTCGCCCAACTCCTCAAATGGACCGGTGGCCGCTGAGAGAAGCATATTCAGTTGGGCAATCTCCCCGAGGATCGCCGTCCGATAGCCGTTCCAATCCACGTTCTGGCCGTCGACGTTGTAGCTCGGCTTCGGATTGGCCGACTCGGTGGCGAGTGCCGCGAGTAGGTTGCTACGGATCGTCGCGATCTGCTCGGCGTCTGTCGCCACTACAGCACCTGCACGGACGGGGGGGCCTCAATCTCCAGTTGCTTTGCCGCGAGAGTCCGGCCGCCCCGACCGCCCGCACTGTTGAACGCCCGCACGGCATCCTCCACCGTGTCGGCATTCACCTCGAACCAATCGCCGCCAGCACGGGGACGCAATCGCCACCCGGTCACCGGCCGCGTCTGGACAGGAGCCACTGCGTCCACGCTCTCCACCGTCTCCACACTCTCGGGGGCCGTCGCATCAGATTTCGCCTTCGCCATTCGCACACCTCAGAAAGAAAAAACCCACGCCGGTTTTGGGCCGACGTGGGCAGAGTCAATCGGCCTGATCGTCAGCCGGTTAGGCAGTACACTTCACCATGTAACGCGGGTCCATCGTCGCGTAGGCACCGCGTTCGCTGGCCTTAAACTGCATGACGATGTCCGAGTGGAATTCGGCCTCGTTGTTCGCAGGGGCCTGCACCACCGTGAGGGGCCAGTTCTCCATGTAGCGGAACGCCTTGGTCAGATCGCCGAGATACCAGGTGGTATCGGTGGCCATCCGGCTCGCAAGGAAGTTGGTCGAAACGATCGTGTAGCCCTGAATCGGGTTGCCGGTCTTCGTCTCCGTCGGGTTGCCGGTGGTGGCGTAACCCGGGGTCGTCACGGTGATTTCCGTGGCGTTGACGATCCGCCGCGCCGTGTACAGATTCTGCCGAGTCACAATCAGGTGCTTCGGCTGAATCAGGATCGGCAAGCCGGTTTCTGGGTCGAGCATCCCCGAAAACAACCGCTCGGCATTGTCGACATCGTTCCAGTCCACCAACGCATTCGACGCTTCCAGATTGTCCCAATTGTGGGTGCCGGAGTTGTCTCCGTAGGTGGCGATGGTGTTGTCCCGGTACCGGTAGCGATGATCGGTTGTGTTCTCGTCGATCACACAATCGATGGCCCGCAACTCCTTGCTGGTGGCGAGTGACTCGCCGACCTCACGACACCGATCTTCCAGAACGCCGGTACGATCGAAGAAAATCGCTTCCTTCGTCACGCCGACGATCAACCCCCGCTTGGTAGTGACAGGGGTGTCGATGTAGGTCTGTGACACGCCAGCCCGGGGATAGGGTCGCCCTTCCTCGACCACCAGTGCCTCATCGCCGATCTTGCTGATGCCCGGGATACGCTCGCCGCTGAACTGCGTAGAGCGTGAGGGAATCAGGCCAGAGAAGACGTAGGCTTCCTGCTCGTAAGCCTGCATGATCTCATTGTACAGCACCTGTCCGCTGATCTTGGCGAACTGGCTGCTCGCGACCAGACTGGCGGTTTCCCGCAGTTCGCTGCTGCCGTTGCTTCGAGGATCGTACAGGTTGACCATCTCGCGGCCGTCCGGCACGAAGTGCTCGAACAGTTGCCGAAGCGAGAAGTCCCCGAACTTCAAAGCCCCGCTCTTCAAGCCCTCTGCGAAATCCGAGTTGAATTTCTCCACGTCTCCATCACGCTGGGCCGCTTCGAACAGCCGCCGCAACTGCTTCACGTTCACCATGGTTTTGGCTCCTGTTCTTAGCGTTCTTGGGTGCAGACCACATAGTCCACATTCAGGGTTTCAAGATTGGTTCCGCCGTTCTTCACGCCAAGGGCAATCTGCATCTCAGTCGCCGACGTGAAAACGTAGTCATGCTGGGCCACCAGCACGCCGTCAACGAAGAAACTGACGTAGGCATTGGTCGACGAATACGGCATGTACTCGATTTTCAACGTCTGGTACGCCGCCCCGCCCGCAGTCACGGCACGCTTCGCCAGATTGTTCAGGTTGGCGGCTGACAGCTCGGTCGTGATCTGCGTCGTGGAGTTGCTGGTCTCAGCGATCCAGACAGTCCCGCCGTCCACTTTGTGGAGGTTCGCACCGGAATAACTGGAAGGGGGGCCCCCTCCGTTGTCCACGAGCGAATTCGCTCCGACAGCATCCATCACGCCAACAAGGATGTTCGCGTCGTCCGTGTTGGCCTCAGTGAACTGGATGCGGGCCTCGAACAGAAGAGGCTTGTTCGCCGTGAACTTGAACACCTCATTCGCCGACTCAACATAGGCTTCATCGTTGTCGGCCACGGTGCCATCGCTCGGCACAATGGCCAAGATCCCGCCGACCGCATCGCCAACGCTCGCGGTCCCTGTGTCAGTCAACGTGGTGACCCAATCGGCCGAGTCCACGTCACGGTTGAAATCGTCTTCGATTGTGAATTGCCGCCGCTTCGTCAGCAGATCCGGCAGTCCGTCAGTTCGCGCAGCCATGTATGGTGCTCCTTAGTTGGCACGAATGGCAGCGATGAACTGCCGGGTATCAGTGGGGTATTTCGTCGCAGTCGCCGCAGGAGGGGAAGCCGCTGGACGTGATCCACGTTGTCCCGCAGGCCACGACTCCAGCAACGCCGCTCGCTTGTCCGCAGGGACAGCCTGCAACGCCGCCAACCGCTCGGGGGTCACGTCTCGGCCAGCCGATTCGAGAAGCTTGCGGGCATCGTGCTCAGCCTTGATGGAGCCCACGGATTCAACGAGGGAATCCAACTTGCCCATGATCGCCTCAACCGACTCGGCCATCTTCTTGACCTCTTCGCCCGCCATCTCCTCCATCTCGCCCTCTGGGGCAGCGGGAGCGGAGGGGGCTTCGGCAGTCAGCATCTCTTGCGCCTTGAGGATCGCCGCGATCTTCTTCATCTTCTCGGATCGATCCGCACCAGAGGCAAGCACCTCTGACACCATCGCCGAAAAGTAGTCGCTCTCGTTCTCTTTCATCGGCTTGTCGGCGTACTCGCCCATCCCCTCAGCGGCAAGCACCTTCTCTTCGCCCGCCATCTCGGCGGCTTCTCGAATCGTCATACGCTTCCCCTCGCTCTCAAAAAGCCCCGCGTTTGTGGCAGGGGTCTGAACCAGATCCACGGAATACACCTTGTCGACCGACTCCACCACGACGGATGCCCCATCCATCCTCACGGCTCCCTCTGCGTGATGCGAGAGTCCGAGGCGATTGGGATTGCGTTCCGCCGCTTCAGCGACGACGTCCGCTTGGGGGTGGCTCTTGAGGTAGTGCAGATCCCCATACACACCGTCGGGCATCTGGCGGACATTGCGAATCCAACCGAACGCATCCGAGACGGGACGATCCTTGCCCTCGCCTCGTGGATGGTCGATGTTGACCGGGGCACCCTCGTACAGACGGGCTGCTTGCTCCATCGCCTTGGGGGAGTACGTCCGCCCGTTGCGTGAAGTCGGCCCGAGAATCCGCACGCCCTCGATCAGTCCGGAATCCCTGTCGATCCGGCTGGGGGCAATCGCTGTCTGTTCGCGGAGGTGTCGTCTCATGTCTCCCGATTATGGATGCGGGAGACAGCGGAGCAAGGGCAATTGATGGCTTCGTACAAAAGACAGACCTTAGGCTAAATTTAGCCGAAGGTCGCCCCGTTGCGTTTCGTGCCTGAAAACAAGGCTAGAAGCGCTCTGACCTTGCCCCGATCGGCCGACTCTGCACCCGAACATAACAGCGGCATCGTGGATGCGCAGGGGGGCCGCCGTTCTCAACAATCGTGTTGATTGCCCTCCCCGCGATGATGCCCTCCAGGACAGTCCCCCACAGATCGACCGGCTTGCCATCGAGTGGATCGCAGATGGCGCAGACCTTTTCATCTCGCATCGTGACCCACACCGGTTCGAGCGTGAGGCCGATCAGTGCAAGGGGGATCTTGACGCTGTTCATCCCGTGGGTCTGGGCTTCGGTCGTCAGCGTCGCGGCTGTCAGTGTGTCACGGTCTGGCCCCATCGCCCGGATCAACACGCCCTCAACATCCATTGACGTTCCGGTCCTCAGCACCTCTGCTGATGCCTGAATGATGTCGCGGGCTGTGTTGGTCGACGATGACGCCGATTCTGCTGCCATCGACGACGCCCGCAAGAGGGCTTGGCGATTGACTTCAAGACGTGACGAATCATCGACCCCACCCGGAACCAACTCATCGGCGTGTAGAGCGTGGCTTGCCAGAAAGATTCCCAGCAAGATCAGCATGAGCTCCTTCTTCCGCTCATCCTCCCATCGTTGCCAGTCAGCCGCAGACACACGCGACGGATCGGGCGGGTCTCCCAGCAGTTCCCGCAGTTCCCGCCGCTGCCGTGCTGTCAGTCGCGACAGTCTCCGGGCAAAGTCACGCTCCACTCCCATTCGATCCGCGAGTTCGCTCACTGTTGCAGACCCTCCAAGATCGCCTTGGCTTCGGGCAGGGTGCTGACGCTCTCCAATGCCGCGACGATCGCCGCTTGAAGGGTGCCCGCGTTCTCCACCGAACCGCAGGCCGAACAGTCGCACGACTCCGAGACATTGCCCACGATGCCCGCAGCCCATTGTGCCCCCGTGTCCCCGCCCCAGCCCAGCCACGCGACATACCCCGCGTCTCGCCACGGCTCATTCTTGTACTCGGGAGCTACCGCCTTGTTCTTCTCGTGACGCCCGAAGAATGACGCCATCCGCCCGACAGTATCGCGGGAGAGTCGTTCCCCGCTGGCCAGTTGATTGGCCCGAGTCCATCCAACTTGCGTCATCCCCGCCACCGCGTCGCCGTGTTCGTCCCGCCACTTCAGCACCTTCTTCGCGTTGTTCCTCGCAGCTTCGGGTGCATCATAGCTGTCTTCCGCTTCGGCAAATTTGTCTACCGTGGTAGACACAACGGGGGCCGCAGGTGGGGGAGCCTCCTCCGCTCTGTTCTGCTGCTCCTGCTCCCAGTCCAGACCCGCTTGGGTCGCAGCCGTCTTCTTGCTCAGCAGACCGTTCTGGATCTGGATCGCCTGCACGTTGGCGAGTTCTTGCGGGTTGCGGGATGCGACGCTGGGCTTCTCCGTGTTGATGTCGATCAGTGCCTCGATCTCCTGCCATGGCCGTTGAGGCAAGATCCCCCTCTCCCATTCGAACCGCAACACCTTCCACAGCAGCCCCTCGAACGCCCTCGCGAAGAACGCTTGGTCCGCCTCACGGGCTTTGACGAAGGGAGACTCGGCCACGAGGGTGGAGGCGTAGTTGGCGTTGCTGGCATCTCCCGACACCATGTACTCCGGCATCGCCCATCGCACGCCGACGATCCGCAAGAGTTGTTGGGAGACGGCAAGAAACCCATCATTCCGCTCCGCACCCATTGGCCCCGGCTTGTAGACCAGCCCCGGGCTCGGCTTGAGGATCGTGCCCGGCTTGTATTGCTGAACTCTCTGCTGCTTCTGGCCGCCGCCGATCACCTGCCGACCGTATTGGGCTACGGCATCACTGGCCCCCAGCGTCTGTATGCTGGCCTGTGATGTGCCCGGGGGAGCCTCCAGAATCCACGCGATGGCCGCCTGAAGGGCAGCACCTTCGGCCATGTTCCGGCGAAGCTTGGCCTCTCTGGCGATCTCCTCGACGATCAGGAACAGATCACTCACCCCCCGCTTGGCGTTACGCGGGCTCCCTCTGGAGATGTGGAGCATCTTCCGCTCAGGCACATAGTCCCAGTCCATCCCCCCATCGTCGCGAGTGACGTGATAGCCGAGTGCCATGTCCGGCCGGCGCTCAGGCGTGCGAATGCCGAAACTCCACGACGTGGGGCCGTCGTAGTCGTCCAGCCAGTCCTCCAGTTGCCGGACGTTGCCAGGCTCGCGGATCTGGTCGGGCTCCAGCACGCACAGCGTAGGGGCTCCCGTCAATCCGGGCTCCAGATAGGCGAACGCCTCCCCATCCTCTCGGCTGCGGTGGTGGAGTTCCCGATCGAGGCTGCCCGTCATGTCGTGCGAGTCACAGAACCGATCGATGATTCGCTGGCACAGATCAGCCAGCCCCGTATCCTGGGATTGGGCCGTGAACACGAACCCCGGGCCAAAGGTGTACTCTGCCAGCCTGTCGAGTGCCGCTGTGCTGACAGGCGTCAGGAGCCCCAGATTGCGGGCCGCTCCCCGGATGTACGCCAGATCGATCTCGGTGTCATAGTACGGCTTGTAACGGCCGTCCGCTCGATCGGTCAACGACGTGAACGGGTTGACCGCCGACGGGTAGCCGAAGGTGGGATCGTCGTACAGGTAGCCTCTCCTGTCGATCGTCTCGGGAACAAACGCCTCAAACAGTCTCGCCAGTGCCTCGCTCATGCTTCCGCTCCTGTATCCGCAGTGTCTTGATCTTGCGCCCGCATCGCTGACATTCGCGATACTCTACGCCCTGTGTGCTCGATCTTACCCGAGTCATCGCCCCGCACGAACACCGAACCATGCCGCAGGGATGCCGTCGCCCTAACCGCTCCATGCCAGATCCTCCGCGTCTTCGGGCTCGCCGACCATGCCGTTCAAGCACCGCACAGCCATTTCCAACGCATCCGGCCCGTCGTCGTGGTCACCACGCGGGAACTCGCCCAACTGATCCAAGAGTAGCCGCGTCCCCGGGTTGTCTCGGAAGCGGAACAGATCAGCCGCCAGCAGTGGCCCGAGGCTCGACACCCGCAGCACTTTGTTGCCCGTGTTGACGATGGTCTGGAGGGGCATCACGCATCCGGCAGACATGGCCGCACTTTGGAAAGACTCGCCCAGCACCCTCTGGAATCCGTTCCCCTCCAGCACCATCAAGTTTGCCTGATGCCGCTGGTACATCGCCACGGCATCAACGGCAATCTCTGTCTCCGCTCTCCGCCTGATGTCCGCGTCGATCCACAGCCGCCCGCCAGACCGACCCACGAAGACGATGGCCGAGTAGTCGCCCTTGCGGTCATCGGCACCTAGCGAAGGATCGACAGCCACCACACCCACATCGAACGCTTCAGGCCAGCGGGCAGCCATGCACCGATCGCCGAGGAATTGGCCCCATTTGCTTTCGCCCCACTTGCCGGGGCGTTGCTGGTACATTGCCCGCCACCAGTATTCCGACCGTTGGGCCTGCATCTCCCGCAGCCTGTCAGCCGGGTATCGTTCTGGCCAGAGGGCTTCCCCCGGCTGCCGCCCGAGTGGATCGCCTCCCTCTGCAATCGCTGGCAACGTCAGTCGCCGGATCGCCCCGCCCGCCTTAAGCAGCCGACCGAAGATGTCGTCTTCATGCCACCGGGTCATGATCCCGATCGTCTTCCCCCCGGGCTCCAATCGCGTCGATGCCGTCGACTGCCACCAATCCCAATGGTTATTGCGGGTGGTCTGCGATAGGGCTTCCTCTGCGTTCTTCACCGGGTCATCGATGATCAGGAGATGTGCCCCCCGCCCTGTCATCGGGCCGCCGACGCCGGCCGTCGTCATCCCCCCGCCATCGGTCGTGCTCCAGTCGTCTGCCGCTGTGTTGTCGACCGACAGCCGGCGCGAGAACAACGGGCCGGCGCTCTCTTGGAAGACTTGCCTTGCCTTGCGTCCCCACGAACGGGCAAACGTGGCTTCATACGCTGCCAGCATCACCCGCCGCTCTGGCCACACCCCGAGATACCATGCGGGGAGGAAGCGGGAGACGAGTTCGCTCTTCCCGTGCCGTGGGGGAGCCTCGATCAGCAGGATCGGCTCACTCTGCCCCGTCAGTGTGTCAATGATTGCCTGATCGATGGCCGCGATGTGCCGGGGAATCCGGAATCGCCCGTTACTGGCCGTTCGGGCCATGATCGCCGGTGTTGCGCAGGTAGTCGAGATAACCTTGCTCATGTAGCAGCCCCCGGACTGTGTCTCCTACGCTGACGCTCACCCCCACGTTGACCTCTGCCGGTGGGGCTGGATCGTTCTGCCCGTGCATGTCGACCAACACCTTCGCCGCGTTGACCCTCGCCCGCTCATCCTCCCCACGTAAGGCCAGGTTCGCCATCGCCACGGGGATTGCCGCCAGCATCTGATCGGTCACCACCCACCCACGCCGCACAGCAGCCCCGATAAGACGCAGGTCCTTCCCGGCGGTCCGTTGGTCGATCTCTGCGCCCGGGCTCGCTGGCGGGGTCACTGGCGACGGCACGAGGGGTTTCCCCGTACCGCCCCCCAATCCCCCCTTCAGCGGCTTGTCGTCAGCGGGTCGGATCACAAGTTAGTCCCTCCAGAAAAACAACATGGTATCTTGCCAGCCTCCCCACACATCTTTTTCCAGTATCTGCGACCGGAAATTCGCGAGTGGGAAAGCATCTCGCAACCATTGTATCCTTGATCGGCACTTTCGTAAGTCTTTGTCAATCCTCATGTGATACTCAATCGCTATCGCTCGAATCCCATCCAATGGAAATCTCGCTTCCAGAATACTGAATTCAGCCCCTTCGATGTCGATTTTAATGCCTTGAGGCTTATGGGTTCGAATCTCTTCGGACAACGACAAGTTGCCAACAAACCTTTGTTTTCCACGTGATGACCTCGACGACCTCGCGGGAGTTTCAGAATTGAAAGATACCGACGACACTCCCTGAGATTTCGCAGAGACAAACCCGAGTTTCCAGAGTGTTTTACAAGAATTCAATTTCGTGTTGGCTGATCCGATTTCTAGATTTTCTTCGCACGCCTCATAGGCGACGACTTTGCAGCTCCGCATCTTTTCTGCCCAGACTGAAAAAGCACCGATGTTAGCTCCACAGTCAAGCCAAGTTTCCCCGCTCCTAAGTGTGAATCCAAGTTTTTTTCGTTCGTAGGATTCATTTTCGACAACCTCGCTTATTACTTGAGCATCTGCGTCGTTGCGCACATTGAATCGCAATCCTGCAGCAGTCGTTTTGCGATGAATCTGATTCATGGCTTCTGGATCCTTTTGCGTTCGGTTGCAGTTCTTCTTTCCCTCAGTGCGTCAATCTCTCCCTTCACTGAATCACAATTCCACATCTGTTTCAATGAGTAATATACAATCGTGTACCGAAAGGAATCTTTTGCTGTCTTTCGAATGGGAGTAACTCCGTGTAGCAACTTCTGGCCATCGAACAAAATCAACGAGCAATCTCCGATTGCGAACCCCATGCCAATTTCTGGACACGACAAGATTCCGCCCTGTGTCTTGTGTCGGAATCCAATCATTGCCGAACAGACAGAAGCAAAATTTCCAGAATCAAAATGATATTGAAGCGGATTGTTATAGTTCACGATCCCCGATGTGAAAACACTTTTGGGGATGACCCACTCCGGACGTACCTTTCCAAGCATTTCAGCGTGGGCTCGATGCAATTCGGGAAACCATTTTTCATATTCGGAATTCGCGAATGATGCCGCCCCGCAAACAATCGAATGCTCTGAAGGACATTCGAACGCCATTGATGTTGCCCTGCATGCGTGACCTCGCAAAACATTTCTTGGCGAGTAACCAAAAATTCGACTTCTGGAAACCAGTCCACTTGTGCGAGTGCTTGTAGAATATTTGATGGTTTGCACGGCTTGCCGCGCATTCAGGACGGCCGGATTCCTTATGTTGGCCAAATACACAATCTTCGGAACGCTGTCGACGGTGACAACCGTGTCCTCCTCGATCAAAAGATCGTAATCCTCATTGGATGCGGATCGTCTTTGATACTGTGAATAATCAATCTTGCGTTTCACGGCTTGGATTGACTGCATATCCGTTGGTCTCCAGAAGGTGAATGATTACTTCAGTGTTGTTGCTCAAGGCAAATTTTTCGGCGTGTTCTCCCATCGCATTCAATACCATTTCATACTGTTCCTGATCAAACACTAACACGACTTGGCGCACTGTGCTTGCAATATAATCCCTGTCTGCGTCTGATTGCTCTGCAGGTTTCGCGTCAATACTCTCTCCATCGAGAATCCCCGACTCTTCCGCCAACTCGGTGAACATATCCGCGAGTGCTTCCGAAGCCGTCTCGACCTCCTCCAGCAACTCCCGCAGCTTGTCCGCATCCGCTTCGGCCATCGCCCCGAGGGGGTCGATCGTCGCCAACAGCTTGTCGGCCTCCGCTTCGTTCACGTCCAGCACCAGCACCGGTACATCAGCGTTGCCCAGTGTCTCCGCCCGCAGGTGCCCGTCAATCAGCATCAGGCCACCCTCTGGGGTCTCCCGGGCCAGCACAGCACCAGCGATGCCGACCTCTGCCAGGATGCCGCGTAGGGCGTTCTGCTGCTGCTCTGGATGCGTTCGCCAATTCTTGGGGTTCGGCTGCAACTGGCTCGCGGGAACGTACCGCAGTTCCTTCACTCGGTTTCGGATGTTCACGAGTCCCTCACCTGCAATGTCGCCACGAAGATCCGCGTGTTGCTCCCGCTCGTGCTGGCCGTCACCGTCAGCACGTAATCGCTGCCAGCAGTCCCGCCGCTGATCCGCACTTTCGCCCCCTCGTTCGCTGCCACCGTC
>Ga0315909_10008810_pt1 | contig 11006 bp, 12 predicted proteins | sample LakEriMetagenome_11_FD_203527 | JGI IMG/M metagenome (GOLD analysis project Ga0315909, IMG submission 203527) | Freshwater fungal communities from buoy surface, Lake Erie, Ohio, United States - Buoy 2 MA125 | ecosystem: Environmental > Aquatic > Freshwater > Lake | place: USA: Lake Erie, Ohio...
ATTCACGGCACGTATGACCGCCGCACAGGCAGCTGAACGCAGAGATATTTCCAAGGTAACGACAGCCTTACTAAACACTACCGCTGCGCTAGCGCACACCTACGCCAGTCGTAAATTTTTGGACGGTGTGGCTACTGTTGGTTATGAAGACGGCAAGCCAACTGCTCAGTCTGTGGCGTTTGAAAGTATTAAGGAAATCAACTCGGTGTTTGATGGTCGTAAGATTACTGAAGATGATGTTGTCGAAGCGTCGGACGAAGTTATTAAATCGCCTAGAATCCGTACCTTGCTACAACGCACTGGTACTTGGGTAAAAATACCAGACTCGCCTACTTACGGCGCTCTTGTTGGGAAATACATACCCGGCCCTGTGTGGAACTATATGGTCGATATGCACGACCGTTCGCCACTGATTAACTCGCGCATCTTCAACGAAACAATGGGTTGGTTTAAAGAAGCTAAAACAGTTCTTAATCCCGGGACGCACGTCACTAACTTCTTAACTAACATCACGCTAAGTTATTTGCATAACATTCCTACAACTACTACGGCTCGTGCAGCTAGGTTGTTTGCATTGTACGAAATAGCGCCTAAGAAGCTGACCAGAGAAGAAATGCAGTTGATGCAAGAGTTCAATGCTTCTGGGGCTATATTGGGCGAGTACACTAGCGCCGAAGTTAAGAAGACAATTTATGATGCGCTTGAGCAAGCTATTAAGCCTGACAGTGACTCATCAGTGTTGACAAAGCTAAACGCATTTTCTAAATACGAAAAGATAAAGGCTGGCTTGCAAAAGCTGCGGGATAAATCCAAAGAAGTCTACGCTGCCGAAGATAACATCTTCCGTCTAGCAGCGTTTTTAAACACAGCGGGTAATATTCAGTACAGAGATAAGTCGAGCGCACTTAGCGAAGAGCAGATAAAAGAGGCAGGACAAGCTGCCAAAGAAATGTTCTTGGATTACGACATCGACGCTCGTGCAGTACGTGCAGCTAGACAGTCAGTGCTTCCTTTCGTGTCGTGGACTTATGCAATCATGCCAGTATTAGGTCGCATTGCAATAGAAAAGCCGTGGGCAATCGCCAATGTCATGCTGGCCTATATGCTGGTACAAGCGGCTATGGGTGGCGGTGAGGATGACGACGAAGAGTTGCGCAAAGCTGGACCAAAGTACATACGCGAAAAAGCATTCGGTGTTGGTCCATATATGTTCTTGCGTTTACCATTTATGGGTGATGAAGAGAACCCTGTGTACTTTAACCTTGGTAAGTATGTACCGTTCTTCACTATATTCCAGCCACCACCGGGACAGGGGGCACTTGCAGGACAGTCATGGATACCGGGTTTCTTGACCCCCAGTGGTCCGATCGTGTCGTTGGTTTCTGCCATGACTGGCTATGATCCGTTTACTGGCAAGCCACTGCACCAGCCTACTGATGACGAGTGGGATAAGCTGACAAACTTTGGTAAAGCTGTTTACGACACGGTAGCTCCACCAGCGCTCAACAGCAAGTTTTTAAAAGACCTGAACGATCTATCCGAAGGCAAAACGACCATTACAGGACGAGAGCCGGATACGCTGTTCTTAGCCCGTAAGCTGGGCGGACTCAGCCTGTATGAGTTCAATATCGATGAATCATTGATTAAGCAACAGAAAGCTGTCAAAGTTATCGAGAAAGACTTTAAGGCTGCTATGCGCAAGGCAAAGCAAGATGAGTACCGCAAGGGCTATCCTGACTATGAAGCGCTGGATGAGAAACTAGAAGTTTTGCGGGAGCGTATGGAAAAACGAATCGCCGAAGTTCGTGGCGGGGAGGAAGAGGAATAATGGCTAAGACACCAGCATGGCAGCGCAAGGAAGGCCAGAACCCCAAAGGCGGACTTAACGCCAAGGGCAGAGCGTCGTACAATAAAGCAACAGGGGGTAATCTGAAGGCTCCACAGCCGGAAGGTGGCCCTCGCCGGGATTCATTCTGTGCCCGGATGGAAGGGATGAAGAAGAAACTCACCAGCAAGAAGACTGCTAGTGATCCCAATAGCCGCATCAATAAAAGCCTGAGGGCATGGAAATGCTGACATGAAAAAACCAGTATGGGAGCAGCCGCGACCCGAGTCGCTAGGCAAGCCAAAGAAACTTTCGCCTTCGAAAAAGACGGCTGCGAAGGCAGCGGCAAAGAAAGCTGGCCGTCCTTATCCCAATCTCATAGATAATATGAGAGCAGCTAGGAGAAAATGACATGGCAGAGAAGTGGATTCAGCAAGCCATAAAGAAACCGGGGGCGCTTCGTGCTTCTCTGGGTGTTAAAAAGGGACAGACTATCCCTGCTGGTAAACTGGCTAAGGCTGCGAAGGCTCCCGGCAAAATGGGGCAACGCGCACGTCTGGCACAAACTTTGAAAGGAATGAAGAAATGAAAGGTATGCCAATGCGCGGTCAACGTACTGCAAAGAACAAGATGGTCAAGGAATATGGCGGCGCAGAGAAGTACGCCTCCAAAGCTGCCATGGCCAAGCATGAAAAAGGTGAGTCCAAGAAGTACGAGATGATGGAAAAGAAGATGATGAAAGGCAAGAAGTAATGCCAACTAAAAGCTAAGGAGAACTGCCATGATGTACAAAAAACCTATGACTAAACCCGCTGGCAAGAAATCTACGGGTTTTAAACCATGCCCCGGCTGTCCCAACAAAGCCAAGTGCGCTGCTATGGGCAAGTGCATGAAAGCCAAAGGTTAATTACTTCATACCTGCGCGTTTAGTACGAGCAAACGATCGGTTCGCTGATTTAGGAACAGCGCGCAGGTTACCGTTACCATTCCCGCCGCCTTTAGCGATGGGCGTTTTGTGATCCACATCTTTCCCATCGCCCTTTGATACCACGCCCTTCTTTTCCATGGCTCTCCGAGCGGCATTGCGCTTCGCGCGATTTTCTATTTGTTCGGGCTGACCTTGATATCGGTCGTATTCCTGACGGTAGTTTCTCGGCATGGGTAACTCCTAAGATTGTCCACCTTGCAATACTGCTAGCGCCACGGGACTCTGCAATCTGGCAGAGGTACTAGTCAGCGCATCGACAAATCGTGGGTGATTGATATTAACGACGAGGCAGTGCGCCTGTCCCGGATTGCGGTTAGCGCAACCTTTGAACATGGTAATCCGTTCCCGCTCCGCAATCAATGCCCCGTTATCCTGTAGCTCCCTGACAATCCGGTCTATGCCGTCTCTGGACTTAGCCAGCCACTTTTTCAGCGCTGTCTGATTGATAGCCAACACACTACCCGGCATGACGGGGGTATTGCTGTCGTAGACTACCTTGATCCTTGCCACAGCCCGTTCTGGTGCCGGTATCCTGACTTGCTCCTTGGCCGACCCATAGACTTCTGTGACCTCGATTAGCTGGTCATTGTGCTCTTGCAGGAACTGGCCGAGCGTGTCGAAGACATCCTGTTTGCTGTCCTCAGAATCCTTCCTAGCTTTCTTCACGCAGTCGATCAGGTACTGGACGGTGGCATCCACATCGAAGGGTAGCAGGCCAAGCTTCTGGCCTATCTTGGCAACGACCCAACCATTGATAATGCCTGACCGGTAGAAGCGCTCTTGCGGCTCGAACAGGAAGTTAAATTTCTTGTTGAACGCCTCGACGCCCTTCTCGTAGATCACTTCAGGGCCACCATACTTGACCACCGTCTCAACAAGCTCAGGGTATGCCCACCCGTTGTTTTTGGCGATCAGATCGAAGAACCGGTAGCCGTTACTAGAACCTGTGGCATCCGTCTGGATAAACGTGCGGTCATGATGATGCAGTTCCAGAGTACGTGCGCGCAGCGGGTCGTTGCTGGTCTGCACGTTGTCGAACTTCTGGTGGATGGAGAAGTTGGTCGTAAGCAGGGTCGGGCCATCCCACTTCACAGGCTCCCGCAGTTCCCTGTCCTTGGACATAGAAATCTTCTCCCGACCTTGGCTCAGGTTGTACGCCAGATCAGCTACATCCTCGTCAGATGCTGTAGTCAACTCATCAATGGTGCAGGGTAGATTGTTCAGCACCCCACGGATTTTGAACAGCGCGTTGTTGGTATCTAGCTTGGTCATGAACAGGTCGCGTGGGCTCCCGATCAGACTGTTTGCCGCCATCATGGACAACGACTTGCCCGTAGTAGTTTCGGTAGAGTAGATCGACACAACCAACGAAGCGTTGCCAGATACCTTGCCCAGTATGCCCGACAGCGCCAGCACAATCGCAGACCGGAGAGTCTGTGTGCCGGGTTCGTTGAGCATATTCATGGCGCTAATCCATATGTCACGGTCGCCATGAGGCTTGATGATCTCAGCGTATCTTGCTGCTGGGCCTCGCAAACGACGGTCAGTGTTGCCCGTGGGGGAGTTGATAATCTTCTCTCCACACAGGAATGAGCCATCGTCTTGCCAGCCGAATGCGATAAAGTCAACGCCAGTAGGCGCTTGTTGCTGCACCATTGTTAAGTAATCCATTAAGTAACCCCGTAGTTTTTCTTGTTGACCAACACCTTTAATACTAAAGACCTGCCTATGCAACAGGAACGTAGAGAATTCTTTGCCTATTGATGCGACTACAGCTATGTCATGATCCTCTTCCTGCCACCCCACCATGGGGTATTTAATTGCCAGTCTGAATGTCGTCTTGCCCGATACAGCGTCCTTGTACACCCCTGTGACGTGCATTGGATATGGCGAAATCAATTCCCACTCGGTTGATGTAACGGTTACTGTACCGCCGTTGGCATCAGTGACTTCTGTTTCAACGCTGATCTCTTTAAATATCTTATTGTCTTTTTCAACGTAAGGTTTTGGCAGTTCGATTTCAATTGTATCGCCGTTATCCACTGCGATTTTGATGACTGGCGATGATGATAGTTGTGCAGGGCTGGTGATCTTTCCCTTGTGGGGGCAACCCTTGCATCCTTCCGCGCAAAGCTGTTCTAACTTGGCGCAAGTCGTTGGCCCTGTACCCTTCCACCCGTCTAGCTTATTCATGCTGTCATTCAGATCGAAGTCGGGGTGTTTACCCGCCAGCATGATTACAGCTTCTTCTACGTTAGTCGCATGTTTCGCCAACCCCATGGTCAAACGCCACATCGGTTCCGTCACTTGATTGCCCGATGCGTCTACCGTTCCACCACTGGCTAGTATCGCTCGAATCTGCGCACAGTGCTGTCCTACGGTTTGCACGTTTACGTCGTTTGTGTTCAAAACTGCTGAAGCAATTGATGATTTTGTAGTCTTTCGGGTAGATGTTTGCTTTGTGACTTTCCCGAACCATGGCTTCAACGTAGTGAAAAGTTGGATCGGATCGAAGTCTGGGGAGTCCAGTTTGCATTCGACAAGTTTCCAAGGTAGTTGTTTTTTATGGTGAGAGCCTACCGGACGCAACACCATGGATGAGTCGTGAATTTTTGTTGTGTCAATTACGACACCGTTCTCTTCCAAAGCAATACGCAACGCCGTAGAAGCTTTCGTCCAGTGCGCCGCAGAAATAATTTCAGTAAGCGGCCAGTAGCAATGCAATCCACGACCAGATGATACGACCATGGGTGTTGGGAAGTTGATTGCAGCGAGTGCGATCCTAAGCGCGTCCCATCCTTCTTTCTTGGTGGTATATGGTTTATCGCTTCCAATATCCAAATCAAGCGCCAAAGTTTTAAACCAAGTTGATTTTTCTTGTGTGCGATTCCAACGCTGTTTGCCTTTGTCGTCGATGTATCCATGATTTGCAAACGCACCTATACCAAAATAAATAGTAGTGTTAGGTTCTTGATCCCACAGTTGAATAGCAGCAACAGCGTCATCGATATTCGCAAACGATCCACGATTCCAAAAGAAACCTCGTGGATTTTTCCCTGACGGATCAGGCTTGTGTGTGGATATAACTAATTCGTCTTGTTGGGCGAATACGCGAGTAAGAAAGTTTTTAGTATCCAATTCCATGCCCTCAGATAAAAAACCCCGGCCTAAGCCGGGGGGTCCCGTTGATGTATTCTATTACTCGTCGAAGAGACTGTCGAGCTTTGCAGTTAATTCTTCTGAGGCTTTTACAGGAGAAACTGCTGGCTTCTCTTTTGCGACCTTTGCAACAGGGGGCTCTGTTGGAGCTTGTGGTACAGCATGGGACGTTGTGGGACTTTCGTCTTCATACGCCTCATCAACAGCAGGTACTGCAAGCTTCGCTACTTTTTGCGGTGCAGCAAGTGCGGCGCTTACTTGGTTGGGGGCTAGTTGGCGAGTAGCCACTTTCACGACATCACTGTTTAGCAGCGCATCGATACGAGCTTCTGCTTTCTCGGGTACGAAACCTTTCTGCTTGAAGGTGATCTTCGGATAACTTGCTGCGTCGTCAAAGCCCAGTTCGGTAACTGCCATTTCAGGGTCTATGCCGTAGTTGCCCAGTTCTTTGAAGTACTCCCGCAGCGCCTTCATGCCGGACACCGGCACGGTCAGGCTGTAGACCTTTGTGGGGTCAGCCGCTGGGACAACAGCAAGGTGGCGTTGATCTGCGCACATCTTAGACTTCTGGCCTGACGGGAGAATCTTGGAGCCCAACTCGTTGTGTGGGCAGGTTCCGCAAGCATCGCTGACAGGCTTGTCAACAGATACATCAGGCTTTAGGCCATCATTTGACCAACAATCTGGGCGCACATCCGTTGCTGCTGCGTCAAACACTTTGCCGTAGAACACTTTGGACACATGCGGATTAGCACCGACAATGATGGTGTCAAGGTTTACACCTACAGTAGTCTCCACACCGTCCTCGACCAGACGATAACGCCCAGCGCGAATAGAGATACGTGGGATGTTTGAACCCTCTTTGACAATTGCAGAAGCAATTGCGGATTTAGTACCCGACTGCTGACGTGCAGCGATACGGGCGGCGATGTGTGCTGGTACGGTAGTTACGTTACTCATGTGTGGTTCTCCTTAAATAATTTCCCAATCTTCTGCCAGCATATCTGACTGGCTTGCCACCCACCCCGGCAGCATTGCTCTACGACCTTCCGCGTTGACGGTGTACATATCGATGTGCGGTAGTATTTCAGATGTGTGTACTCCGGCTTTGTGGTAAGTGCTTCCTTCTCGCATATCCATAAGTGGTGTACCCGGCACTAAAACCAACCACATACCTTTGCCGTTCCATCCTGCGCGAGATACTTTATATCCTTGCTTAAGTGCTTCGATAGCTAGACCAAACGTAAGGTTAGTAGTTGGTCTGTACGCCTTATTGAAAACGTCTTTCGGCGACCACGATATATAACCATCATGGCGCGAGTCATTAGCCTGTCCTCCGTCTACATACTCTACAAGCATACCCTCGTCGCCACCGTTCTCGTTTGCTGGCAGTTCCCACCCACGGTATACGTTGTACTCCGCGCGGGTCATGGGGCTAGCTTTGACTTGCTTTACACCTAAGTATCTATCCATCTTATTACTCCTTGCTCTGAGCTTTTCTAAAGTTAAACACACGTGTGGACGAGAAGTTGACGCCGGGTGGTGGTGCTCCATTACCGTCAATAAAACTTTTTACCCCGGTCTTCGATGCACGGGCCTCGACCAAATCCCATGTATCGTGTGTTTTGCAATAGTTAAAAAACTCTTCGCGCGAGGCAACGGTGGCAGTGTGGTGCGTAGACCAGTAGCCAGTGCCTCTAGAAGTTTTAATAGAGCCAAGCCCATCCTCTTGTGCTTTAGCCGTAAACCAGTTCTCTAACATTACTAGCTTTTCGGTCAACTCAGCCTTAGCAGCCTTATGTTCTCTCTCTAACTTTTCTATAGCGGTCCTGACTGAGAGATACCTCTCAGCCGCAAGTTCGTAGTTCATGCTTCCTCCTTAGTCACTAATCGTCACTGTTGACACCCTGTACGAGCGCCAAAAATTCCGCCAAAGTATTTTGCTTCGAGCGCAGTCGGCGGTATAACTCTGCCTCGAAACTGGTGGCGTACACATGCCACACAGTCGTTTTGCCGGTCGTGTTCAACCGACGAATCCTTGCGTTAGCTTGCTCATATTGCTCAAGCGAATAAATCGGAGCGAACCAGATGATGTCACGAGCACGGGTCAAGGTAAGACCATGCGCTGCTACCTTCGGGTGTGCCAGCAATATCTTCGGTGTATCTGTGTGTTGAAAGTCGTTGAATATCTGATTGCGATCTGCTTTGCTGGTGTCACCGTTTACCATAGCAACATCATACTTATCTGCAATCAACTTATCCCGCAGCCAAAGCTGCACACCTTTCAACGGTACAAAGATAATGGCTTTGTCGCCGATCTCTTCTAGTAATTCAGTAAGTGTATTATACCTATCTTGCGCGTCTATGGCAATTGGACCAGTGTCTCCATACACTACGCCACAGCTGATCTGCAAAAGCTTAGACAACATGACCGCCGTGTTGGGCGCAGCCACCTCGCCTTTAGAGAAGATCGTAACTGCCTTCTCTTTCATTTCTTTGAAAGCTTTTTCCTGCTGCTTAGTAAGCGTCGTCTTACGCCCGACAAAGTTAGTATCTGGCAAATCTTTGCACTCATCAAGCGAAAACCGTATTGACGGTTGAAGTACTTTTTTACACGTCTCAAGAGCGTCCTCCCTAGGCACCCACCGGAAAGTGGATACCTTCTTCATCACAATATCTTTAAATGTCGTGAAACTTTTGGGTACGTTTGGAGAATCAACAAGTCTTGCCAATGTCCACGCATCGGCGGGGGTTTGTGAAATCGGTGTGCCAGTCAACATCCATAGCCACGGCTGGTAATCCCGCATCCACCTAGAAAACACTTTATATCGTATAGAACTTGGTGACTTGAGTGCTGTCGCCTCGTCGTAAATAACAACATCGAAGTCAGTCAACTCTGATGCCATGTTGGTAAACCCGTCATGGTTAATGATGACGTACTGCACACCGGGCTGCGACAGCAGCTTATGCCGCTTCTCTTTGTTACCAGTACAAACAACAAAACTGCGGTGCGGCAAGTGGTGCTTGAGTTCTCTCCCCCACACAACAGTCAGCGTTGACAGCGGCGCGATGATAAGAATCTTTTGGGCTATTCCTTCTTCCAGCAAGAAATCCGCAGCCCAGATAGAACTGATCGACTTACCTGTACCCGGCGCGTTTAAGCACAGGGCTCTCTTGTGCATGGTTAGGAATGACGCTGTTTCTTTCTGGTGATCCATCGGAGCGAAACGTCCCGGCCACTGGTAGTACTGTAATATCGGCGAAGGCACATGAAAACCAAGATTGCGCAGAACCATAGACTCATCAACACCATAAGGAAGGGCAACGAGATTATCGCCATTGTGTTTGAATGTTTTCGCATGAGGTATGTACTGCGCTATCGCAGAGTTTTCACTACTGTTAATAACAATCTTACGTTTGTCTGGTATTACAAGCATATTGCTGCCCATCCTTTAAATTCACTACACCATGCTTCTAACGAAGTCTCACGGACAATCCAGACTTGCGCGCCAGCATGAGTAGCTGCCTGAATTTCTCGTAGCTGGTTCGGTGTGCATTCCCCTCTGCCGTACTTAGTCTCTATGGCAAACGCATGGCCGTTTACCCAACCAACAAAGTCGGGGATACCTGCACGTCCAAAACCATTCGCCGGGGGCATAAACCAGTAACACTTCTCTGTTTTCTTCAACACATCTTTTACTACAGTTTTTACATCGCTTTCGTTCTTCAAGTTTTCTTTCATTTTTTACCTCTTATTGTTTTGCATATTTCTTTAGCTAATTCTGTGGATTCATACTCTAATTCCCATTTTTCATAATCTTTTATTTCTAATACAACTATAGGTGTGTTTGGTTTCTTTATATAAAATACGCACATAACTTTTGTGCCATCTAAAAATACTTCTTTTTCTACTACTTCTAAAAGTTTTTTAGTAGCTTTATCAGCAGCTTTATACGCTAGCATGTCGAACCTAGCGTTTCGAGCATACTCTTCTTTCATATCTTCTATTCTTCTTTTTTCTTCTTGCTTAAGTAATTTATATTTATCTGTGTACTTTTTTCTATATTCTTTTGTTTTGCTAACCACTAACCCTACTTCATCTTCGACTACGTCGCACATCTGTAAACTTACGAACGCCTCATAATCTAAATCAACTTCTTCATATAGTCTTGGCATTATCGCCTCCCTTTTGTCCTTGCATCAGGGCATATATCTTTTGCCGCACACCACGGACACAAGCCGGATGGTTTAGTTTCAAACACACCTAGCTCGATGACGTCTTGCACTTTGGTAAATCTTGGTTCCAGTGCGCGCCACAGTGCGTCAAGAAAACGCCGCTCGTATCTGGAATTAGTTACCTCATCGAACTTAAGCCATACAAAAGACGTTTTAACCGTCTCGACTTTGGGAAAATGCCAGAAAACCATTGCCGCAAATAGTTGTAGCTGCGTCGGGTTTTCTTTAACTTTGCCCGTCTTATAGTCGAGGCAATACGCCGTTGCGCCGTCCACAACCAGCACGTCGGCAATAGACCTAATCCATACGTCGGGGCTGAACCATCCAACGGGTGCGAGGTTACGATTAACTGCCATTTGGTGTTCAAAATATTTGTCTCCTGATTGTGAAGTTATACGATCTACAATCGGACCCCACTTTTCGAGTGTTATTTTTTCTTCTGCACTCAATGCTGCCTCATCCAAGGTCCCCTTACCCTTAGCTTCCAGTACTTTGTGTACCCTGTCCCCATACTCTGAGTGCTCATTACTTTGGTTAGCTACCCGCTTAGACACATACAGATAGTCAAACTGCGCGGGGCACTGCTCGAATGTAGACAGCCTACTGAAAGACAAGGGCATTACTTTGGTCATTTTTGTTTCCCTATTTCGCGTTACCGTAACTCTTCCCCACACCAGTTTCACACGCCACAGGAATCACACTGCGACACCAAGGTGGAGCCATACCAAGACACTCTTCCATATAAGCTCGTGATTCAGTAAGTAATTCATCGCGCACAATAGCCACCGCTTCATCATG
>Ga0315909_10008818_pt1 | contig 10997 bp, 8 predicted proteins | sample LakEriMetagenome_11_FD_203527 | JGI IMG/M metagenome (GOLD analysis project Ga0315909, IMG submission 203527) | Freshwater fungal communities from buoy surface, Lake Erie, Ohio, United States - Buoy 2 MA125 | ecosystem: Environmental > Aquatic > Freshwater > Lake | place: USA: Lake Erie, Ohio...
TTCAAAACACATCAAGTGGAGATCAATCAACTGTTGGTGGAGGTGGTTTTAATAACTCAATAGGTTTTGCATCAACCGTAAGTGGTGGTCGTTTAAACACAGTAAGTTGTAATTACTCAATCGTAAGCGGTGGATATAATAACACAACAATAAATGGTTGTTCGGCAATACTTGGAGGACAATGTAATACATCCCAACATGATTGTTCATTTATAGTTGGTAGTGGAATATTTAGTACTGCTGCAAACACAACACACGTAAATTGTTTACACTTTAGTAATATACCAACAAGTTCAGCGGGTCTTGCTCCAGGAACAGTATGGAATAATGGTGGTGTATTAAACATAGCATAAAATTAAATAAATTTAAAATGAAAAAAGTATTTAAAGATTTTTTAAACAAATATTATAAAGAAAGTTTAGTCAGAAAAAAAGATAAAAATCAAAAAGATTTTGGGTCAAAAGTTAATGATTGTATAGTACAAGTCTACAATAAACATTCTGATAAACAAATAATAAGTAAGGACGTTATTTTACCGTCAGGTTGTTACTCAATGATGTTAGAAACTGAAGATGAAAATGTATTTACAAAATGTTTGTCTGTTTTACCAAATGTGAACGATATAATTGTGAGTCAAATTAAAACTTGTATAAAAGATCAAAACTTTACTTGTGTTAATGGTGTTAGTTTCACAATAGAAAAAGCAGGTGATATAACATATACGGATTGTTGTGGTCAAACTAATACAAATTTTTACAATGAAAATAAATATTTTCTTGATATTTGTATAAAGAGTGATTCACTTTTACCTTATGATAAAAAAGGTAGACCGGCTAGCATTGTTAATATAGAATATGGTAACCAAAAATGTATTTGTAATAGTAAACAATAAATCAAAAATAAAAACAAAAATGGAAATTAAATTATTATTTAAGTATGAAGAACCAAAAACAGTTGGTGAACACAAGGTAATTGCAATCAGACAAGTACCAAGAGGGATTAGATTTAGAACTGAAAATGGACCAATCCTTAAAGAAGTTGCATTTAAAGAGACTTGGACTGAAGAAGAATTGCACGCATTATTATTAAATTAATAAATTAAAACCCTCCCCAAAATAAAGGAGGGTTTTTTATTTGACATTAGTTGGTTAAATCAATATATTTATTGAGGTAAGGTAAATTTCGTAAACTACGAAAGCAAATAAACCACTCAAAAAAAATATATTTATGATTACAGCAGAGGAAATTAAATCCTTTCTGGAAGGAAATGATCCAGAAGAACACATTGTGGCGATAGAATTTGACTATCAAAAAGACCACATTTATAAAATCAAAGAAGTACCGGGAAAAGGAAAATCAATCGTTAGAGATAGTCTAATAGCATTTGCGTGGGTTGGTGACCTACGTGGTCTTAATTTTTATCAAGGATCAAAAACTTTACAAAAAGAAGCGATGTCTAAATACGGTATCGTAATTGAAAAATTAAGAACCGATGGTAATGAACAGCTAGAGAACGGATTAACGTTCTTGGTTAAATCATTAAAAGGGTATAGGGCTCTTTCACAATTTTTTCGTGACGGTGGTATTGATCCTTGGGGTGAAAAAGCAAAAGATAAGTTTTTAATGTTAACTCCAACGGAACAATTTTTAATATCAAAAGAAAAAAGATTATTTAAAGGATTTGACGAATACAATGATATTACAAGACTTGTATTTGACCTTGAGACCACATCTTTGGAGCCCAAAGATGGTAGGATATTTATGATTGGAATTAAAACAAATAAAGGTTACAGAAAAGTAATTGAGTGTTCAAACGAAGATGAAGAAAGGCGGGGTCTTGTAGAGTTCTTTAAAATTATAGACGAAATAAAACCATCAATTATTTCTGGTTACAACTCGGCAAACTTTGACTGGTATTGGATTTATGAAAGATGTAAGATGTTAAATCTTGATATTAAAAAAATTGCAAAGTCGCTTCACGGAGAAAGGTCAATAACACAAAAAGATTCAATGTTAAAACTTGGTAATGAGGTTGAGAAATTTACTCAGACTCAAATGTGGGGTTATAACATTATTGATATTATACATTCAGTTCGTAGAGCACAAGCAATTAATTCGTCAATCAAAGAGGCGGGTCTTAAATATATTACAAAATTTATTGATGGTGAAGCCGCTGACCGAGTTTACATAGACCACGATAAGATTGGTTCTTTGTACAAAGAAAAAAATTTATACTGGTTAAACATAGAAAACGGTAAATATAAAAAGGTTGGTGTAGACGAAAAGATAGATGAAGTTTGTTCAAGAAGAACTGACATCTACATTCAAACAACGGGGGACGACATTGTTGAGCGTTACCTTGACGATGACTTAGAAGAAACGTTACTTGTTGATGAAGAATTTAACCAAGGTTCTTTCCTTCTGGCATCACTTCTTCCAACAACATATGAAAGAGTATCAACGATGGGTACGGCCACAATCTGGAAGCTTGTAATGCTTGCCTGGTCGTATAAGAATGGACTTGCAATTCCCGCAAAGAAAGAAAAAAGAAACTTTGTTGGTGGATTATCAAGATTATTAAAGACTGGTTATTCAAAAGATGTATTAAAACTTGACTACTCATCACTTTACCCTTCAATTCAATTAACACACGATGTATTCCCAGAATCTGACATCACTGGTGTAATGAAAGGTTTATTATCTTATTTTAGGGATAGTCGTATTATGTATAAGAACTTGGCATCAGAATATAAATCAATTGATAAAAAGAAGGCCAAATCTTATGATACAAAACAGTTACCAATTAAGATTTTTATTAACTCATTGTTTGGTGCTCTTTCCGCTCCACAAGTATTTCCGTGGGGTGATATGGATATGGGAGAACAAATTACTTGTACTGGTAGACAGTATTTAAGACAGATGTTAAAATTCTTTATGAAAAGAGGGTACACTCCACTTGTATGTGATACGGACGGTATGAACTTTTCTTTACCAGATGGGGGTGTGGAAGATAGAAAATACATTGGTCGTGGATTAAATTGGTTAGTTAAAGAAGGAAAAGAATATACTGGGTATGATGCTGATGTGGCCGAATTTAACGACCGGTTCATGCGTGGTACAATGGGTCTTGATTGTGACGGAACTTGGGATTCTTGTATTAACTTAGCTCGTAAAAACTATGCAACATTAGAACATAATGGTAAAGTAAAACTTACAGGAAATACAATTAAATCTAAAAAGATGCCAAAGTATATTGAGTTATTTTTAGATAAAGGAGTTAAACTATTACTTAGTGGTAATGGACAAGGGTTTGTTGAGTGGTACTATGAATACCTACAAAAAATATTTGACCAAAAAATCCCTTTAATGGATATTGCAAGTAAGGCAAAAATTAAACAATCAATTGATGATTACATCAAAAGAAGTAAAACTAAAACAAAGGCCGGTGCTTTAATGTCGAGACAAGCCCATATGGAACTTGCAATAAATGAAGGTCTTAATGTTAATCTTGGTGATGTAATCTATTATGTAAACAACGGAACAAAGGCTTCACACGGTGATGTTCAGAAAGTAAATAAACCAAAGAAAGGGTGGAATGAAGAACAATTAAAAATTTTCTTTTCAAATACAAAATTAAATCCAGATACGATAGAATCTGTTATACAACTTAACTGTTATAGAATTAATCCCCAAGAATTAGAAAGTAACCCAGGACTTACTGGTGAATATAATATCCAAAGGGCAATTGCAACATTTAATAAAAGAGTAGAACCATTACTTGTTGTTTTTAAAGAAGAAGTAAGAGACGGACTTTTAGTTAAGAATCCAGAAGAAAGACCATTCTTTACAAAAGACCAGTGTGAATTAATTAATGGAGTTCCTTTTGAGGAAAAAGATCAGGATGATATACAAAAAGACCTCATCGATATGGAAAAGGGAGAAGTTGAGTTTTGGGAAAATGTTGGTATAAATCCACAATATATTTACGAATTAGCTGAAGAGGGGTGGGAAGAATATATTTAACCAAGTTTTAAACCGTCACTTGATAGGATATACCAGTTTCCTTCAACAAACTGAAACTGAACACAAGCTCCTTTTTCTAAAAGGAGTTCATCCCATTCTTCATCAATTTGACCAATATCAGTTTTTACAATAACACTAGATAAAGATTTTATTGTAATTTTAGAACTTGTTTCAGAATTTAAAGTAACTTCGGATTGTTCTACGTTTCTTACAATTAATAAAGATTCTTCACCAGTTTTATAGATTGGTTCTGAAATTACTTTATTGGTAACTTGTGGTACTACTACAACTTCACTTGGTATTTCAATCGGAATATGTGTTTGATATTTTACAATATTTTTTCTTGGGGTTATATTCTCAACTCTTATCATATCACATAAATTTGTCTTGGCATTGCTCTGAACTTGAGCTGTTTATTTAAGTTTTCAGCAAGTAATGCTTCACGTTCCATAACTTTTTCTGGTTTCAATCTTGTAAGTCTTCCTTCAGCACCAATAAGTTCATCAATAAGTTTTGTCTTTTCATCTTTAGCTTCAGTTGCCAGTGATGTGTAATCCATAGTTAAATCACCACCTTCACCTGTTTTTAAGTTTCCACTAAACTTACCTCGTACTCTAGATAATGTTTCCTTACAATAAGCAATAAACCATCTTCTAACCCAAACTTGCGCAGGATTATTTAAATCGTTCCAACCCATTTTATCAAATGGAACATCCGATGGTAGTCTTATTATGTCTGGATTTTCAGCCAAACATTTATCTCTATCACCACCATCATCGTAATACCAATACCAAACTCTACCTCTCATTAATGTCCCATTACCAAAGTCAAATTTACCACCAGGTGTATTCATTAAATGAACAGCTTTTTTACCTTCTGGTAATGCTGTTACACGATATGTTAATTCACCGGCAATAATTCTTCTTTGTATGTTAATTTCTTGCATTCTTAATAACATATCAAAAGCTGGCATCATAAAATAACTACCACCCATATTACCCATTTGAGCTAAACCTCCACCTCCTCCGAGACCACCACCAACACCTAAAGAACCAAAAGACCAAGGGTCAAATACCATATTATTTAATTCAGGTGGAGAATACCATAACAATTCGTTTAATTCACGACCAGCTGGAATTTCATATATCTGTTGTTTAGGTACTAATTGTATATAATCTTTCTTCAATACAGAGTCACCACCTGCTTGTAAACCAACAATTTTAGAATACGCATATGTGTAACGTGTTTCGTAATCAAGACTTCTTGTTGTGAAAGCTTTTGTTAATGATTGAGTATCTAAATTAAGATTGTAAAGTGCGGTCCATTGAGATTCGATTAACCAATCTTGTACGTATTGTGAATATTCGTCAATTGAAAATTCAAGAAGAGTGTCCATTTGTTCATCTTCTAATTCAACACTTCTAAGTGGAGCACCAAGTAAGTGTCTTACTTTTGTATACAATTTACTTCTTTCTGGTTCATCAATAATTGCCATTGCGATTTTTATATATAAATATCACAATAAATTATTTTAGTATTCTTCTTACATCCATTTTAAATCTTTCGTTTCTTGAAAGATTCCTAATTATGTCTTGAGGTATATTATCACCTAATCTACCAACACCATATTTTTGACCTAAATTATTAAATAAATCAAGAACTTCTTTTGTTTTTTCATCACCTAATAAAAATTCTGAATATTCTTTAGCTGATATTTTTGGAAATGAAATTTTTCCAACTATTGGTGCAACTTCTGAACCTTTTAATTTTAAAATTTTAGTTGAAAACCGTATCTGTTGTGACCCTTTTGATTTAGGAGCCGTTGTCATTCCAGGAAGTTTAAGTATGTTTTTCAAAGCATTTTTATCATAATAATATAACGCAATTTCAAAATCATCTTTAGGTATTCCAAGTAACATACCGTCAACATCAACTAGTAAATGACTAATTAAATCTTCGGCAATATTTCTAAAATCTTGATTATCACTTCCAATTAATTTTGCTATTAGATTTGGTTCACTAACAATACTTTCTAAAAATTTTTTATTTTCTTCACTACCAGTATATGTTTTAATATATTCACCAAGTGAAGATTTTACACCTTTTAATACTGGTGACTCACTTGTGTTTCTAACAATCTTACAAGAAATCTTTGAACTATCTGGACCAATAACATCATAGGGTGTATTTAAACCAGTTGACATTTGTCCACCAAGTAATCCAGAAACTAAAGCCTCAAAATCAAAACCTCTAGTTCTACTTGTTATAAACCTTTGAAAGTAATTATTAAATCTAAATCTTGTTCTTTCAGAAGTATTATTTAAATCTAAAGACATTAAACCAGTAATGGACCTATCAAATTTTAAACCACGTTCTTCAATTTCAGTTGTAATAATATTATTAATTGCTGCTTCAGATGCTTCAGCATCCAAAGGTATTAGTCTAATTTTTTGTAATTCACGATTCATAATCTTTTTCATATCTGGTTGGAATTCTTGACTTTCTAATAGAACTCTTAAAAAAGACTCATTTAATTTTTTCTTAGATTTACCAACATAAAGTTCGTTTACAAATTCCCAATTTACATGGTTCCAGAATTTTTTTATATATTCGTCTCTTTTGTTTCTATATCTAAGATAATAGGCGTGTTCCCACAAATCAAGACCAATAAGTGGATATCCACCATCTTTAACAATATTCATAAGTGGATTATCTTGATTTGGTGTTGACATGATTTTTAATCTATTTGTTTTTGTTAATACAAGCCAAACCCAACCAGAACCAAATCTTTCTTTTGCCACTTCATTAAATTCATCTTTCATTTTTTTAATATTACCATATTGTTTGGTAATTTTATCAAAAATTTCACCTTTTGGTATTTGTTTTTTTGGTGACAACATTTTCCAAAATAATGCGTGGTTAAAAGCACCACCAGCATTATTTCTAACTTTTGTGTCGTATTTACTAATTGATTTTATAATTTCTTCTAAATCAACTTCTTTATAATTTTTTTTAGATAAAGCGTCGTTTAATTTTTTAACATAACCTTTGTAGTGTTTGTTATAGTGAATGTCCATTGTTTCAGGATCAACAAATTGTTTTAATGCTGAATAAGAGTAAGGTAATTTTTCTATACCAATTTTTTTCATTTCTAAAAGAAATTCTTTTTTAATAGTTTGTTTTTCAGTAATTAAAATATTTTCTTTTAATAAATTTATTTTTTTATTAATACCTTCATACATCATTTCTTCTTTTTCTGGAAATCGTTTTTCAAATTTCTTTAATAAGGAACCGGCTTCAGCATTTGCCTCATCTTCCAAAGGACCACCAATACCATCGTTAGTTGGTTTTTTTCCTTTTACATTCATTTGCCATTCGTGTACCCATTCGTGAGCTAAAGTTCTAAAAATATCTCTATTCATTCTTCCTTTAGTTAATATTTTTAATTCAGAATCTTGAGTTCTACTTCCAGATGTCATTGTACCAAATCTTTCACCAGTAAAAATAATTGTAATATCTTCTTTTAATGGATATTTTTTTTGTAAAAATTTAATAAAATCGTTTGCTAACTTTCTGTCTTTTTCAGACATGTCACACTTTATATGTTTTATCTTAACTTTCATTAACTATAAATACATTATAAAATAAAAAACCCCACTTTTAGGTGGGATTAGCTAATTTCTTTTGTTTATTAAATTTAGTATTTCTTCAACAACATCACCAGATTCTTGAACCTCATCACCCATTACAGTACCAATAACTTTTTTCTTTTTATTTAGTATATCATAGATAACACCTTCAATTGTGTTTTCAAAAATTGGGTAATAAACAAGAACATTATTTTTCTGACCGTAACGATATGCTCTATCTTCTGCTTGAGCGTGTTCGGCTGGTACGAATGATAAATCATTCATTATTACAACTTCAGCGGCTGTTAAAGTAAGTCCAACACCGGCCGCTTTTAGGTTACCAACAAAAACTTTAATTTTTTCATTTTCCTGGAATTGGTCAACAGCGTATTGTCTTTGTACTTTATTACAACTACCATCAAGGTATACAGATTCTTTACCAAAATGATTGTGAATTAGTTGTAATGTGTCAGTAAAGTTTGTAAATATTATTACTTTTTTTCCCTGATCTATAATGTTCTGAGCAAAATCAATTGTGTCTTTTACTTTTTCATTTGCAATTACTTTTCTTACTTTCATTAATTTTGAAAACTGAACGGTAAGTGAAGATGATTCTTCTTTTTTATTTTCTAACCATTCATAATATTCACCCATCAAATCTTTATATTCTTTCGATGAGGTTCTTAAATAAACTGGTGTAATAATTTTATCTGGCAAATCTAAAACATTTTCTTTTAATCTTCTTAAAATTTGTTTTGAAGTTCTATCCCTTAATTCTTCTAGGTTTGACGCTCCAGTAACATTCCACACTTTTCTATTTCCAGCTCTAAACTGAAATCCTTGACAATAACGAATAGCATAAGCCATCCAGTTTTGTGCGACTGGACTTTCAATTATATTTAATAAGTTATAATAATTAATTGGTCTGGATGTCATTGGTGTACCAGTTAATAACCAAACTCTTTTTATATTTTTTACAAAATCATTTATAAGTTTTGTTCTTTGAGCTTGAGCGTTTGAAACCATATGGGCTTCATCTAAAATTACAAGTTCAAATTTTGATTGTAATAATAATGAGTTTTCTTTATCTTCTTTACTGTGAAAGTTTTTTAATATATCGTAGTTTACAATAACAAAATCAGCTTCGGTTGAAAATTTTTTACCCTCTGCAATAAAACAGGTTCTATCTGAATAATTTGCGATTTCTCTTTCCCAGTTTATTTTAAGTGATGCTGGACAAACAATCAAAATTTTCTTTGCTCCAGTTTCTAGAGCGGCAATAATTGTTGAGGTTGTCTTACCAAGTCCCATATCATCAGCTAAAATAAATCTTCTGGAACCAACCAGTTTTTCTATTGCTTCTTTCTGATGTGAAAGTGGTGGCCTATGTTCATATTTTGAATAATTAATATTAACCTCATCTACCGTTTGTGATTTAATTAATGATGACTTAGGTACCCAAAATTCGGATAGAACATCCTTTTCAAAAAACTTACCCCATATATGGTAAGACTTATCTTTTTCAACAAGTAGCTTTTCAATGTAAACTTTTTCTGGTGTTTCAAACAAATATCTCTCTTGTGCAAACTTTTTAGCAAAGTAAGGGTCAAGTTCAACCCACTTACGAGCAACCTTTGGCTTTGTATCAAAATATGTTACAACATATTCTGCTTGTGTTCTTGTTGGGTAAAACTTTTTATTTGTTTCTTTTTTGGATTTCATATAAAGAATATGATTATTAGCACCACTATATGTGTCTAATAAATCAAGCGCTTTGTGTTCTAATAATTGTTTTTGCAATTCCAAAATTCCTAGATATAATTAAAAATAATAATAAAAACAATATTTATCAATAAATAGACAAAAATGCAAAACAGAGTTCCGATAACAAGACTGGGTAAATTTTTTGGTGATAGTGATTTTAATCTTGAAATTGAAATGGGTCAAGAGTGGTTAATTGGCGATATGAATTTTACTTGTGTTCTTTATAAAGTTGATAAAACTAAAACAAAAACAGATGATGTTTATGGTGAAACTGTATCAGACGGTATCAAGTTTTTACCACCTATTGAATTTAGTGCATTTGTACAAATTGCAGCACCAGAAAATAAAAACGTAGGTTCAACAAAGAATGTACAACTAGAACCTGGAAACATTACAATTTCAGTTTATTTAAAAACTTTAGAAGAGTTAGGTATTGAAATTGACCTTGGAGATTATGTTGGTTATTACGATACTGAAAATTTTGTTAGATATTATACAGTTGTAAACGATGGTAGAGTAATCTCTGATTTTAAACACACATATAAAGGATATAGACCTTTTTATAAAACAATTGTTGCGGCACCAGTCGGACCTAATGAATTTAGAGCATTATAATAATGGGACTACCAAAAAAAATAAAAAAATATATTCCGCTTACGGAATCTAAAACTTTACTACCACGAAGAAGAGAACTTCGTGATATGATAGAAGCTGATGGAACATTCTTACCAAAAAGTTTATTACATGCTGATTTGGATAGGGGATTTTTAGATTTTGTTCGTGACGAATTAAAATGTGTGGTAGAAGGAAAGACAGTTCCAATGATTGATATTTTAATAACAACACAAAACTGGGCTCAATTTACCGAAACCTGGGATTTTCAAAATATAGATAAAAATACGGAACCACCATTTATTACTGTAATTAGAACACCAGAAGTTAAATACGGTAATAACCCTTCAATTGTATACACAATACCAAATAGGAGATTGTACTTTTATGCTAAAGTACCAACTTGGGATGGAAATAAAAACGGTTATGATATTTACAAAATACCACAACCAGTACCAGTAGACATAACATACACCGTTGCAATTATCTGTAATAGAATGCGTGAAGTTAATAAATTTAACCAAATTGTTATTGAAAAATTTTCATCACTACAAGCTTACCAAACTATTAAGGGACATTATATTCCAATTAAAATGAATAGTATTACAGATGAATCTGTTATGGATTTGGAAAAAAGAAAATATTATATTCAAAAATACGAATTTACAATGATGGGGTTTTTAATAGATGAGGATCAATTTGAAGTAAGTCCAGCAATTACAAGGTCGTTTCAACTATTTGAAACTGAAACACCATATAAAAAGAAAAGACAAAAAAGAGCACAACCACCAGAGCCAACAGTTTATGATGTTGTATTTCCTGTTACAAGTGATGAGGTTGAAGAACTGTTTAATTATACGTTTAAAATGAATCTAACACAATCAAATAATGTAAGTTCGTTTCAAGTCTATATTAATGGTGATTATTATGGGAATGATTTAACTGAAATACAAATTAATACAAATGATA
>Ga0315909_10008819_pt1 | contig 10996 bp, 13 predicted proteins | sample LakEriMetagenome_11_FD_203527 | JGI IMG/M metagenome (GOLD analysis project Ga0315909, IMG submission 203527) | Freshwater fungal communities from buoy surface, Lake Erie, Ohio, United States - Buoy 2 MA125 | ecosystem: Environmental > Aquatic > Freshwater > Lake | place: USA: Lake Erie, Ohio...
AAAACTGTTTTACAAAAAGTAGACCAACGTACTAATCAACCAATTGGAGAAGCTAAAATTGAAAAACCAATTGAAGTATTATTTGAAGGTGCTGATACTGAAATTTATAAACCACTTGATAAAGTAGATTCATTTCCTGAGATAACTAGTATTAAAGAAAAATTTGCTTTCCTATTTGTTGGACATTGGATCAATGGAGACTTAGGTGAAGACAGAAAAAATGTTGGATTGTTAGTCAAAGCGTTTTATGAAATATTTAAAAATAAGAAAGACAAACCAGCACTTATCTTAAAAACATCTCAAATGGGGTCTTCATATCTTGATAGAGATGAAATCTTAAGAAAAATTGATTTGATTAAGAAATCAATCAATAGTAAAGATTTACCTAACATTTATGTTTTACATGGAGAGTTTACTGATGTTGAGATGAATGAGTTATATAATCATTCTAAAGTGAAAGTGATGATTAACTTAACTAAAGGTGAAGGATATGGAAGACCATTACTTGAGTTTAGTTTAACTAAGAAACCTATTATTACTACTAATTGGAGTGGGCACACAGATTTCTTAAACCCAGAATTCAATACAATGTTACCTGGTAAGTTAACAGATGTTCACCCAAGTGCCGCTAATCAATGGTTACTAAAAGAATCACAATGGTTCTCAGTAGACATAGGACATGCTGGGACAAGTATTAAAGATATATTTGAAGACTATAAAAAGTATCTTGATGGAGCAAAACGTCAAGCGCATAGAAGTAAAACTGAGTTTAGTTGGGATAAAATGAAGGATAAAGTAGATGAATTGTTCACTAAATATATTCCTGAATTCCCAAAACAAATTCAATTAAAACTACCTCAGCTAAAGAAAATTGAATTACCTAAATTACAAAAAGTAGAAACTAATGGATAAAATTATTAATTGTCCTAAATCAGGAGGTGACTTGTGTTACGAAACACAGGTTACACCTGAAATAACAAATTGGATGTCATTATCATGTGGGTTCTGGACTAACTCACTTATGACAGAAGAAAGTGAATTTTATAATGAACAAATGGAAGTACTTCCTGAATTATATAAAGAATTAGCTTGGATTGATCCTGAAACTAAATTAACTTGGTTACCACAAACAATCAATGAACCTAAACAAGGTATGGTGTTTGCTAATGGAACTGGAGCAGATAATTGGAAATGGGCAGCTGTAAAAGCAGTTCCTGTAACTGAAGAAGAAAAACATAAGTTCCCAATCCCAAAACAACCAGGTAAATTCTATGAGTACAGAATGGATATGGAAACACTTCAACATTTTGGTGAAAGAGATTTTATTGATGCATTAGAATACATTGGATTAATAGGATAAATTTATTATATTAGGTTATATGAAAATTAGTTATGCAATTACAGTTTGTAATGAACTGGAAGAAGTAAGTCGTTTACTTAATTTCCTCCATCAATATAAACGTTCTGAGGATGAAATTTGTGTTTTATTAGACAAACCAAAAGCATCTCAAGAATTATTAGATGAACTTCATTATTGGTCTTCTAAAGATATAATCACTCTAAAAGAAAGTACTTTTCAAGGACATTTCGCTGATTGGAAAAATGAACTAACAGCAATGTGTTCTGGTGATTATATTTTTCAAATAGATGCGGATGAGTATTTACACCCCCATTTTATAGAAAATATACCATTTGTATTAGAGCACAACTCAGCAGTTGAATTATACGCTGTACCTAGAGTAAACACAGTAGAGGGTTTAACTCAAGAACATATTCAAAGATGGAGATGGAATGTGAATGAAAAAGGATGGATTAATTGGCCTGATTTCCAAACACGTATCTATAGAAACAATGGAGAAGTTAAATGGAAAAACAAAGTTCATGAAGTATTAGATGGACATAAGGAATTTGCTTATTTACCAATGGAAGAGGAGTGGGCTTTATATCACCCAAAAACAATAGAAAGACAAGAAAAACAAAATAACTATTATGAATCTATCTAAAATTGAAAACTATTTCACCCCAGATAGAATATTAGATATAGGAGCAAATGTAGGGCAATTTCATATTTTATGTCAAAATTATTTCCCTAATAGTTATATATTTTCAATAGAGGCTTCAAAAGAATGTGAACAATATCTTAAACAAATTACTAATCAATATAGTATATGTTTATTATCTAAAGATGACTCAGAATATAATTTTTATAGTATAAAAAATAATCCTATAAATACAGGGAATTCTATTTATAAAGAATTAACCCATCATTATTCTGAGGATCAATTAAATATAATAAAGAAGAAAGGAGTAAAATTAGATGATTTATTTACTTTAGATACTGAATTTGATTTAATTAAAATTGACACCCAGGGTTCAGAATTAGATATTATAACAGGTGGAGGAGTATTATGTAGTAAAGCTAAAGGAATACTATTAGAAGTATCTTTAACTCAATATAATGAAAATTCTCCCTTATATAATCAAGTGATAGAATTTATGGATAATTTTGGATTTAAAGCAGTGGATATATTAGATGAAGTTAATAATACTTTCCTTCACCAACAAGACATTCTATTTATAAAAAAATAATATGAAAACAGTTTTATTTTTCGACGAACATCTTAACGAAAGAGGATGCAGTGTGTCTACTTATGATTATGCTCACTATAATGAAGTTATATTAGGTAATAAATCAATAATAGCTTCATATAAAACAGCAGAACTAACAACATATAATAAAATTAAAAACAGATTTAATGAAATATATTTAGTAAATAACTTTAATGAGTTAGAAAACATAAAATGTGATTACGTTTATGGACAAAAGTTTGGATACAATGATGCTAAATTAGTATCCTCAGCTAAAAACTTAGTTCATGCTGTTTTCCCATCATATGATCCTCATGGTGATGTTTATGCATACATATCTAAATGGTTAGCTTTAGGATTAAAAGAAGGGAGTATAAAATGTGAGTTCACCCCAACCCCAGATCCTTCAACAATAAAAGGAGACATTCCATTTGTTCCATATATGATAGATTTACCTAATAATAATAATAACTTTAAAGAATTTTTTAATATTAATTTAGAAGAATTAGTTATTGGATGGTATGGGGGTATAAATAGTTTTGATGGTGAGTTAGGAATAGCTAGACAAGTTGTAATAGATGTAGCTAAAAAAAGAAAAGATATTAAATTCATATTTGTAAACCAGGAAGCATTTTGTGATGCTGAGAATATCATATTTGTTGAAGGAACAACTGATTTAGAACAAAAAGTTGCTTTTATAAATACATGTGATATGATGCTTCATGCTAGGGGAAGAGGCGAAACATTTGGGTTAGCTATAGCTGAATTTTCTACATTGAATAAACCTATAATTACTTATGGTAATTCTAGAGAAAGAAATCATATAATGACTTTAGGAGATAAAGGTTTTTATTATTATGATTATAATTCATTATATGATATTCTTATGAATATCCAGAAATCTGATATAGAAGGAAGAGAATGGAATTGTTATCAAGAGTACACTCCTAAAAAAGTAATGGATAAATTTAATAATATATTTTTAATATGAATATAATAATCCCAATAGGGGGAATAGGACAACGATTTAAAGATGAAGGATATGATGTACCTAAACCTTTAATTAATATATTAGGAAAGCCTATGATTTATAAAGTCATAGATAATCTTAAAATTGAAGACACAGATAAAATTCATATTATATATCATAATCATTTAAAAGAATTTAATTTTGAAACACTAGTTAAATTTTGGTTCCCTAATAAAAATATATCTTTTATATCATTAGATTATTTAACTAAAGGTGCTTCTGAAACTGTTTTAAAAGGATTAGAGACATTTACTAATGATGAGTTAAAGGAAAATGTTTTAATATTAGATTGTGATACATTCTATAATGAAGATATAATTAGTAAATATAAATCTAACAATAACAAAAATATTATATTTTATTCTAATGATACAACTCCTGAACCTATCTTTTCATATATAACCCTTAAAAATAATCTTGTAATAGATATTAAAGAAAAAAATAAAATCTCAAATAATGCTAACACTGGGGCATATGGATTTGAAAATGGAGAAGTATTAAAAAAATATTGTATAGATATTTTAGGTCTAGAAAAAGAATCTTATATATCTCATATATATAATAAAATGATTGTAGATGGGGATTTAGTATATGGAAGTGAAGTTAAAGATTTTCATTGTGTTGGAACTCCACTACAACTAAAAGTATATTGTAATCAAAATAAAAATAAAGCATCTGAATTAAGAGTATGTTTTGATTTAGATAATACTTTAGTAACCCACCCTACTATACCAGGTGATTATTCATCTGTATTACCTATACAGTGTAATATAGATTATTTAAAATTATTAAAATCACTAGGTCATACTATTATTATTTATACTGCTCGCAGAATGAAAACCCATAAGGGTAATGTTGGTGCTATTATAGCGGATATAGGTAAAGTAACATTTGAGTCATTAGATAAATTTAATATCCCATATGATGAAATTCATTTTGGTAAACCTTATGCTAATTTTTATATAGATGATTTAGCTGTAAATGCTAATTCTTCATTGGATAAAGCCATAGGAATATATAATACCAATACCCCACCTAGAAGCTTTAATGACATTGAATATATTAACAATACTGTAATTAAAACCACATCTAATGATGGTGAGATATATTGGTATAATAATATCCCGGGTGTTGTTAAAGAATATTTTCCAAAAGTATTAAGTATAAATGAGAATAAGATTACTTTAGAAAATATAAATGGAGTTAGTTATTCTTATCTTTACACTAACAAATCTCTAACAGAAGATGATATTACAGAACTACTCTCAGCTTTATTTGAGATCAGTACTAGTAAACAATCTTTACCAATAGATATATATGCTAATTACTCTAAAAAACTAACCTTACGCTATAATAATAACCTAGAACTCTACAACAGATATCCTTCATCAGAATATATTTTTAATGTTATAAACAGTAGGTTAATAGAATATGAAAATAACAAGCAGGGATACTTAGGTGTGATACATGGTGACCCAGTCTTTACTAATATTCTTAAGACAGAAACTGGGATTAAATTTATAGATATGAGAGGTAAAGTCGGAGATGAATTAACTATATTTGGGGATATATATTATGATCTAGCTAAAGTGTACCAATCATTGTTAGGATATGATTATATCTTAAATAATATAGAAATAGATACTCATTATACTCAAAAATTAATAAAGTATTTTGAGTCAAAATTTCAACAATTTCATCTTGATATAATTAAATTAATTACAGCTAGTTTAATATTTTCTCTCCTACCACTTCATGAAGAAAATGAAGAACAATTTAACAAATATTTTAAATTAATAAAAAATCTTATATGATTCATCAATTTAATATCCCAAATAATCCTCATAAACATAGACAGTACTGTACAATACTTGATGATGTTTATTTAACTCATCATAATAAAGATACTAGTGATGGATCAGCAGCTGAGTTAATATCTATTACTCATGATGGGAAATTAGTAAAAGCTGGGATTGATAAAGATACTCAAAAATTAGGTAATAAAGAGATATACTATGAAAATAAATTTAATGATATTACTAAATATGATGAGTTAATAGACGAAAATATATTTTTATTATATGATGATGCTGGGGTAAATTATTTACATTCATTTTTTGATTTATTTGGGAGATGTATTTACTTTGATATCCTAGTAAAAGAAAAACCTATTAAACTTGGCCTATCAGAAGAATTTTGGACAGACTCAGGGAAAAATGATTTTATTAAACAATGGTTGAAACTTTACTATGGTGATAATTTAGATGTGGTAATTTTTAAAAAAGGAAAAACATATAAAATAAATCAAATTACTCTTTCTAATTGCCTTTATTGGTCCCCAGAGTACACAGGTCATCAACCTATAATGGAATTAATAAAAAAGACTGTTGAAAAAGTACAACCTATTAAAGTTAATTCAAATGGATGTTATATATCTAGACAAGATACTATTAAATATGGATGGTTTCACCCCCGTGAAATGGCTAATGAATTAGAGTTAATTGATAAGATTAAATGTGAATTAAATTATGATATAATTGAACTTATGAATTATAATTTAATAGAAAAAATTCAAATATTTAAATCATATAAAAATATTATCCAACAAAGTAGTGCATCAAATGTTAATATATTATTCTCACCTAAAGGAATAAATAATATAATATTGACTAATCCTAAATTAGGTCCATGGTTAAATCCCAAATGTCAAGATTTCTCATCTACATCTGGGTGTAATTTATTAATTTTAGAAGATATAGGTGAATTAATATTAGACTCAACACAACCAAATGAAGGGGATCTTAATAATTTTCCTTGGAGAATAACTGATATTGATGGGGTTATTAGTATTCTTAAACAAATAGATAATGAAGAAATTTGGAATTAATTAAATTAATTATTATATTATATTATAAATAAAAATGAAGTATCATATTAGCATACATATCTCTCCTTATGAAATAGATAATTATCAATTATTTATTCATCAATTAAAACGAAATTTAAATTATTTAGACCATGATATTATTTTTAACCCATGTTTAAATTTATCTAATTATTTTTATGATTGGGAAAATAGTATTTTAAATAGTGAATTTTTCACTCATAAATTTAATGAGTTAAATAAGATAGTAGAAAATAAAGTAATTTTAAATAGTGTAATAAATTTTGAAGATAAAATATTAGGGGCTTTAGATTACAAAAGAGATTTTCTTCAAAAGTACAAAAATGAAGTAGATGCATTTATTTGGTTTGACAGTGACATGATATTTCCAGATGACACTTTATTTTATTTAATTAATTCATTTGAAGAAGTTAATCATAATAAATGTATTATCACACCTCAAATTACTAGATTATGGGACACATCATGGGATATACTTGTTAATGAACAGTATTTAAATAGATCTTTATCTTTTGAAACATATGCTGATTTTGATGGGTATGATTTATACACCCCAACAGGAGATAAAACATTAATTGAAAATCCAATATATACCAAGTTTGCATCTGGGTGGTGTAATTTATTATCATCAACTTTATTTAAGGAATATATAGAATATCCCAAAAGATTAGGCCATTACGGAAAAGATGATACATTTGCTATGTTTGTTTTAGACATGTATAAGAAAAAAGGACATGATATAAAACAATTTATCATTCAAAATCTAATTGTGACTGAAAATAATAAATTTAAAATATCATCATATGATGATTTAGTTACAAAAAATATTAATGTTAAATCAAAAGAAATTTTTAGACAGGAATCTGAAGACGGAATGAATTATGAATTAAATCAATTATATAATAAAATAAATAAACTATGAAACATAATCTAGAACAACTAGTAAACCAATTACACCAGACTCCATCTGATATAAATGAACATATCCCCGCTTTAATAAAATATGGACAGGAATGTAATCATATAACAGAAATGGGAGTTAGAGGAATATGTTCTACTTGGGCTTTTTTAGCTTCTGCTCCTAAAAAATTAATAAGTTATGATTTAGAAGATCCAATTCAGTGGGGAGGTAATATTAATGATGTCTATGAAACAGCTAATGAATATGGTTTAAATTTTGAATTTATTAAAGCAAATGTTTTAGAAATTGAAATTGAAGAGACAGATTTTTTATTTTTAGATACATGGCATGTTTATGAACAAGTAAGAGATGAATTAAAATTACATTCTCCAAAAGTTAAAAAATATATTGGGTTCCATGATATTGTATCTTGGGGAGAAAAAGGAGAGACAGATGGATATAAAGGAATAAATTATGCTATTGATGAATTTTTAATTGAAAATAAAAATTGGAAAGTAAAAGAAAAATTCTTAAATAATAATGGTTTATTGATTATAGAAAGAATACAATGAAAATAATATATCGGATATCAGACGCGGGCTATAATAAAGTCAAACCTGATTATATCAATAATGAAAATTGTTTAAAAAACGCTTTACAAATATTCCCAACATCAGAGTATGATTGGTCTATAATAGCTGATAATATATCTGAGGAAACAAATAATATGATACAGAAATATATTTCTAGAGATCATATATTATATGTTTCTGTAGGACATGGAGCTGGAACATTCAATCTAGCTTTAGATGAAGCATTACAATCACCAGATGATGAAATAATATATTTTTTAGAGAATGATTATTTACATAAACCTGGGTCAGATAAAATTTTTATTGAGGGATTTGATTTAGGAGCATCATTTGTTTCACTTTATGACCACCCAGACAAATATGTGGGACCAGACCAAGGAGGTAATCCATATTGTGAAGGTGGAGCTGAAGATACTAGAGTATATTTAACAAACTCATGTCATTGGAAAATAACAAATTCAACAACAATGACATTTGCTTCTAAAATATCTACATTAAAACGTGTTGAAAGTATTTTACGAAAATGGACTAATGGAACTCATCCAAATGACTTTAATATGTTCTTAGAGTTAAGAGAACAAAATGAACTATTAATAACATCTATACCAGGTTACTCAACTCATGGAGAGACAGCTTGGTTATCACCATTAACAAATTGGAATATAATATGATATCAGTAATTATACCTACTTATAAATCCCCTGATATGTTAGACATATGTCTACAATCAGCTATTGAGGGACAATATAATAAAAATCAAATTATTGTTGTTGTAGATGGATTCTATGATTTAAATAAAGAAATACTTGAAAAGTGGGCTGAAAATATTGATGTTTTAAATTTAGAAGAAAATGTTGGCCTATGTCGAGGAACTAATTTAGGTGTATATAATGCTCAATATGATAAAATTCTTATTGTGAATGATGATAATATATTTCCTTTAAACTGGGATATACATTTAGAAGAAGACTATGTTAATAATTCAGTATTAGCTCCTAACCAAATAGAACCATATCCAAGTATGTTTTCTCAATTTCATATAAAGGATTTAGGAAAAGATATTAATATATTTAATTTAAAGCGTTTCCAAGATTATGAAAAAACAATAAGTAAAAATATAATTCAAGAGACTGGTTCAACCTTACCTATATTCATGTCTAAAATAGATTATTTAAAAGTAGGCGGATGGGATGAAAATTATGAACAAGGAATGGTAGCGGATTGGGATTTTTTTCTAAAATGCCAATTGTCAGGACTTAAAATGATTAGGACATATAAATGCCATTTTTATCATTTTGCTTCAGTTTCCGTCAATGGTGAAAAAAGACAACAAGCTGAGTACAATGGACATAATTATGCTAAATATAAATGGGGTAAGTATATTCAACATGATGATAATACTAATATAAAATACATTTAATATAATTTGGCTCTAACTTATTCTTTATTATATTTAGATAAATAAGAGTTATGAGTTACAAAGATTACTACTATTACGCATCAGTTGATTCAAGCGCTGAACCATTAGGGCATTGCAATGCAGGTACAATGGGTATAGCGGCCATTCATTTCGCGTCAATGAAACAGATGGAAATGAGTGATTTTTTAAAAATATATTCTATAAAGGAGAAAGATGAATCTAAATAATTTCGGAAGTAAACTTAGAATCTCTGATAGTGGAAGAACCGCTGAGAATAAAGAGAAACAATTATTTATTAGACTTGTGTCTCAATTAGATAACTGTTGGATTAGAACTAGTTTCTTACACACTCAGTTACAAGTTGATTTTTGGAATTATGAAGAACATTTCTATCACATAATTGAGGATTTGATTTACTTACATTTCGAGGAATGGAAAGCAGAATTAATTCTATGGTATGTGTATGATAGAATTGATGGTGAAGGAAAAATATTAGATTTAGAAATCACAGCTGAAGGTAAACCAACTAAAAAATATAAGTTGAAGACACCTGAAGAGTTATGGAAGTTAATTGAAAAAATAGATAAAATAGAAAATAAAGGTAAACAAGATGAGTAGAAAATGTATTGTATGTGGGGTTGAAATAGATCCAAGACGTATTGCCATTTTGCCTAATACACAAACTTGCACTCAACATTCAACAGTTGAGAAAAAAGCAGCTGTAACAGTGCAAATGGGAGAAGGTGATCACACCTGGATTGAAACATATGCTGTTGATAGAGAAGATCTTCGTAAAATTGAAGAAGCTGAAAAGAACTTTAGAAAACAATTAATTGAAGATGAGAGTATTTCACTTGAAGTTGTCTCAACAGATGCTGATGATGATACTAAAACATTAAACGACTTTGATCTAGAAGAAGACGCTACAGAACCTGAAGTAGAATAATGCCTAAAGCAAGACCATTAACAAAAGAATCGATCATTAGCGCAATGGATAAAACAAAGTCTGTTCGCGCTGCTGCTCGTTACTTGAACTGCTCCTACCAACATATCAAGAAGTGGATGAAATTATATGTTGATGAGAATGGAGTATCTTTATTTGACACTCACAAGAATCAGTCAGGTAAAGGTATTCCTAAATTCTTATCAGTGTCTACTATTAATAAAAAGGAACCTGCAATTTTAGATATTGTAGAAGGTAGAATAGATCCATCTCACTTCAACCCACAAAAGATTAAGTATCGGTTGATAACAGAGGGTTATTTAAAAGACGAATGCAACAATTGCGGCTTCCATGAACGCCGTGTTTCCGATTACAAATCCCCACTGATCTTGCACTTCAAGGATGGTAATAAACAACATTACAGATTAGACAATATGGAGATGCTTTGTTACAATTGTTATTATTTAATGGTAGGTGATATATTTAGTAACAAACAACTTGAGGGGTTAGAGGATCATAAGCCAATGAACCAAAGTGAAGTGGATTGGGAATTAGATGAGTATACTAAACAACGATTGTTAGAGTTAGGTTTAGACAAACCTGAGATTGAAGATG
>Ga0315909_10008820_pt1 | contig 10996 bp, 12 predicted proteins | sample LakEriMetagenome_11_FD_203527 | JGI IMG/M metagenome (GOLD analysis project Ga0315909, IMG submission 203527) | Freshwater fungal communities from buoy surface, Lake Erie, Ohio, United States - Buoy 2 MA125 | ecosystem: Environmental > Aquatic > Freshwater > Lake | place: USA: Lake Erie, Ohio...
GTAGGGATAAAGTTGATATTATTATAATGCTTGCCTTCTAAGATCTTTGTGAGTTCAACCTGAAATTTATTTTTATCCAAGAATGAATTGTTAACTACGCAACTCAACTGATATTCTGGTTTATTTCCAAAAAGTTTGAGCCAAGTTTTAATGATTCTTGCGGTATTTTTTCTGTATTCAAATTTACCCATCAAACCGAAATGAATCTTGTTTGGCAGATACGTTTTATTTGTTAGATAAAAATCTTTATCGAATCCTAGCGGCGCATGAACAACATTTTCTATGCCGTTTATTTCAAATACATTCTTTGTATATTGGCTGGATACAAAAATCAAATCTTGAGTCTTTAAAAGATTTTTTTCAATCTTTGTAAGATCAGATGTTTCGTGAAAAGTATATAGAGATTGATTCTTAGAAAGTCTGCTTTCACTTCCAAAAATGTGCCAAAGCTTTAGACATGGAGTATTCTTGCTTACGGTTTCAAATCTCTTGTTTGTAGAATTTTGAAGATAGTCTACAAAATCTTTCTTAATCTTATCAAAAGCCGAAATCTCTACGTTATCTCCAATTGGAAAGAATGTTAATTCTGTGTTTTTCTTGTATAATTCCCTAAGAATATTGAGAGAAACGTTTCCAAAAGATAAACTGTTGATTGGGGCATTAACTGTTAAATTCATATTCTAATTTTATCTTTTTGGCTATTGTTTTCAATGCTGAATTATGTATATTAATACATCCTTGAATGCTTAAATCCATTTCTTTGCTTATTTTTCTCCAAGGAGTTAGCTTGTTAACATTTTCATATCTCATGTTGAATATTTTACTAACCCTTTTATCTGGATAAACATCAAGATGTTTTTTAAATTTGTGTAAAATTTGATTCTTCAAATCTTCTTTTTCCACTTCTTTTTCTTCTTTAAGAGTTTGAAAATCAAAGTTTTGATCGTTTAATTCTAAGAACTTTTTATTTTTATTTGAAGCGTTTAGACAAGTCCATTTCGCTTCGTTGCCAAGGAACGTTGAGAATTTGGTTCCTTTTGTGTTGTCGTATTTTAAAGCTGAATTGTAGATTATTAAATCCTTTTCGGAAATAATATCATCCTTTAAAGAATCGTTATTGCAATTTCTTAAGAAGGCGTTTACCATTTCTAGATAAATGCCGGAATGTCTATTAATAAGCTCTTGTAAGCTTTCGTCTACATTGTTAGCGTTTTTAATATTTTCTATTAAATCTGAATCACTTAAAATCTCCATATGTTGACCATTTCTGATTGTAGAATAACTTGTTTATATGGTAATTGCAAGTTTCTTTTTCATCAGAGAACGTTTTCCATCGTATTTTATAGTTCGCCGCCTTCTTGATTATAGGATCATTTGCCTTTTCTTCGAAGTTGGCTGGCTTTTGGCCCATGCGAGATAGATGTATAACGAAGCCGCCTTTGCTTTGTATCCACTTGGCTTCGTTTTCGTATCTAACGTCAGGAATAATACAGATAATTTTATTCTCCATAGAATTCGAAATCCTCTTCTCTAAACGTTTAATCCAAAAATCAGGATCTATCTTCCTAGCAATTTCCGTGCCATAACATACAAGAAGAGGTCGAATTATTTCTTTTTCTTTATTATTCTCAGTGAAAGCTGAGATATTGAAAGAATCTTTAAGGAGATCATCCAAGTCATTTTTTAATGCATGAGCGAAAGACATCTTCATGCAAGGCATTGAGTTTTTCTCTATCTTATTGATTAGATATTTAGCTAAAGTGTCTTTTCCACATCTAGCTACTCCAGCGATGCCGAAGAGTAATGGTAATTCTTTGTACACGATTTTAGATCTACGTTTTATTATAAAATTATGAGTATTCTCCATACCTAGGGAAATTTCCTAAGATCATCTTAAGAAAATCGTTAGAATATCCTCAGAGTCCGTTAATTCCTGCTTACGCAGTAATTAACTCGCTTTTCAGCGAGTGTCAAGCAAAAAATCACAAAGATCCGAAAAATCTTTTGCTAAATCTTTAAACCCAGCATCTGACATGACGACTGGCAAATAAAAGAATTCGCGCTCCAAATTTAAATCTAAAATTCTATCCGAAATTAAAGTAAAACTTAAATTAAGTTTCCCGCCTTTCAGCTTAACCATCTCTTTCAAAGCTTTAACTGACGCTTCGTAATGCGATTCTGCTAGACATATATATTCCCAATCAGAACAAGATATTCTATAAAAACAATCTTGATTTTCAGTAGATCTAAACATAATATCTGTATAGAGTAAAAAACTAAGATTGTCAAATGAAATTTTACATCCGAGGTGGAATTGGCGATTTCCTTCAACATTATAGCTTTATAAAAGAAAATCTAGATAAACAATATCTAGTTCACATGCATTTTAAAAATGCTAAATCAATGTTTGATGATCTTGGAATAAACAATTGTATATTTTATGAATTTAACAACGCTGCTTCTCTTCTTGAGCAAACAGATTTAATAATAAAAAAGTTCATAGAATCTGATAACGATAAAATTTTTGAAACTCCGAGAAGTTTTTATTCCAATTTTGACTTCGGATATAATCTAGATTTAAACGGTAATAATTTGGTGAAAAGTTTCACCTCAACAAGAAACATTATAGGTATACATCCTTTTAGAAGTGATTTTGCTGGATCTGTTTACGAAGAGCATAACTTACCTGCAAAAATAATACCAGTTAATGTAATAAAACAAATAATAAATAACGATAATAATTATTTAATTTTTGGTTCAAAAAAAGAACTCGCCAACTATGGACTAGAAGAAAAAGAAAATATTAAGTTTGTTTGCTTTGAAAATATTTTGCATAGTTTATGCACAGTAAAACACTGTTCTTTATTAATAGGTCTTGACAGTTGTTTTAAATCTATGTCCTCAATGCAAAAAATAAAAACTTTATGCATAATAGGAGATTTTCAAGATCCTATTCGCGATTCAATGTTTATAAAAAAATATGAAGAAGATAAAATAATGAAGGTTTTTAAAACTAAAAACGCAAATGAAGATGAATCGAAAATAGTTCAATTTATTAAAACCAACATTTAACATGAATAAAAAAATTCTACTTATTTCTGACGAAGAATACAGTTCAAATAATAATGGAGGAGCAGAATCTAACAATAATGAAATAATTAAGATTCTAAACTCATCTGGAATAAAATGCGATTTTATATCAACACATGATTTCAACAACAAAATTGGATTCATTGAGGATTACGATTTGTATATAGTTTCGAATTTTTATTTTATATCAGACGCTGCTAAGAATTTTTTATATACTAAAAAGTATATCATAACCGAACATGATTATAAATTTGTTAGAGAAAGAAATCCGTGTTTTTATGAAAACATGACTATTCCTCCAGAAATGGTTATGCATTTTGATTTTTATAAAAACGCTCAAATTGTAATTCTTCAAAGCGCGTTTCAAAAACAAGTCTTCGAGAAAAGTATAAAATTAGATAATCTTTTTAATTTTTCTGGAAATCTATGGGCAGAAGAAACTCTTGATTTAATTCAGTCTTTATCTAAAACTCCAAAAAATGGTAAAGCGGCTATTCTTGGAGAAGATGACTATGGAATTAAAGGTAGAGATGTTTCAATCGACTTTTGCAAAAAAGTTCATTTAAAATATGAACTTCTTCCAAAAACTAATCATCATACATTTCTTAAGAATCTTTCAAGATACTCTACCTACGTCTTCTTTCCAAGAAGCCCAGAGACTCTTTCTAGAGTGTGTATAGAGGCAAGATTGATGGGTTTGTCTGTCGTGACAACTGATTATACCGCAGCAGTCCATGAAAATTTCTTTGATTATGAATCAAATAAAATGATAGAATATATAAAATCCAAGCCTAATCAAATATTGGAAATTATTCAATCGATAATAAAATGAGAATTTTTTTACAAAAAAACGATCAACAAGCTTGGAAATGGATAACTCAGGGATATGAAAAAGCTTTTTCTTATTTTGATTTTGAAACCATAATAATCGATGATCTAAAAAAAATAGACGCCTCTAAAGAATATTATATTTTTTACAGAGAAGATGGAGTCAATGATTCCACAATAGATATTTTAAAAAATAGCAAACAAGCTTATTTATATGTTCAACCAAATCATTTTCCTTATCATTGGGGACAACATCCATCTTGGCAATGTTCTGTTTCTAAAGAGAATATTACTAAATTAAATTCTTTCGATAATATTAAAAAGTGGACGTTTTGCAGTGATCTATCATTTTTTAATTTATGGAATGATGTTCATATTATGCCTCTTGCTTATGACAGTATAAGCTATCAATCGAAAGAAGTTGCTGATTATAAATATGATATTTGTTTTATTGGCGGGTTTGCTGATAATGGTTTTAATGAAAAGATAAAAAATATGCAAGAAGTGCTTGGAGCATTTATTGAATCCGGTTTAAAATGCGGCTTCTCTGTAAATGGAAACGTTTCTCATGAAATAGAAAATTCTGTTTTAAACGAGTCTAAAATTTCATTAAATATCCATGATTTATATCAAAGAGTTGTTGGCTTAGATTCCAACGAAAGAACTTTTAAAAGTTTAGGCTGCAACGGATTATTGCTTTGTGATTATGTTAAACAAGTTAAAGACCTTTTTCCATTTTGTTATTGCAGCAATAATCCTAAAGATTTAATAGATAAAGCGAGAGAGTATTGTTATTTAAGTATCAACGATTTAAATGAAATAAAACAAAAAAATAAAATTTTCATATCTGAAAATCACACTTATATTAAAAGAGTAGAAAAATTTATATCACTAAAATGAAAATCACATTAATAATTCCAAATTATAATAAAGAACCTTTTGTGATTGATTGTATTAGAAGTTGCATCAATCAAACTTATCAAAATATAGAAATAATTTTTATAGATAATGAAAGCAAAGACAATAGTCTGCAAAAAGTAAAAGATTTTAAAAATTTGTCAGGTCATGATTTTATCATAGATACTGCTGAAAATATATATCCCATGTGCTGGGATGAATGCATAGAAAAAGCTCAAAAATATATAACAGGAGATTATTATACAATAATAGGGTCTGACGACTTAATAAAAGAAGATTATATAGAAAAATGTGTCAACTTCATTAATCAAAAAAATCCGCTGTGTTTTCAATCAGATCTTTTATGGTTTTCTAATAATCAAATTTTAAGACAAACTAACCACAGATATTCAAATTTGCAAAATTTTAAACAACAGCTATTGACAAGATGTTGCGTTAATACTCCTACCGTTTTTTACAAAAAAGATCTTTTAGAAAAATTTAATTTAAAAACAAATCCTATTGAATTTTCTGGTGCAAATGATTATGATTTATACTGCCAAATTGCAGACTCTGACATAATTGTTGAAAATGCAGAAAACTGGCTTGGATATTTATATAGAGAAAACGAACATCAATGCACCTGGCAAATGCATAAACAATCTATTCCATACGATTATTTAATACAATCAAAATGGAAAAAGAAATGGGAAATTTAATATTTATGTTAAATCTTAATAATATAGAATTAATTTCTGTTAACTGTGTTTACCCAGAAGACTCAGTAAAAGCTTTGTTATATTCTTCAAAAGATATAAATTTTTCAAAAATAAAATTAATCTCTCATTATAAACCCGCAAATTTACCTTCACATATCGAATATATTCAAATTGAAAAACAAACTCATCATTCAATGAATAAATTTTCCATAAATGAGTTGCCTTTATATTTAAGTGAAGATTACGCTTTGTCCATACACGATGATGGATTTATAATTAATTCTGAATTATGGAGTTATGATTTTTTAAAATATGATTATATTGGCGCTCCTTGGCCTAATTTTGACTGGTGTCAAATAAACAGAGTCGGCAACGGTGGATTTGTTCTTAAAAGTAAAAAATTCTATAAATTAGAGCAAAAAATAACTCAAATAAACGGGCATAATGATGTAGTAGTCACAAATACATATTATAATTATTTTATAAATAATGAATGCAAATATGCTCCGTTAGACGTTGCTTGTAAATTTGCTCTTGAAATACCAATTCCAGAATGCGAATATAATCTTGAAAAATGTTTCGGCTTTCACGGAAAACACACTCAACACGCATTAGAGAAAATTAAAACAATGAAAGATTTTAAATATTAACAATCTATATAATGATTATATGAACGCTTTTGATTTTAATAAGTCCAAATATAGATAATTTAAAAAATATAAATATGATACAAATAAATCTTTTTACAGCGAAAAGTCACAATTATAGATTTGAATATACAAAATTTTGCGTAGAACAACTAACTAAAATCAAGAAAGAAAACTTAGATAATATTATATTGCATATATATGCCGATCAAAATCAAACCCAATTTTGGATAGAAGAATTAAATAAATCAAAATATATATCTCTTAAAAATAAAATTCATTGTATGCCGAATGATTCGTATTTGCCAAAAGTTATAATTGCTCAACAAACCGAATGTGAATTTTCCATAAAATGGGATGATGATATTTTTATAAATTCTTCAGCGTGGGATTTTTTAATAGAAAATATTAATATATTAAATATTAATCCAGATATTTCTATTATAGCTCCAATATTATCAAATGGAATGCCAAGCGTAGATTTGTTCGTAAAAGATTTTTTAACTGAAGATGAAATAAAAAAAGCTCATAACATTTTCTTAAAAGATGGAATTAAAAACCATATAAATATCTGGAACTGTGATTTTAAAAAAGTTCAGTCTTATTTAGATAGCGCTAAAGAGTGGAACGCTGATGAATATTGGGATGTTGTTAGAAAAACAGACTCTACTTCTGGAATGGGCTTGCCAAGCTACATGCCTATAGCCAAAGGTGTGCATCCAGCAAGATTTTCTTATGATTATAATAAATTTATTTTAGATAAGATTTCTGATAATAAAAATTGGATAACATCTAAAAGAGAATACCGCATAGAAACACATCCAACTTTATATTTTTGCAATAATATTTTTGCAACAAAAACATCATTCTGGAAAGAAAGTCAAAAGCTATTTCAAGATGGATGGGACGAAGGTCAATTAACTCTATTAAATCAAATTACAAATAAAAAAATTGCATATATTCGAAATGTATGCGGAATCCACATGGCGTATGGATACACAGAAAAACAAAGAGAACTTGAAACTTATTTTATCTCAAAATTCTTATCTTAAGAAAATTTATTTAACATGGAAAAAATAAATGTTTTTGGCGGAACTGGATTTATAGGCAGAAAATTTTGTTCTAACTATAAAGAAAATGTAATTATTAATGATAGGAATAACTATATTCCACAGTCAAATAATATATTATATTTAATTAGCACCGTAGATAATTATAATATCCATAAAGATCTTCAGATTGACATAGATACTAATTTGAAGATTTTAATGCAAGTTCTCGAACATATAAAATATAATAAAAACACTGTTTTTAATTTTGTAAGTTCTTGGTTTGTATATGGTCAAAATCCCGATATTCCATTTCATGAAGAGAATACAAAATGTAATCCCACTGGATTCTATTCTATTACCAAGCATTGTGCCGAACAAATGATCATTTGTTTTTGTAATACGTTTGATATTAAATATAGAATTTTTAGACTAGCTAATGTTCTTGGGGAAGGAGACGAAAAAATTTCAGCAAAGAAAAATGCATTGCAATTCATGATCAAAGAAATAGTTAATGATAAAGATGTTCATCTTTATTATGGTGGAGAAGTTTTAAGAGATTATATTTATATAGATGATGTATGTGAAGGTATAAAAATTTGTTTAGACAAAGCCCCAACAAATCAAATTATAAATATAGGTTCAGGATCGCCATCAAGATTTTTAGATATAATTGATAAAACAATTAAAAAAACTAATTCTAAATCAAAAATTATCAATATCGAACCAACAAAATTCCATAATATCGTTCAAGTTAGACATTCTTATCTTGACACAGCTAAAATAAGAAAGTATGGTTTTGAACCAAAAAATGATATGAACGACATTCTTGACAAATTAATTCAATATTATAAAAAATGAACATGAAACCTACTTTAGAAAGCATACTTAATGATATTTCTTTATTTATTAAAGACAAGCGCTCCAAAAAAGAATGGATTCCTGGAAAAGACTGGGTTCAATATGCAGGACCATATTTTGACGATCAAGAATACATAGCTTCAATTAAATCTCTTTTAAATGAATGGCTTGTTCTTGGACAAGATTCAATAACATTCGAAACAAAATTTCCAAAATTTTTTGGCAAAGATTATGGTATTCTGACTAACAGCGGAAGTAGTTCTAATTTAATAATGATGTCAGCTATGACATCAAAAAGATTGTATAATTTTCCAAAAGGAACGAAAGTAATTACACCTATTGCTGGATTTCCCACAACTTTAAATCCAATTTTTCAAGTTGGATTTGAACCTGCATTTGTTGATATTGATTTGGACACATTAAATTTAAATCTAGATCAAGTTGAAGAAGAAGCCAAGAAAGGCGCTAAAATTATTACATTTGCACATGTACTTGGAAATCCTCCAAACATGAATAAATTAATGGATATTATAAAACATTATAATCTTATTCTTTTAGAAGATTGCTGCGATGCTCTTGGATCAACTTATAACGGCAAACCTCTTGGAAGTTTTGGAGAATTATCTAGTTGCAGCTTTTATCCAGCGCACCACATGACAATGGGAGAAGGAGGATTTGTAGCTTGCAATACTCATCTTCAAGAAATTGTTGCTAGAAGTTTTAGAGAATGGGGCCGTGGATGCTACTGTGTTGGCAAAAAGGCTGGTCTTTCTAAAAATGGTTCTTGTGGAAAACGATTTTCTAATTGGTTACCAGCTTTGCCAGAAGAAGAGTTTGATCATAAATATGTATATGATGAAATAGGATACAATCTTAAACCAATCGAACTTCAAGCATCAATGGGACTTGTGCAAATGACAAAGCTTCCAGAGATACACAAGCTAAGAAAAAGAAATCACGCTCTGCTTTGTGAAGCTTTTGGCGAATATGAAAAATATTTTATTATTCCAAAAGCTACGGAATTTTCAGATCCAAGCTGGTTTGCTTTCGCAGTAACAATAAAAGATAATGCTCCTTTTAAACGAAAAAATATTGTTCAATTTTTTGAAGATGCTAAAATTCAAACTAGACCTTATTTTGCTGGTAATATCATGTTGCAACCAGCTTATAATGGAATAATTAGTTCTAAAGATGTTATTGAAAAATATCCAGTTGCTCGTAAAATCACAACAGATACATTTTTTCTTGGAACCAGCCCAGTTATAACAGAAGAGCAAATCTACTATATCAAGAAAAATTTAGATGTATTTATTTCAAGTTTATGAAAATAGTTTATATTACAGGATGTTTGGGATTGATAGGTTCTTATCTTACAAGACTTTGTTTACAAAAAGGTTATTATGTAATTGGAATAGATAAGATAACATACGCAGCAAGACCTGATTTATTAAATGAATTTTATAAATATGAAAAATTCAAGTTTGAAGAAAAAGATATTTGTAATTTAGATAGACTTGTTGATTGTGATTATTTTATAAATGTAGCAGCAGAAACGCATGTTGATAATTCTATAAGAAAGAGTGATGATTTTATCAAATCAAATATAAACGGTGTTTATAATATACTTGAATTGCTTAAAACTTATAAGAGAGAAGGAATGATAGTTCCAACTCTTTTGCATTTTAGCACTGATGAGGTATATGGCGATATTTCTGAAGGAGAACATATTGAAACAGATATTTTAAAACCAAGTAATCCATATTCAGCCACAAAAGCTGCTGCCGATCAACTAATACTTGCATGGGCAAGAACTTATAAAATAAACTACGTTATAGTTCGTCCAACTAATAATTATGGAATAGGCCAATATGTCGAAAAGCTGATTCCAAAATCTTGCAAATGTTTAACTCTTGGCAAGAAGATACCTCTTCATAATCAAGGCGCACCTTTTAGAAATTGGCTACATGCTAAAGATACAGCTCATGGAATTGTCAGAATAATTGAAAGTGGAGTTAAAAATGAAATATTTAATATAGCAGGTGGATTTGAACAGGCTAATATAGTAACAGTAGAAAAAATCATAACAGAATATCTCGGACATCTTCCTTCTGATTTCAAATCTAAGTATTTAGATTTATCAATCTCAAGAGATGGTCAAGATGTTAGATACGCTTTAAATGATAATAAACTTAGATCTTTAGGCTGGAAACCTACATGCAATTTTGATCAAGAGCTTAAAGAGATAGTTTTATTCTATAAAAATAATTTTATATGGTAACCGAACAAGAAATGATTCAATTTGAAAATGAAATAGGAGATTTGTTTAATAATAAACAAATTAAGTCTCCTATTCATCTTTATCATTCAAACGAAAAACAAATGCTTAAAATATTTGAAAATATTGATTGTGAAAACGATTGGGTTTTTTGCACATGGAGAAATCATTATCAAGCTTTATGTAAAGGCATTCCTAAAGAAGTTCTTAAAAACGAAATCATTAAAGGCAAGTCAATGGTAATGAATTTGCCTGAATATAAATTTATTTGTAGCTCTATTGTTGGTGGCGTAGCACCAATTGCTCTTGGAACTGCGCTTGCAATTAAAAATAAAAATTCAAAATCTAAAGTATGGTGTTTTCTTGGAGACATGTCAGCGGAAACGGGTTCTTTTCATGAATCTTATAAATATAGTTTGAATTTTGATCTTCCTATTAATTGGATTATAGAAGATAACAGAAAATCAGTGTTAACTCCAACGGATCAAACTTGGAACAGAGATTTGCCTTATTATATCGACGTTTCAGAATACAAAGAAAATGAAATTTATTATAAAAATAAAATAATTTATTACCAATATTCAAACAATAAGTATCCTCATGCCGGTGCTGGAGTAAGAGTACAATTTT
>Ga0315909_10008822_pt1 | contig 10995 bp, 23 predicted proteins | sample LakEriMetagenome_11_FD_203527 | JGI IMG/M metagenome (GOLD analysis project Ga0315909, IMG submission 203527) | Freshwater fungal communities from buoy surface, Lake Erie, Ohio, United States - Buoy 2 MA125 | ecosystem: Environmental > Aquatic > Freshwater > Lake | place: USA: Lake Erie, Ohio...
GTGTGCAATATTTTCAATGTTCATTTTTTACTCCAAAACTTTATAACCACGACCAAGCAAGCAAGTCTTAACAATTGCCTGTCTTCTCTGATAAGTTGACCATGCGCCTGAACCAGTGCCGACAATAGCGCCTGATGCAAGACCAGCACCAGCGGCAGACTTAACTGACACACCAGTTTTGCTTGCAATGTACGCACTAATTAATGCAGATGCCGCGCCTTGTATGGCGGCAGACTTAGCCATTTCAGTGGGGTATTCAACATCTTGGGATATGCGTTCGCATTCCATTGTGTCAATGTAGATGTTGCCCGGTGTGGTGCTGGCTTTCGGGTCAATTAGTATTTTGCTCGCGCACCCAGTAAGCAAAACGACCATTAAGATTTTCAACATTTTTAATCCTTTGTGGCGGCTTACAGGTTGCCCATGCGCCATTAGTTAATAACAGTTTGTCGAACAGTTAGACCCATAACAGCAAGTGGTACAGGTGACATACTTACCATTTGAATAATAGGTATGTGTTGAACAACTTGCCCACACCACTGTGGTGCTGGCGGCAATCCAAACGGCAATCAGTGCTTTTTTCATATCAGTCCTTTCAAAATGGAATATCGTCATCAGGCATATCGCGGTTGCGATTCGGTCTAGGTTCAGCTTTTGGCTTTTCCTTGTCGTATGGCTCATTGATATAAGCGTAGCCATTCCATTCAAGCGGGATTACATCCAGCTTTAACATCGGACCATGCTTGCTGTCAATGATTGCGCCAATCTTCATGTACTTTTTCTTGGTCTCACCTTGGGCATTGACATACTCGCCCATGACTGCGGTGACTTCTTTGTGTGCCATTATTTATTTTCCTTTGCGAGTTCAGCTTGCTTCTTTATTGCACTGCGTACTTTGCTGTCAAGCTTAGACCACAGCGCAATTTTTTCGTCACCATCTTCAATGCCGATATATTCCTCATAAGCCCCATACATATCGTCTGCGGCGACCTTTTGCATAATGGCATCCAGCACATCTTGCACGACTGCTTGGCGGTCAGGCTTTAATGCTTCCCATGCGCCTTGCGTGGCTGATATGCGGTTAACAGGCTTGCTTGCCGCATTGCCATCATCATCCTCTGGCGCTATGCCACACGATGCCATCAGGCTATAACGCCTTGCATAAGTCAATGCGCTTGCATACCCTTGCGGGTCTTTTTTGACAGCGGGAAAATGCACAATGCCGCACTCCAGCATTTCGCCTGACTCATGGACGAAAACAGTTTCCACCATCACGCCATCAGCACAGTCATAGTTCTTTTGCAGAAGATATATGCCATTGGCGTTTAATGCGTCTATGACGGCTTCCACGCAAGCAGACAGGTCAGCATAGCGACTGCGGAAATGAGGGTTAGTGCTGGTCTTTAAAGCTGGCTGGAATTGCTTTTGTGCTTTAACCAGCGCGGTTGCAATATTTTTCATGAGTTATCCTTTTCAATCAGTTCGCGTTGTAAGTTCAGAATTTCTTCTTCATCATTTTGTTGGTTTTGTTTTAGGCTTTCTATTTCTGCATCCATGCGCTTGATGTAGCCTTGCAACATCCCGCATTGAAAAGCAAGCCTCGCCCTTGGGTCATCTGGGTATTGTTCGCGTGAAACCCTTTCGGCTTCATCTACCATTTCATGTGCTTTCATTTGTATTCCATTAAATTTTTAATTAAAACAATCAATCCGATGATGTATACGACAAAAGGCAGATTTGATTTCGGTTTGTCACCGAGCAATATGCCTTGCCAGAACTCATCATCGCGGCTCATCCGCACCTGTTGGCGCGGTGTGTAGTACGCACCAATCCGTAGACCTGTGCGCGTTGTATAGGGCAAGCTAATCAAGCTGGCTCTCCCATCTTGCAATGTCGGCTTCTTTTCGCTGGTCATCAACCCAGCGTTGGAAACGATACGCAACTTCGGTTTCAATTTGCGCGGTGTCTTTTTTACCAAGGTCATCGCATATGTCCTTTCTGAATTCGTTGTACACGGCAATTTCAAATTCGCGTGCTAGACCGACAGTTTCATCTTCATCAACAAATTCGTAAACTACTGTGACATATTCGCCACTAAGCAATTCATGCGTGAATGATGCAGTCATTTGACCAACTCCTTAACAATTTCAATCAGGAATGGCACGGCAAAGATTAAGCCTACAACGATTGCGCCTAAAAACTCGCTGGCTGACTTGCAACGATTGGCGACTTTAGTTTCATAAGTTAAACGGTTCATTATTTTTCCTCCGCAAGAAAAAGCCAGTTTTCAATTAAGCTACCGCCATGCAACAAAATAGTTTTGCAAGCATCAAGCACTGATTTAATTTGATGCGTTTCGCTTGAAGTCATGCCTTTTTCAGTATCCAATTTATCTTGAATCATGTTAATAACAGGAAACAATTTATGAATAGTGTTAAGCCCTGCCCAAACATCTGAATGACGGTCAAACATTTTTTGAGCAATAGATTTAATTTGGTTTTTTTCATGCCAATCTATTGCATCTGACCACATACCTAAAGCATCAACAATGCTTGTGTAATCACCCGAATATTCAACATTTGCCGTAGTTGTATAACGCTTAACAAAATCTTCAACTCTGTCAGCGGGAACATTTGCAACATTGTTGCTGTATGCATTAACAAATGCTTTTTGTTCTTCAATTTTCATTTTTAATCCTTTGAAATTTGCCCCCGTAGGGGCGGTTAAATTAAGCTAACAGTAATTCTTCGGCTTGTGTCTTCATGCGATTGCCATTGCCAAACCATGCATTGTTCATGCGTGTATCGACATTGTGACCACGTTCATGGTCAACGTACTGAGTAACAGCGTTCAGCAAGCCCCATTTAGTGCCGTAAACGCCATAATTGTTAGCACCCATACCCGCGCCATCAAACAGTTCTAAAACGCGCTTAAAACCGCGAGATTCTTTGAATGTGTTTGTCTGTAAATTGTATGAAGCAGGAAACAAAGTATTGGCAAAGTCTCGCGCAAAGTCTGTTGATACGCCTTGTCTTGCCAGCTTGCGATATTTGTCCATCATGCCATCAAAACCGCCAACAATTAGACCCAAGCGGTCACGCATCAATGATTGGTCAAAATCTGAGCCATGAGTTAACACAACACGACTAGGTGCTGTTTCTTGGTCAGCCATTGACAAAGTGTTATTGCACACAACGCGAATGCTAGTGAACTGTCCAATCGTTGCGGCTGTGCCATCAAACGATGTACTTAACAGCAAATACCCGCGCACCGCATCATCTTGCAAAACTACTGCTTCTTTGTTGACATTTGCCAATGCCCAAATGCGCTTACCGCCTTTAATAGCACCAGCAACTTCTAAAGTAAACCCTGCCGACTGCACAAGCGTATTGAAAAACTCAAGCACTTCGGCTGGCTGATGAACTTTGTAGCGGTCAGTCACAACGCCTAATGGTGCAAATGTGTCATTTCGATAAATTACTTTTTGATTTTCAATTGTTAACAAATCACCATCAGCACCATGTGGTTCAAAACGTACTGGTGCAAGATGAGCTTCCCAATCCAACCCCGCTTCTTTGCGCCACACATCAATGGGTGCATTTTGCGTTAACTGCTGACCAAGACCATGCCAAGGCATTGCGTTTGCATAAGCAATTTCTGCTTTGCCTGTGATTGCGTTGTTTTCGATTAAGTGAGCCATTTTTAATTTCCTTTGATTGTTAAGTTTACACAAGACCCTATTGCTAGGGTTTCGGCTATTAAAGCCTCATCAGTTGTGTTAAGCATCATCTAACATTAGACGACTGCGAATTGCCCAATTAGCATCAGATTCTTTTTTTTCTTCTTTAAACCAAAAAACAAGCAATTCTTCAATGTTTGCTTGTGTGATTTGCTCTCTGCAAAGCATTAAAGTTTTTTCGGCTTCTTCTAAATAACGCAAAATATCTCGGTCACTAGCATTACAACCAAAAACACTAATGTGAATTTGTTGAGCTTTGTCTATTGTTAATGTTTGCATTTTTGATTCCTTTTAATTTGGTTAAGTTTTTATCAACTGTTTTTGTTGATGAACGAATCTTAACATCAAAACTTAACAAATTTTCATGTTTATTAAAAATATTTTTAGTAATACTTAAAATTTAAATTGTTAATTTTTTTGAAAATAAGTGTTTTCAAACTTAACAATAGGCAATTGTGTTAACTTGCTGGTATCATACTTAACATGAATACACAAACTGCAATCCTACTCGCTGGCTCTAAAGCCAAACTTGCAATCATTTTAGGTGTAAGCCGACCCGCTGTTACTCAGTATCGCGAACGCTTGCCCAAGAAACGCATTGCCGTGTTGATGGAAAAATGTCCACAGTGGTTTGAGGAAAAACCGCCTGAAGTTGAAATCAAAGAAGCAGTGTTAACACCTGTTTAAAAAAGGTTTATAATTGAGGCACGGCTAGGGTAGCTCCCGAAAAGATGATTCTTCACCATCCTGCCGATGTTTCTTTGTGAAGATGACCTATTGAAGTGAGGTTGATATGCACTACTATCAATTTAATATTGGCGATTACAAAAGCCATACAGAGCATTTATCCGAAATAGAAGATTTATGCTATCGAAGATTGCTTGATTGGTACTATCTTCATGAAGTGCCAATTCCACTTGACTTAAATGAAACTGCAAGACAAATTCGGATGCGAACGCATACCGATTGCATTGCGATTGTTTTGCATGAATATTTTGAACAATCAGAAAATGGTTGGATTCATCATCGTGCAAATGCTGAAATTCTTAAAGCTGGAGATAAATCACAAAAAGCAAGTGAAAGTGCTAAGGCTAGATGGAATAAAGCCAATAAAACAGATACGAATGCAATGCGAACGCATAGCGAAAGCAATGCTACACATAACACAGAACACATTACACAAGACACAATAAAAAGAAAAGCAACTAGCGTTGCTTGCCCACCAGATGTAAGTCAACAGGTTTGGGCTGATTGGTTGCAACTGCGAAAAACCAAAAAAGCATCGGTCACCGAAACCGTTGTTAAGGGCGCACGTTCTGAAGCCGCCAAACTTGGATGGGAATTAGAAAGGTTTTTAGTTGAATGGTGTACGAGAGGCAGTCAGGGGTTAAAAGCCGAATGGGTTGATGACAAAAAAACCAGCATGACCAAGACAGGGCAAATGAACCAAACAGTAATGTCGGGCTTGACTCGCGGACTTATTGGAGGCGGCAAAAATGTCAAATTACTTGGAATCTGATTTTGTTGAAATGGACGAAGGGCTTGATTACGTTTTTGTAATGCTTGGCGGCATATACGGTCAAGCGTTTAATCGCAATTGGGAAGGCATGGATTTGGCTGTTGTGCGTCAGATATGGAAAGACCAAATTGGCACGTTCCTGACATACAAGCCAAGCCTTGATTACGCTTTTGGACGGTTAAATGGCGATTTCCCGCCAAGCGCAATTAAGTTTCGGGAATTTTGCAATGCTGGCCCAAACATTCCACGCGATGAAAAACAAATTGCATACACACCTACGCCTGTAAACCCTGAAGTGGTTGCAGAAGCAAAGCGCAAACTTGCCGAATTGAGGTCAAAATGGACGAAATAGAAAAATTGAAATGCACAGTGCCAAGTTGCAATAACCGTTGGTCAGTCAAAATTGAAGCCCCAAAATGTTCATTTCATCAATGGGGAAATGTTAAGGAATTGACCGAAAAAAAAGTTAAGCAAGAAACACCGCGATTTGAACAGCCAGCCGACATTGAAGCATGGTGGCAAAAATGACAACTGAACAAGCAAACGAACTACTGGACAGCATCAAAGATGGAAACACCTACGCATCAATCAGAGCAATCACAGAAGCCCTTTTCCAGACAGGAGACATACCAAACAACCCTAAAGCATTTGATTTGGATGGCATCGCTGAAGGGCGCAAAACATTACGCATGGGACAGGGCAAAGAAACTTGATGCAGACCCAAGCGGTTTATGGGTTGGCATCTCTGATGATTTAACAAAGGCAATGAATGAGACAAGCGGCAAAAACTGACGCGAATCAAACTGTAATAGTTAACGCATTGCGTAAAGCTGGCGCAAGCGTTCAATCATTAGCGGCTGTGGGTAAAGGTTGTCCTGACTTGCTGGTGGGCTATGGCGGCATCAATTATTTAATGGAAGTCAAAGATGGCAACAAAGTGCCAAGCGCACAAAAGTTAAACATTGAACAAGAGCATTGGCATAGCGTTTGGAAAGGCGCGGTGCATATTGTAAAAAGTGAAAATGAAGCATTAAAAATATTACAGGACAAAAATGATTTACAAACTTGAAAACAGCAAACAAGCACACGCATTAATTGCAAGCCTATGGGTCAAAATAAAAGCGGCACTTGAATCAGGGCAAAACTTAACGCTTGAAGTTAAGAAAGAAAGCAAGACCCGCGACCAAGAAGAAAAATATCACGCCATGATTGCTGATATTGCCAAGCAAGCACAGCATCAAGGTGCGCGGTGGAATGCCGAGGATTGGAAAAGGTTGTTATTGCATGAATTTGCCAAACAAGCCAATTTGCCACAAGGCAGAATTGTTGCAAGTCTTGATGGCACTGGCATTGTCCAGCTTGGGTTACAAAGCAGAAAATTAACAAAAGACCAAGGTAGTGAATTTATTGAATTCTTGTTTGCATGGGCGGCATTAAATGGGGTGGATTTAACATGAGAAAACAATGCAAAAGAAAAATATGGGCAAAAGTTAACCCCATTGAGTATGCAATTTGTGGCGCGGCAATAACGACTGATGACTTGCTGGACAAGGTGCGGCTGATTGAATTAAGCGCAATTGAAAGCGTGACAAAAGGACACGGCACGATTGCTGATTGGCGTTCACTGGTGGACATGATGAACATTGCCGAGACAATGGCGACCAATGGAATAGGCGTTGAAGTGCTGGAGATATGCCAAATTGTTCAGAAAGAAATGCAAGATGCGGCCCACAGATATGAGAAAACCCGCAAAATGGGCTTAACAGGCACAGGCATCAAATACATTAAGGAACTTTACCAACTGCATGATTTACAACGCACAAGCATTAGTCGGTCAGAATATGAACGAATGTTGCAGAAGACTAGCGACTACATCAGGTCAAACAATCATCGCGTGGTGCATATTGCATGAGAGCAAAATTCAATTATTGGCGCAGTAAAAAGCATTTGCAGAATGTTGCATCGTTGCCTTGTCAGCATTGCGGCTTAGAGGGCAAGACGCAAGCGGCACATAGCAACATGGCGGCACATGGCAAAGGGCGCGGCATAAAGGCATCTGATGAGTTTGTAGCGGCTTTATGCTTTGCTTGCCACCACGACCTTGACGCTGGTTACGGCTTAACCAAAGATGAAAAACAATTGATGTTTAATAATGCGTTAAGAAAAACATGGGCAGAATTATTGGCTCGGGATTTAGTTTTGATTGACTCACCTGACCCGCTAATGGATAATTAACAAAAGGGGATTCCAATGGTTAAATTTACCGCCAGCGTAGAAGCTAAGCAACCCGACCCAGTAATGGATTTCACAATGTGTTTGCTTAACAGCGTGACCACTGGGCATATCTTGCACCTATCAAGCCGCAGTTACAGCCAACACATGGCACTGGGTGCGTTCTATGACGGCATTGGCGACCTTGTAGACGCATTTGTCGAAGCATTCCAAGGCAAGTATGGCTTGCTGACAAAGTACCCCACCACGGCTGTTTTAATGCCTGACATGAACCCAATCGACTATTTGGAATATTTAAAAGAAGATGTGCGGACATTACGCAGAGCAAATGGATTCCCGCAAGACAGCGAACTGCAAAACGAAATAGACAATATTGCCAATTTGATTAATAGCACACTTTATAAGTTAAGATTCTTGGCTTAACAAAAGGATAATACATGACAGCACAGCTAAAAATTGTTTACAAGAAAACAGAAGATTTAATTCCTTACGCAAGAAACAGCCGTACTCACGATGAAGCACAAGTCGCACAAATAGCGGCAAGCATTAAAGAATTTGGCTGGACTAACCCGATTCTGCTTGATGGTGAAAACGGCATCATTGCTGGACATGGGCGAGTAATGGCGGCACAAAATTTAGGTGAAAGCAAAGTGCCAACCATTGAACTATCGCACATGACAGACATTCAGAAACGCGCTTACATCATTGCTGACAACAAGTTAGCTTTAAATGCGGGTTGGGACAATCAAATGCTTGCTTTAGAAATTGAAGATTTAAAAGAAGCAAATTTTGATATAGGAATTTTAGGTTTTGATGAATCTGAACTTAAGGATTTATTTGCTGATGAAAAAGAAGAAGAAGAAAACGCATACACGCAAAACATAGCCGCACCTGTTTACGAACCATCTGAAGATAAGCCCGATATTGTTGATTTATACAATGATGAAAAAGCAATGGATTTGATTGTTTCAATCAAAGAAAGTAAATTAAGCGAGAAAGAAAAGCAATTTTTAATGACAGCGGCATCGCGTCATATTGTTTTTGATTATGCCAAAATTGCTAATTTTTATGCACATTCATCTAAAGAATGTCAGGAATTAATGGAAAATAGTGCATTAATCATAGTTGATTTTGATAAAGCAATTGAAAATGGATTTGTTAAGCTAACGCAAGAAATTAACGATATGTTTCAATTAGACGAACATGATGAAGATGAATAATGAATACATTTTTGTCAGGCATGGTCAAACATATTGGAATAAAAACGGAATAATGCATGGGCAGTTTGATATTCCACTTAACTATACTGGTATAAAACAAGCAAAAAAAATTTCAGAAGAATTAAAGCTAGAGCATTTTGATTTATGTTTTACATCAACTCTTAAAAGGGCTAAATCGACTGCATATAGCATATTGTTACATCATAAGAATACAAAAATTCATTACGATGAACGATTGATGGAATTAAGCAAAGGATTGTTAGAAGGTAAGCATTTAAACAGTGAAAAATTATTAAAAAGCGAAGATGTTAACTTTATAAGAAAATTTAACATTGAAAGCAAATTAGAATTTTTTGCAAGAGTTAAGAATTTTGTAGATGAAGTTGAGAAAAAATATAAGAATAAAAAAATATTGATAGTTGCACATAGTGGAACAATTAAGATGTTGTTCTTTTGTTTTAACTACCCTAAAGTGCCGTTACATAAAGCATATTATGATTTACACATAAAAAACTGCAAAGCGTACCGACCTGATTCAATTACCTTAAGGAGTGAAAAAATGAAGATTGGATTTTTTCCAATGGTTGCTGATATTCTTCATTCTGGGCATGTATTGTCTTTAGAAGAAGCTAAGAAGCATTGTGATTTTTTGATTGTTGGACTGCATTGCAAGCCAAACTACAAAGACCCACAGCAGTCAATCTATGAACGCTATATGCAATTACGAGCAGTTAAGTGGATTGATGAAGTGATACCTTATGAAAATATTGATAAGGATAAGGATATTTTCGTATCACTTGATTATGATGTTTACTTTTTAGGTGAAGATCATAAAAATGATAGTTGGGAGCTTAAGGAGACAATTGAATCTTTAGAAAAAGAAATTATCTATTTGAAAAGAAAGCACAACTACAGTAGCAGTAGGATTAAAAATGAATGCAAATAAAAACTACGCTGTTTTCATTCTTACGCATGGTCGTCCCGACAATGTGATAACTTATCAAACCTTAAGAAAACAAGGATATACAGGCAGAATTTTTCTTATTGTTGATGACGAAGATAAAACAATAAACGAATATAAAAAGACTTATAAAAATGAAGTAATTGTGTTTAGTAAAAGGGATTATGAAAAAACCTTTGACATAATGGATAACTTCACTGGCAATAAGGTAATTGTCTATGCTCGCAATGCTTGTTATGACATAGCCAGAAAATTAAAATTAGACTATTTTTTTGAATACGAGGATGACTATACTCAGTTTCAATATAGATTCATAGATAAAGAATCATTACGAGGTAAGCAGATAACGGATTTGAATTTAGTTTTAGATGCCATGATTGTATGTTTAGATGAAACTAAGTCTGACACCATAGCATTTGCACAGGGTGGTGACTTCATTGGCGGTGCTAATGCTTTTAAAAATAACACATTTAAAAGAAAAGCAATGAATAGCTTTGTCTTTAAAGTTAACAAAGATAAAGCAGATGATATAAATTTTATAGGAAGAATGAATGATGATGTGAATACCTACTTAACGCAAGGAAAAGTAGGTAAGCTATTCTTTCAAATGTCTAATGTGTCATTAGTACAGGTACAAACACAATCAAATGTTGGTGGCAATACAGAAGCATATAAGGCATATGGCACATATGTTAAGTCTTTTTATAGTGTTATGACTGCACCAAGCTGTTGCAAGATTGATTTAATGGGTAGGACAGATAAAAGACTGCACCACAAAATCAATTGGAACAATGCCGTACCAAAGATTGTTGATGAAAAGTATAAGAAGACATAATGATAATACTTATCACTTAATATGCCTACATACCCAAGCAATAGTCTTTGTTCAGAATTAGGATGCAAGAACCCTAGAAGCAAAGTTAACAGCTTTTGTTTAGATCATGGGGGTATGCAACACACTAACGATGGCAAGGACAACGCATACAGCAATCCAGCATGGCGCACAATAAGACGCATACAGTTAAGCAAACAGCCATTGTGCCAATCGTGCTTAACAAAAGGAATGGTTAACAGTGCCAAGCATATCGACCATGTATTCCCTTGGAGACAGATAGGCGAGCAAGCATTCCTACACAACATTTTTCAAAGCCTGTGCCATGAATGCCATAGCTATAAGACAGGTCAGGAACGTAAGGGCATCATCATTCAATATACAGGCAAGCAAGAAAAAATATTATCAATTGAAGATTACGGCTATACGATGACTCGATGGCAAAAAGGGGAGATCATTTAAAAACTTAAATTTTTTGGTTTTACTCTACAG
>Ga0315909_10008827_pt1 | contig 10992 bp, 10 predicted proteins | sample LakEriMetagenome_11_FD_203527 | JGI IMG/M metagenome (GOLD analysis project Ga0315909, IMG submission 203527) | Freshwater fungal communities from buoy surface, Lake Erie, Ohio, United States - Buoy 2 MA125 | ecosystem: Environmental > Aquatic > Freshwater > Lake | place: USA: Lake Erie, Ohio...
TACCACGCCTAAAAAGTATGAACCTCAACCCCGATCCAAAAGCAACTTGAAGTGAACTTCAATTTCTGATTGACTGCCTTCTCATGGAAGACGCTCCATCCAACGGCGGGTAACGCTCCTGTTTGAATTCGGGCTTCCATCCCCGCCGTGGATGAGCTAGACGTTAGGAAAGAACCGGTCAGAATTGCGGTGCCCGATGCCAAAGTTGCCCAGGGCGTAAAAATCCATGGGCCCATGCGCTTGCAAAGTGCAGCCACGCGTTCTACGGCAGCCACTCTTCTAACGAATGCACCACCCAATCCGCGCCGGCGGCTCTGAGGGCGTCTGCGGAAAACGAACCGGTCGCTACCGCCAGGCACTTGCCGCCCATCGCGTGCGCGCAGGCGATGTCTTTGGGCGTATCGCCGATGACCAAGGTGGCCGCGGCATCAAAGGATCTGCCATGATGAAAGCTCGCGCGCTCGAGCGCCACGGGGCCTAACAAATTCCGGTCCGCATGATCATCGCCAAAGGCGCCGTAGTGAAAATGCTGCAGCAGCCAATAGTGCCGCATCTTGATCTGGGCACCCATTTTCGTATTTCCCGTGAGCAAGCCGGTGGGAATCTGATGCGCCTCGCCATGAGCCAGCGCTTCCCTGACGCCATCGATCACGCGACCGGCATATTCTCCCGACGCCAGGTTCGACTCCAAGAGCCCGTGATACAGGGCAAAAAAATCATCCACGTTCCGCGCATCGAGATCGTGGCCGTAGTGATCGATGAGGTTTTTGATGATGCCGAGATCGGTGCTGCCCGCGAGATCCAGTTGGGGTGCGGGCGCACCAAAAAACCGTTCCGCCGCCTTCGAAAGTGCGCTCATGCCGGCTCCACCCGTATCCACGAGTGTGCCGTCAATGTCATAGAGCAGCAAATCGAAGTGGCGGAAATCCATCAGCCTTTGTCTTCTTCGCTCACACTGCCTTCCGCCTCATCGGACTCATGCACTTCTTCGTCGTGCATGTCGTCTTCGTGCGCGTCTTCGAATTCGCCATCGTCTTCATCCTCATGGTCATCCTCTTCGAGAAGCTCTCCATGGAACAGATGGAATTTGCGTTTGCGCTGGCCCTGCGGCAGCGGCGACAGGGTCATAGCAATCACACGACCACCCAGGCGCGGTGCCTGGTCCACGTTCGACATGGTTTTCAAGTCATCGATGATACGCTGCATGGCGACGAAGCCCAGATCCTTGTGCGCGTTTTCCCGGCCCTTGAACTGGATGATCACACGCACCTTGTGCCCGGTATCGAGGAATCCCTCGATCCGCCCCATCTTAATGTTGTAATCGTGCTGACCCGTGCCGACGCGGAGTTTGATCTCCTTCATGCGCGTGGCGGATTTGGATTTCTGCTTTTTCAACTTGGCCTGCTCGTACTTGAACTTGCCGTAGTCGATGATCTTGCAGACCGGTGGGTCCGCTTGTGCGGCGATTTCCACGAGGTCGAGCCCCTGCGATTGCGCCTTGAGCAAGGCATCGCGCACGGTCATCACGCCGAGTTGTTGTCCGTCCGAACCGACAACCCGGATTTTCGGGGCGCGGATGCGGTCATTGACACGAGTTTGGTCGCGGTTGCCCATGCGACCGCCCTTTGATTGATTGTTTTTCGTTTGTTTGCTTATGGCTTTAGTCCTCCGGTAGGTTCATGCTGCGCCGGTTCGACTGATCTTCACGGAGAAAGACCGCCAGACTGGCGAGAGTGTTTGCGATCATCCCTGTTATCCTTGCATTCCTCATAAGGACAAAAACGCAGCAGCAAACGCCCGATCACTTGTGGCGACACTGTTTTGATATTGGCTACGTACGGATGGGATCATCAATAAAATCTTTTGGGCAACTGGAATGAATGAACATCAATTGCTCTACAGAAAATGTTCTACCCAATTTCCCCACCCACCGCAAGCGGAAAAATCCGATTTTTCCGGGCAAAAGCAGTTTTGTGCTAGTGGCGAAATGGCAGGGCGCAGGATGATTCGCGCTACCCTTGGGGGGAATGGCAAAGAGAGGGCAGACAAAAATGGCATTCTGGCTGGTGATGCGGCATCTTTTTGCCACCCATCTTTTTGTCTGTATTCCTTTTGTTCTGATTGCCGCTAGTTAGGGTGATCCTGGTAAAAATCGAAGTGGTGAATTGGCATCGCGCCTTGGTTTGCCGTGCAGAAAATTTCCGCGATCGAAACGGCATTTTTTTTGCAATCCCTGCGCATGCTGTTACCCTGCGTCCGCACTATACCATTATGAGTCAAACAATCGTACCCACCATCAGCAGCGGCACCGCAGGTCCGCTGGGCGTTCTTCATCTTCCCCGTCTCTGGCAAAAAGCCTCGCTGGCTGCCGCAGGCAAACTCCACTCCGATTATCCCGGCTGCGGCATGGGCTATGATCAAATGGTGCTCGATGGCCTCGGCGTCGATCGCGATGCGTTCCTCGCCTTCATCGCCACCAAACCCACCTACGTGCAAACCGAAAGCTGGATCCAGGCAAACGCGACCAAGCTGAATGCGGAATCCATCGCCGCTCTCAACGCGGCCATCACCGGCTACATCCACACCGATGAAACACGCGCCAGCATCCTCGGCGCCGTCGGTCGCCCGGATGACGGCACGATCCGCGATGCCATCAATCTGAACAACCTCGACGACTGGCACTCCTTCCACAGTCAGGAACTCGCCTGATTTTTTCTCCACAACGTCCCGTGATTTTCCTCATGGGACGTTTTCTTTTGACTCGGTCCGCGATGATGCACCTGCCTCGATTCCTCCCGATGTTCCGGTCATGGGCTTGCTCATCGGCAGCGCTGGTGCGATCGTGGTGTCTCCTCATGGCGCTCTCACTCTCGTGCTGCCACACCATGCCCACAGCTTCCACCCGCATGAGTCAGAACAACAGCGACCTCGTCGATCTCGCGCGCATCGATCGCAGTCTCGTGATTTCCCTGCAATACAAAGAGGCACACAACATCGCCAAGCGAGCATTGTATCATCCGGATTTCCCCGCGCTGCTGCACAAAAACACCGCCGCCCGGCTCAAAAACGCCAATCTCCTGCTGCGCAAAAACAAGCTCCGCCTCGTCATTTGGGATGCCTTCCGCCCCCAGGAAACACAGTGGGCGCTGTGGGATGCCTGCGGGCACGACGACCGCTACGTTGCCAATCCCGCACGCCATCCCTCGCTGCACTCGCACGGTTGCGCGGTCGATGTCAGCCTGGTTCATCTCGATGGCAGCCCGGCCGCCGTGCCCACCGACTTCGATGACTTTTCGCCCAGAGCCGCGTCCGACTACGTCCATCCCGATCCCGTGGTGCAACAAAACATGCGCCACTTGAAAGAAGCCATGTGGGCCTCTGGTTTCGGCACACTGCCGCAGGAGTGGTGGCATTTCATGGACAAAGATTACAAACAGATCCCCGTCATCCCGACCAGCACGCTCCCGCCCGCCTTGCAATCGATGATCCAGTCCACCCGCTGATGAAGCAGCTCCTTGCCCTACTGCTCTGCCTCACCGCCGCGCAAGCCTCCGCGGAAGTGGTGCCCTTGCTGCCCACCTATCTCGGTTCCTTCGAGCGCAACTACTACGGCAACAAAGCACCCGCGCGCCTGCGCACCTTGTGGCGCACACCTCTCGGCAGCGGCAAGACGTTTTTCAAGGACCGCATCAATGTCATGTCCGGCGCGGGCTGGACCGGGCAGCCGCTGTTGTTTCAGGAAGACGGCAAACTCGTGCTGATCCAGGTTTCGTTAGACTATCACCTGCGTAAGATCGATGCAGCCACGGGCGCGATCCTCTGGCAGTCAAAGCTCGATGACTCCATCAAAGGCACACCCACCTACTTCGATCGCGGCTCCGGGGATGAAGCCACGCGCCGGATTCTCATCACCGGCTCGCGTCATGGATTCGGCATCAATCTGCGCAAGGACCACGCCTGGTCCCTGCGCGGCTTGTCCTTCGATGATGGCCGGGAATTCTGGCGTCATGACACCATTCTCACGGATTCGAACAGCCGCGACTGCGATGCCTCCGCGATTGTCATCGGGAAAAAAGCCGCCGTGCCTCTGGAAAATGGCAAGTTCCTGATTTTTTCGCCCGACCCCCTCCACAGCAAAAAAGAGGGCGCGTGGTCCTTGCCGCGCATCGATGACGAATCCCCGCTCTATCAGAAAAGCGATCTCCCGCTCTACGGCAACGAGCTGTCCTGCGAATCCTCGCCCACACTCCTCGGCAAAACAGCCTACATCGCCGCCGGCTGCGGGCGCATTTATGCCAAATCCACCACCAGCGGCTACACCTACTGGTCGCTCGACGTCGGCGGCGATCTGGAAAGCACCATGCCACTCACCAACGATGGCTGTTTGTTGTTAGGCATCGAAAAACAATTCATCGCCGGGCAGGGCGGCGTGATGAAAATCAATCCGCAGAAAAAAGGCCACGATGCCGTGGTCTGGTATCTCCCCTGGCCCGATGCCACCTTTTACGAATGGCACGGCGGCATCGTCGGCAGCCCCACCCTCAACGCCCGCTATGGCTCCAGCGCGCCGGGCAAGGGCAATCTCGCCTGCGCCGTGAGCGTGGATGGCACCCTGCGGGTCTTCGATCACACCGTCCTCAGCACCCAGACGAATCTAGGCCCGCGGCTCGATCACAGCGTTTCCCAACCCGTCGTGCTCGATGAGGTGAAGCTCCCGGACGGCACCATCTCCACGCCCATTTTTGTCAACGACACCATCCTCATCGGCTACGATAGCGGACTCGATCTCTATCAAGTTTCCCCCGCGGGCAAACTCAAACGTCTCGACCGCATCAGCGGCAAGATGTTCGATGCCACGCCCATCGTCTGGGACGGCAAAGCCTACATCGCCAGCCGCGATGGCTTCCTCTACTGCCTCTACTGAGTTACTCGCTCACAGCTCCTTCACGCGGAAAGTATCACCCTGCCGCATGTCTCCAGTATCGTAGCCCTTCTTGAACCACCGCGCGCGCTGGGCGGAAGTGCCGTGCGTGAATGCTTCCGGCACCACCCGCCCCTGCGCTTTGCGTTGCAGCGTATCATCGCCGATCGCCAGCGCCGCTTGCAGCGCCTCATCCAGGTCGCCCTCCTCCAGAAAGTGAAATGTTTCCTGTCCGTGCCGCGCCCACAGCCCCGCGTAAAAATCCGCCTGCAGTTCCAAGCGCACCGATAACTGATTGTACGCCTCCTGCGATACCCGGCCCCGCCGCTGGCTCAAGGCCTCCGATGTGCCTAACAAATTCTGCACATGATGGCCGACCTCGTGAGCGATCACATACGCATGGGCAAAGTCCCCCGAGGCACCCAGATCATCTTGCATCTGTTGGAAAAACGACAAATCAATGTAAACTTTTCGATCCGCCGGGCAATAGAACGGCCCCATCGCCGCGCTCGCCCGCCCGCAGCCCGAGTCCACCTGACCGCGGAACAACACCAAGGTGGGTTTTTCATAGGTCATGCCCTGCTTTTGGAAAATCTCCGTCCAAATTTCTTCTGTGTCCGCGAGCACCACTTTGACAAAACGCACCGCCTTTTCCTCCTCCGCCGAGCGCGGCTCCCCCGCCCCCGGTGCACTCATACCAGTGCCACCTTGCTGAGCCATCTCATTCAAGAGCGGCATCGGATCCCCGCCTAACAACCACACCACAGCCACCAGCGCCAACAAACCAAGCCCGCCACCCATCGCACGACCGCCCCCGCCGCCTTGTCCACGACGATCTTCCACCTGCTCACTTTCCCGTCTGCCTTCCCAACGCATGCACCTTTCTACGCACCGGGTCCTCTTCTGGCAACGAGCAATTGGCAAAATTACTTCGGAAAAGTTAAGCAATTATTCTTGACAAAACTCCGCGTTTTGTGCTGATGCGCCGATTTTTCCCTAGCTTTCTCAAAATGGTGTGCTATGCTCCTGCCTGTTATGTCAGCCACTACGAAACGCACACGCTTCTCACGACGCCTTCCTGATCATGTTACCGATGAACTCGTCAGCGTCCTCATGGAGGACAAAATTTTTCCCTTCAACGACCTCTTCGAGCGCACCTTTGAAAAACTGAAAGTTCGCAATGCCGTTTCCGGCGGCGAAGAAATGCTCCGCCTGCGCGCCTACGAAAAACTGCAAAACCTCGTCACCCGCGGACTGGTCGAAAAAATCGGCAAGGAATACAAGGGCAACAAGCGCGTGCGCGAAGCCCACTCGGAGTTCGCCGCCGCCGAAGATTGATCGTTTACGTTCTTCTTTTTCCATCACCGCGTTCCGCCTCCGTGCGGGACGCGGTTTTTTTATGTATATATTGAAAGTACAAGTCAGCCGAAACACTCATCCCGGGCGGAACAACCGCGCTTTTTTGGATGCGTGGACTCATGCCGATGCAGGCATGTTGAATCGACCGTGTCCTCCCGCAGTCTGCCAACGCATACGATACCGCTCCCCCACCTCAGCGGATCGCTTGCATGACTTTTTCACTGCTGGTGCGCGTGAGGCGCAGGCTTGTCAGGCTGACGCGGTCGATGCGCAGCCAGGTGCCATCGGGGGCGTTCACCGCCTGGCCGACTGTTAGATCGTCCGGTTTGTCGGCGATCGCCGCACCCAGGGCGCAGAAGGCGGCGCTTGCTTCATCAGCCGCCGCTTGATCGCGCAGCTCGATACACCACACCACGTGATGGGTGCGGTCATCGGTCGCAAACAAACGCCACTGATCGTGCAGCCAGGCTTCTGCCAGATCGCGCGATGCCTGGACATCGCCCAGTGCATCCAGCCACAGGCGCAGGCCCAGTGCACCGCCGTGATCTTCCAACACCACCTCTCCGGGAGTCTCCGGAAGAGCGACGCGTCGATCCGGAAGATCGCGCTCAAACAGGAAGATCACTTCCGCCGTTTTTTGCGGAGGATCCTGTAATTTCTTCACCAGAGCCTCACGCCCCTTCAGCACGAGCTGATCCGCGTAGGTCTTACCCTCGATGCCGAGAAACGAAGACCAGCCTTGGATGAACGGCGGCAAACTCAGCAGCAACTGACTGGCCTCGGTATCCTGCGTGAGCGACATGAAGCCAATCGCCCGGGCATTGTCCTGGAAAAATTTCGCCTCCACACCCGCCGCCACGCCGCTGTGCAGGGCATCGCGCGCGCGCAAGGCATCGTCCCAGATCCGGCCTTTCGCCAAAGGATAGTGCTGCTCTAACAAAATACGCGCCAGTACCCGCAGCAGCGATGCCTGATCCGGCACATTCGCCAGTTGAAACCGATCGGTCACCCAGCCCTCGCCGCTGACCTCATCAAACCAGGCCCGCGCCCCCACGGCCCGCAGCGCCGCAAGCTGCCCGGCCAGATTGTCCTCCACGCCGAGCCAGCCGATGAATTGATAGGCTTTTTGTCGGTCCTCCAGTCCGCCCTCGCCATAGCGTGCTTCCAGCGAGGCCTTGACCCGATCGCGCAACTCCTCACCCGCCAGTCGATGAATCACCGGCGTGGAGACGAAGCTCAGACCCAATTGCTTCTCCACCCGCGCCACCAATTCCGGCGGCACTGAAAATTCCCCGCCCCCTTGGGCAAGAGAACGCAGAGCCTCGTTTTCCTTGGTGAGTTGATCCACCTGCTGCTGCAAGGCCACCACCTCCACGGAGTCCACCGCGCCCGCAGTACCGGAATCCTGCCGCCACTGCAAGCCTTGCATCCAGCCTGCCGCAGCGATCGCCGCGCCTAACAAAACCGGCAGCAGTTGACTCGAAGAAACCCTCTTCATTTCGGCGCAGCCTCTTTGGCGGGAGTGTCGAAAGGATTGCTCTCCAGAGCCGAGGGACGCGCATACATCTCGTCCGCTGTTTTACCGGGACGAAGCACGATGGAGATGGGCTTGTTCTGCTTCCCATTCGCATCGTAGGTATAAATGAATCGACGCACCGGCATTTCGTATTGGCCCGTGGGATCGAGGCGTTTCACCCGCGCGTCAAACAACTGCTCCTCGACCAAGCGACCGGTGTCCTTGTCGTAGCCGTAGCGTGCCTTGAAGAGTTCCTGCTTGAGTCCATCGTAAATTTTGCATCCCAGTGGATTGCCACGACGATCCATGCGATAGACCGTCAGCATCGTCAGGATCGAGCTCGCATTGAAGGTGCGTTTTTCCAACACCTCATTGCTGGGCGTACGACGAAAAATCGCCGTAGAGCCATCCTGATTCCGCATCACGCGCACATACTGCGTGTCCATCGCCTTGGTCGGGTCAATGTCACTCATCACCTGCGCGGAGGAAACCATGCAGAACAGCGAACAAGCGAACAACAGATGCCATTTCATGGACACACTCTGTCTCTATTTCCTTCCCGTGGCAAGCACGAAGTCGGTTGACTTTGGAGATGATGGAAGTGGGCTGAGTCGCGCACCATCACTTAACCGTAGCCGAGACCTTTTCCTTGCGTTCGCCCTTGATGCCTTCGAGGCCTTTCAGCTTCTCTTCCAGCGCGGCAGGGTTCTGCAGATCGAGATTTTGCATCTGCTTCATCATTTCCGGATTGGCCATCAGCTTGCCCATGTCCATTTCCATCAGCGTGATGGTCTTGTCATCATGATAGGTGGCATCGGTCTTGGCAATGCCTGGCTCGATGACGATTTTGGCGGACATTTTCATGTCCTTCATCATCTGCATCGCCATGGCCTGCATCTGCGCAGCCTCGGCGCCTTCGCCTGGGGCAGCCTCCTCGGCAGGTGTATCCGCCTTGGCCGCGGCATCTTTTGCGGCGGCGATGTCTTCTTTTTTCGGTTGAGGGTTGAGAATCGTGAGCTGCCCGTCTTTGTATTCAAACTTGATCGGCTGGGTGTCGCCGGCTTTTTCCTCGGCCGCTGCTGCGGCATCGGGAGACATCGCGCTCAGGGAGGAAGCGCCGTCACTCATATCGAGCGTTACGGTATTGATGTCGGTGAAATTGTAGGTCACCCGGGAACCGGTGCGACCGTCCTGATTAATTTTTTCCACCTTGGCGACGGAGACTCCTTTGCCAAATTTTTCCGCGCGCTTCTTCGCGGCATCCTCGCCAAACATGTCAGGCGCGGCACCTTCGCCGCCTTGCAGAGCGGCCATTTGAATCATGGCACTGGCTTGCGCACCGAGGATGGTCTCCTCCACAATCGTGCCTGAGCCGTCTTTTTTCAGATTGACGGTCTCATTGATTTCCAGACAGCTGCTCAGTCCCAGCGCCAAAACGGCAGCCGAGATCCCACGGATCGATGATTTTTTATTCATAGCTAGATTCAATAACGTCGCCCGAGGATAAAATTTCGCATTTTTCGTCAATCCACCGATTTTTTCTTGCGCGCAACACTGTTCATGATAACATGTGTTCGCATGAATACTCTCAAAATCCGCTTTTGGTTCTTTTGTCAGCGATGGAAAAACAGGGCCGCTCGCTGGCGGCGGGCGCGCAGCCGGAAAATCGCGCGCCCCCGTTTCGAGCAACTGCGCCTACCCTTCGAGTGAAAACCCATGAGTAAAAAAAATGCGATTTCGCGGATTTTACGCTTACAGTCCGCGGGTCGCTTTGCTACAAATCGCGAAACCACATGGCGAACGCATCTTTGGCAATCAAAACTCATCTGCTCCATTGGAGGCAGACACTCATCGCTAGCTCGCTTTCGATGTCTCTCTGCTACGGGCAAAGCATGGCTCAGAAAGAGGCCAATGCCCGCATGGAGCGCACCGTCGAAGCACAGCAATTGCTGATGCAGGGCGACGTCGCCTACAGCGCCGGCAAACACGCGGAAGCTGCCGAGCAATTTCTCAAGGCCCGCAATTTACTCCCCGCCGCACCCGCCACCATGGAACTGCGCGATGCCGCCACGGAGCGCTACGCCACCGCGACGGTGCAGGCGGCGGCACAGCTTTCCCGCAAGGGTGACGTGGCTGGTGCCAAACAACTCATCGATCAGGTGCTGGCCGAGGATGTCGCTCCCCGCCACGGCGCCGCGCTCGTCATGCGCGATCAACTCAATGACCCCATCCGCACGAATCCGGCACTGACCAAGGAACATGCGAAGGACATCGATGAAGTGCGCCGCACTCTTTATGAAGCGGATGGATTTGTGCAGCTCGGCAAATTCGACATGGCAAAAACCATGTATGAAGACGTGCTGAGCATCGATCCCACCAACAAAGCCGCCCGGCGCGGCATGGAAAAAGTAGCCGCTCATCAGAGTGACTACTCCAAGGCAGCCTACGATCAAACGCGCGCGCAGATGCTGCAGGAAGTGGATGCCCTGTGGGAGACACCGGTGCCGACATTTTCCGATTCCGTGATGCTGGACCCGACGGAATCCACGAATCAACGCAGCGTTCGCTTCGTGACCGAGCAAATGCGCTCCATCATTTTCCCCTCCGTCGATCTGGAGGGAGTAGGCATCGAGGAAGCCGTGGATTTCATCCGCCAGCAATCACGCCAACTCGATACCACCACCACCGATCCCGTGGCAAAAGGCTTCAACATCGTGTTGAACCTCGGCCGTGCGGACTCGGAAATTGGTCAAAAAGTCCGTGCGATCCGTTTCGACTTGAAAGTCAAAAACGTGCCCGTTGAGACATTGCTGAAATACATCTGCGATCAGACCCGCACACAGTATAACGTTGATGAATTCGCCATCAACATCCGCCCTCTCGGCACCGATGGCGCGGAACTGGTGGGGCGCACCTACAAAGTCCCGCCCGATTTCCTCTCCGCCGATTCCGTGGGAGCCGCAGCCGCCGCGCCAGCCAATCCATTCGATGACGCTCCGGAAGAAGGCCTCAGCGCCACGCGCATGACTGCGTTGGAAAAACTGCGCAGCTACGGCGTGAGTTTTCCCGATGGAGCAAAAGCTTCCTACAATGCCGTGAACAGCTCGCTGTTCGTGCTGAACACCGCGCTCAATCACGATCTCATTCAGCAGGTCGTCGATACCATGGCGCAGACCGAGCCCGTGCAAGTCGTGAT
>Ga0315909_10008829_pt1 | contig 10992 bp, 10 predicted proteins | sample LakEriMetagenome_11_FD_203527 | JGI IMG/M metagenome (GOLD analysis project Ga0315909, IMG submission 203527) | Freshwater fungal communities from buoy surface, Lake Erie, Ohio, United States - Buoy 2 MA125 | ecosystem: Environmental > Aquatic > Freshwater > Lake | place: USA: Lake Erie, Ohio...
GCTGGGCATTCCTGACGAGGCGCAGTACCTCAAGCGGTATTCACAAACGACGGGGCTTGACGGCGCCGAACACTGGGACTTCTACATTGCCTACAACCTGTTCAGGATAGCCGCAATTTTGCAGGGAATTGCCAGACGTGCTGCCGACGGAACAGCAGCCTCGAGCGATGCCCTCGAAACGGGCAATAAAGCGAGACCTCTAGCCGAAATTGGCTGGAAGTACGCCCAACGCTATGCGTGCAGCCGGTAAGCACAACGACATAAATAGCAGCAGACTCCTCGCAAGATCTGGCAATCTAGAGAAAAATGAGGGTCTCCTGCGCAAAGCCCTGCTCGGTAGCGTTAGCATCCAAATAGTTGAATCTCAGACTCAGTTGTGAGTCTGCAGCCATATTGATCACCTCGAGTAGGAAAAGCTCATGAGCAAACTAGCACGTATCGCCGCGGTTGGATTTATTGCAGCAAGCGCATTCATCACGGGTCACGTTGCGGCTCAGGTTGTTTACTGCACTGCAGAGGGAGCGCCAGTCGGCTGTGTTGCTCGCCCAGTCGATCGCGGAGCGCCCGGTGTCGGCGTACTTCCAGGACCGGGCGTTGGCGCTCCGGGGCCAGGAATCGCGCCTGGCGTTGGTGCACCAGGACCTGGTGTAGCGCCGGGTGTTGGTGCCCCTGGCGTCGGTGCCGCCGGTGCACGAGGCCCCGGCGAAGGTCCTAACCGGGGTGGTCCTGCGAACCGTCCTGGCGCACGTTAAGGCGCTAGCCTGTCGATGTTATTTCTTCAGCACTTTGGTTGCTGCTTTAGCAATCAAGGTGGAAATGACATCACTGCGCGGCTCTTTGTAATGCTCGGCAAGCGCGTCCAGAGCGAGAGAAACATCCTTATCGAGAATAATTTCGACTCGTTTCGCGCCTGCCTCAATCCGCTTGCGCCGATGCTCTGCCGTGCGCTCCACAGGTGAAATGGCTACGGCGAGGCGTGGTCGTCCCCGCCTTGACAGACCGGGCAGAAAACCTTGCCCAGGCAAAGGGCTCGTCATCCCAATAGAGGACTTTTGAGACGAGCCCCCTCTCTTCACGGGCTGCTTCGAAATGTTTTTAAGGGCTTGAGGCCGAGCGCGTTGTTTTGCCCCATGGCTTTCATCACCGTCCTTGGTCCCGCCGACCGAAGGAATCTGTGACTCCTCGTCGCTAAACAGCGAGAGCAATGTGCCTTTATTTGGATGTGACATGCTCACTCATTAAATGTACCGGATAGGTATATTTATATCATCATCCGAGTGAATCGGCTAACAGTCGTCACCGGGCGGTGTTCGATTGCCATCCCCGAGCTCCCGCTCAAGCATCGCTGTATCGCGCCATTGCCCAAACTTAAAGCCAACCGATCGAAAAAGACCGACTTCCACAAAACCAGCCGCTTTATGCAGCCTGACTGATCCGGGACTACTATCGCCAATCACTGCGAGCATCTGCCGATACCCCAGTTCCGTGCAGCGCTCGATGACGGCATCCAGAAGTGCACGACCGATACCTTGACCGGACAACCCTTCCTTCACGTATACCGAGTCTTCCACGGTGAAACGATAGGCTGGTCGAGGACGGTACATCGTTGCATAGGCATACCCCACAACGACTCCGTCCCTTTCCGCCACAAGATAGGGCAAACCTTTGGCGACGACATCCGCACGACGCTGCTGAATCTCTGGAACCGACGGAGCTGACAGTTCGAAGGAGGCTGTGCCATGCTGTACGTGATGGGAATAAATCTCCTGGATGGCACCAATATCATGTTCCGCACTATCCCGAATGACAAATGAGGGGGGCGTTGGACTCATGGCCTATCACTCAGTTCGAGAATCGCTTGGGCAAACACAGCTGGAACCTCCTGGGGCATGTTGTGACCGACTCCTGGTATGACGCGATGCTCGCGTCTGTCGCTAAACCTGTGTGCATGCGCAGCGGCACTCGATGGACTACGCACGCCGTCATCGGCACCATCAAACGTAATCGTAGGCACACTAATGATCGGAGACCTTGCGAGACGCGCTTCGATCTCAGCGTAGGCTGGATCACCAGGCACGAGTCCAAATCGATGTCGATAACTATGAATCACGACCTCTACGAAATCCGGATTATCGAACGCGGGAGCGCTACGCAAAAATGTCGCAGCGTCGAAGTTCCAAGTAGGAGACCAAAGCCTCCAAAGAAGCTCGATGAGACCGCGCCGATCCGCTGCCAAACCCGCACGCCCTCTTTCACTATGAAAATAATACTGGTACCAGAGCCGGTGTTCATTCGATGCAGAGTCGGGCTTTAAGGCCGTCGCAATATTTTGGATGTTGTAGCTGTTAAACGAAACGAGCGCCCGACAGCGTTCAGGCCAAAGCGCGGCCACGACACAAGCGGCCCTGCCGCCCCAGTCGTACCCTGCAAGGGTGGCGTTTTGCACGCCAAGCGCATCCATCAAGGCCAACAGATCCGCACCCAACGCGGCTTGCTCGCCGGAACGTGGTGTCGCCGAATCGAGAAAACGCGTCTCTCCATAGCCACGCAGATACGGAACGATTACCCGACAACCCGCCGAGGCGAGAAGCGGTGCAACCTCTGCATAAGCATGCACATCGTAAGGAAAGCCATGCATCAAAAATACAACTGGACCGCTCACCGGACCATACTCTACATACGTTATGTTGAGTACTCCCGCACAAATATTGCGCGATGTTGGCAGGACGAGGCTACGAGGCATTTTTTCCATCACTCAACTTAGCGAAGAGATTCCAAGTGCCGTAACAATTTAGGGAACTGCGCATCGATTACATCCAAACGAATCACGCTCACCCGAGGGTTGCCCAAATTGAGACAAATAATAATCGCGGCAAGAACTACAAAAAGAAATAATATGGTCAACCCCACATGCTGTCCCTTTTCAAGTCCTGTTTTGTAACCACATATAGCTGAAATGATCATCAATAGCACGACCAGCGCTTGCCAAAGGATACGCGGCGCTTGCATAAAAATAGAAGCAAATTGTTGATCAAAAGTCGTGTTCATTATCTGAACTCGAGTGAGAAAATTATTGAATATGACGCGATCGTCGCCACTATATTTCGGAAGCAAGGTATAGGCATGACGCAAAAGTCGCAGCCCAGCGTCCTTCTGCGCACGGCCGCGCTCCTCTAGCCCTTGGGCACGTATCGGTCTGTCGTAAAAATGTTTTCGCCCCTCAACATATTCGACCAACATTTTTAAAATGTCTTGCCTATCGTCTGCCCTAAGCATTTGCGTTGAGTCCATAACCGCTGAGATACTTAAGATCTCATCCACGGTAAGCTTACGCTGCGTCTCGTAGATGTTCGTTGACCCAGACAGCTGGAACGCAACCAGAATCGCAAAAAAACCAAAAATCGACGTAATAAAAATACTACTGACTTCGACGGACTCTTTGTTGAGCTTGCGCCTTACCCGTGTGCCATAAAGCCAACTCAAAACAAACACGATCACAACCGCGATTGTTAATCCTAGATAGATCCATCCAGACTGCAATAGCAACAAGCTCGTTTCTCGAGTCATCGTGAGTTCCACTTCAGATTTTAAATACGCGGTAGATTAAGTCGTGTTTGCAGCATAGTAATTCAAGAAAAGTATTGCACTTTATTTCTGAACCCGTACTTTTAAAAACTTTATTACTTCTTGATTTGCCAAATGATCAAATGCTGTTGCATGTCCTTTACCCTTAAGAATGATCTCTACCTTATCAGTCCTATCTTTCCAAAAAGGACGATCAGAACATTGTCTCTGAGGAATGTCGTCCTTAGAGAAATAAGGATCGATTTCCCAGTTTATTGCAATAAAAGGAGTTGTATCAGCGGAACCAACTTTCCTTCGGACTCCGCATGAAAAACCAGAAACGACAATACCTTTGAAACCAACCTCCTTTGTCAAAAAAGCACCAGCTCCACCTTCACTGTGCCCCATCAAAAAAACATTACGTTTATCTGCCCAAACTTGCTCTTGAATCATTCTCATAGCGAATTCAGCCTCTGCTGGCCTCAAGTCATTGGTTGGAACTTTACCAATATTCCTTGTGTACGATGAGGGGATACAATTGACGACTCGATTTGGAATTGCAAATGAGTCTGGCAAAACAACAATAAAACCCTCAGATTTTAAATGTTGTGCCCACTTTTTTTCATGATCACCAATCCCTCCACAGCCATGCAAAAGAACTACAACAGGCAGTGGGGATTCGACTCTTACGGTGGAAACACGCTTTACTAAAAAATTAGAAGGTACGTAAATTTGCGCATCTTCCCATGCTTTAGAAACATCGTAACCTTGAACTACAAAAGCATTTCCTGAACTGGAGAAAGCAAACAAAAGAACAATAATTAAATTTTTAATCATTAATTTCTCCACGCATCATCCATGCTTCCAGGGCAAAAGCTGTAAGAGCTGTCTGCTCGGTTCTTGATGTATCGAGCGGCCATGATCTATTTGAACTGTTAAAGCCTTAACTGAGCAACCGAAGTTCCATCAAGCTCTGGACCATGTGCTGCAGCTACTCGGTCAATGCTTTCAATATTACCTTCACAAAGTGCTGTACTTAAAGTGCATGCAGTGAGACTCCTACTCATTGAAGCAATACGAATTCTAAAAGAACTTGATTCTTCCTAATTTTTTAGGAGGAGAGCCAGGTTCAATAATTAATGCTTCACCTTCAGCCAATAATCTAACTAGGGATAACTCTTTACTTAGAGTGCCAGGCAGGAACGTGACCGCGTGTCCTACAAATACATTATTTTTGCCTGTTGGCGTTTTACTAAAAAATCCGGCACTGGGTACTGATCTGAGTTCTCTGTCTAGCTGCGATTGAAAGCTTCCTGGTTTAATCAACAACCAGTCAACGGTCGTAAATCTATCAAACGCAAGCTTTGCTGTCTCTTCACATCGACAAAAACTACTCGAATAAACTTCTCCGATTGGAATATCGAGTTCTTTTATTCTTTTACCAATACGCCTACTTTGCTCTCGCCCTTCGTCATTGAGTTGACGTGATCCAGAAGAACAATCATTAGGACGTTCGCTTGGCGGATTAAATTTAGATGAATCACTGCCTGGCGTGATAGCGTGCCTAATAAAAATATTAAGACCACCTTGCCTAAGTCTATCTATAAGCACTTGATCTTGTGCCCAGGCGACATTTGCAGCGAGGAGCAATAAAACAACGAGAAGTTTTTTCACTCAATGCTCAATAAAAAATTTACTCCCACTCAATTGTTGCAGGTGGCTTGCTCGACACATCATAAACAACACGATTAATGCCGCGCACTTCGTTGATGATTCGGGAAGAAACCTTCGCAAGCAAAGGGTAAGGCAACGGTGCCCAGTCTGCCGTCATGAAGTCCGAGGTCTGCACTGCGCGCAGCGCTACAACATACTCGTAGGTACGACCATCGCCCATGACACCCACAGACTTTACCGGCAAGAACACCGCAAATGCTTGTGAGGTCAGGTCGTACCAACTTTGTTTGGTCTCGGGATCAATCGTCTTGCGCAACTCGTCAATAAAAATGGCATCGGCACGACGCAAGAGATTTGCGAATTCGCTGTTGACCGCGCCCAGAATTCGAACACCCAACCCTGGCCCAGGAAATGGATGGCGGTAAACCATACCGTGAGGTAATCCAAGTGCGAGACCAAGTTTGCGGACTTCATCCTTAAACAATTCTCGCAGAGGTTCAAGCAGCTTAAGATTCAGCGTCTCTGGTAAGCCACCAACATTATGGTGCGACTTAATCGCGACAGCTTTGCCAGTTTTAGCGCCAGCTGACTCAATAACATCTGGGTATATTGTGCCCTGCGCTAACCATTTTGCAGCCTTAAGCTTAGCCGCTTGGTGTTGAAACACCTCGACAAATTCACGACCAATAATCTTACGTTTAGCCTCTGGATCCGTCACGCCGGCCAGCTTGCCCATGAACTGCTCCGTCGCGTCGACATGAATGATTTTGACACCCATATTCTGAGCGAAGGTTTCCATCACTTGCTTACCCTCGTCAAGCCGAAGCAAACCATGATCAACAAACACGCACGTCAAACGATCACCAATCGCTCGGTGTATTAAGGCCGCGGCAACAGAGGAGTCAACGCCACCGGAAAGTCCAAGAATCACCTCGTCCTCACCAACTTGCTTCTGGATGCGGGCGATCGCTTCGTCGACGTAGTTGGGCATCGTCCAGTCGCCCACGCAGCCGCATATATCTGTCACAAAACGATTCAGTAAGGCTTGACCTTGAACCGTATGCGTTACCTCTGGGTGAAACTGCACAGCATAAAAGCGACGCGCCTCGTCGGCCATTCCCGCGATCGGACACGAGTCCGTCGACGCCATCACTTTAAATCCATCAGGCAATTTGGTCACTTGATCGCCGTGACTCATCCACACCTTCAGCATTCCATGCCCTTGCGGTGTGACAAAATCCTGAATGTCCTTGAGCAAGGTTGTGTGACCACGCGCTCGAACTTCCGCATAGCCGAACTCACGGTGATCTGCGTGGCTGACCGTCCCACCAAGTTGGTGTGCCATCGCCTGCATGCCATAGCAAATACCTAGAACGGGCACACCGAGAGAGAAAACAGCATCAGGAACCTTAAGCGAACTATCGTCATAGGCGGAGCCATGACTGCCAGAAAGGATGATTCCCTTGAGCCCCAAGCCGAGCTGCTTCTTTAAAAAGTCGGCGGAAACATCCCCAGGATGCAACTCACAATACACACCCGCTTCACGGACGCGTCGCGCAATAAGTTGTGTAACTTGTGAACCGTAGTCAAGAATTAAGATGCGCTGATGCATGCGAGTCAAGCCTGTCTGAATGAAAGACACCGGCTCTTGAGCCGGTGCCAAAAAATATACCGCGCATGCTAATGCATGAGCGGACCAACAACTTAGTCTGCGCGATAGTTCGGTGCTTCTTTAGTGATCTGTACATCATGTACATGGGACTCACGCATACCCGCGGCAGTGATCTGCACAAATTCGGGCTTGGTACGCATTTCTTCTATGGAGGCACAACCGCAATAGCCCATCGAGGCACGCACACCACCGACCAACTGGAAAATGATAGCTAAAACACTTCCCTTGTAAGGCACCCGCCCCTCAATGCCCTCTGGAACCAGTTTGTCAGCATTATTGGCAGGATCTTGAAAGTAACGATCGGCCGACCCATCTGTCATCGCGCCCAGGCTACCCATTCCGCGGTACGACTTGTAGGAACGCCCCTGAAACAACACAACCTCACCAGGAGCTTCCTCGGTTCCTGCGAACATCCCGCCCATCATGACGGTCGAGGCACCCGCAGCAATCGCTTTTGCAACATCGCCTGAAAAGCGCACCCCACCATCAGCAATAAGTGGCACACCGGTGCCCTCGAGGGCTTTCGATACTTCTGAAATCGCAGTGATCTGAGGAACACCCACACCGGCCACAACGCGTGTCGTACAAATTGAACCGGGACCAATACCGACCTTCACTGCATCTGCACCAGCTTGCAACAAGGCCCTCGCGGCCTCTGCTGTGGCGATATTGCCACCGATAACCTCAACTTTTGGAAAATTCGTTTTTACCCAACGAACACGCTCGATGACTCCAGCCGAATGGCCATGCGCGGTGTCAACCACAATCACATCGACACCGGCAGCAACAAGCTTTTCGACGCGTTCTTCCGTGCCATCGCCAACACCGACCGCAGCACCTACGCGAAGTTGCCCATGGCTATCCTTGCACGCCGCGGGATGTTCAGTGTTCTTAACGATATCCTTTACAGTCGCCAAGCCACGCAGCTGGAAGGCGTCGTTCACGATCAGAACGCGCTCAAGACGATGCTTATGCATCAGAGTCTGAGCCTCTGCAAGGGTGGCACCTTCTTTCATCGTGACTAATCGATCTTGAGGTGTCATGATCGTACTGATCAAGGCCTCAAGCCGATCTTCAAAACGTAGGTCGCGGTTCGTGACGATACCCACGACCTTGCCGTGCTGTACGACTGGCAAGCCAGAGATCCCGTGTTGACGTTGCAATGCAATAGCATCGCGCACTGTCATATCCGGTGTCAGGGTAATTGGATCGATCACGATACCGAATTCATGACGCTTGACTCGGGCTACTTCCCTAGCTTGCTGGTCCGCTGTCAGATTCTTGTGGATGATACCGATACCGCCCTCTTGGGCCATCGCGATGGCCAAGCGGGACTCAGTGACTGTGTCCATCGCCGCCGAAACAAGCGGAATGTTCAAAGAAATATTTCGGGTCAGACGAGTCACTAGGGAGGTGTCGCGCGGGAGCACCTGAGAAAAGGCAGGCACCAACAACACATCGTCGAAGGTGAGCGCAGTTTGAATAAGACGCATACAAAAAGCTCCGGGCGCAAAGTGTGATTATACGATAGAGGGAGCTAGCCGATATGGGCTCTCGCGTTTTGGAAAAACCGCATCCAGGGCGTATACGGGCCAGAAGAATCCTTATCCCCCCAGAGCTTGGGCGACCATGACATCATGACATTTCGGGTGACACGCTCCGGATGGGGCATCATCACGGTAAATCTGCCATCCGAGGTTGTGACCGCGGTCAAGCCATCGGTACTGCCGTTAGGGTTAAACGGGTAACGCTCCGTCGCAGTGCCGTAATGATCAACAAAATGCGCTGCGCGCAGGACCTTCTGGGGGTCGCCTTGCTTAAAGAAGTTCGTAAAGCCCTCGCCATGCGCAACCGCCACGGGAATGCGCGAACCGGCCATCCCTTTAAAAAACAAGGATGGGCTTTCCGTGACCTCAACCAACGAAAGCCGCGCCTCGTATTTTTCTGACTGATTACGCGTAAAACGGGGCCAGTGCTCTGCACCCGGAATCATCGAAGCCAAAGCAGCCATCATTTGACAGCCGTTACACACGCCTAGGGCAAACGTATCGTTACGTCCGAAGTAAGCCGCAAACTGATCGGCAAGTTGATTGTTAAACCGAATACTCCGCGCCCACCCTTCGCCAGCGCCAAGCACGTCACCGTAGCTGAATCCACCAACCGCGACTAGGCCCTTAACGTCTTTGAGATCGACCGCGCCAGATTGCAAATCTGTCATGTGCACATCCCAAGCTTCAAAACCTGAGCGGTCAAAGGCCCAGGCCATCTCCACCTGACTATTGCAGCCTTGCTCCCGCAAGATCGCAATGCGCGGGCGGCTTCCTAGATTAAGGAATGGTGCTGCTATGTTTTCTTGTGGATTAAAGCCGACCAAACCAGATAAACCTGGGTCGTTCGAATCGGTCCAGAGATCATATTCAGCCTGTGCGCAGGCTGGGTTGTCACGACGCGAGGCAATGCGGTAACTCACGTCGCTCCAGATCGCACCAAGGACTGCTCGAGGCTTACTCCAGACCAATTTACCATCACGGAAAATTTCTACAGCATCATTCGCATTCAAGGAACCGATCACATGAGAGTGTGCAGAAAGACCAGCACCGCGCAGAACCTGCATGACGCTATCACGCTCGGCTGCGGGGACTTGAATGACGACGCCAACCTCTTCACTGAATAAAGCTTTCAGCGTCAACTCATCACGCTGCACAGCCACTTGTTCAGGACGAATTTTGTAATCGCCCCAATCAGCCGCATGGGCATCAATTGTCAACATATCTAAATTTAAAGAAACGCCAGTGTGCCCCGCAAAGGCCATCTCAGTTACCGTGGCAAACAACCCACCGTCAGAGCGGTCGTGATAAGCCAGTACGACACCACTTTGAGCCAAGGCACGGATGGTGACAAACATCGTCCGCAGTGCTTGAGCGTCATCGACATCAGGGACTGTCTCACCAACTTGATTAAAGGCCTGCGCTAAGATTGAGGCACCCATTCGATGCTGACCGCGACCCAAATCAATCAAGATCAAACTTGTCGGACCCACATCCGTACGTAATGCAGGCGTCAATGATTGACGCACATCCGTCACAGGTGCAAACGCCGTCACAATGAGCGAAACGGGTGCAATCACCTTACGCGCGTCGGCCCCCTCAGTCCAGGCCGTCTGCATAGATAAAGAATCTTTGCCAACTGGGATGGAGAGACCCACCTCTTGGCACAGCGTGCTCACCGCCGCCACCGTGTCGTACAGTGCGGCGTCTTGCCCCGGCGCACCGCAAGCTGCCATCCAATTGGCAGAAAGTTTGATGTCCTCCATCCGCGCGACGTCCGCAGACGCTAAGTTCGTTAACGCCTCTGCCACTGCCATTCTGCCGGATGCAGGCGCGTTAATCATGGCAAGCGGGGTACGCTCGCCCATTGCCATCGCCTCACCCCGCGTATCGTCATGGTCAGCCAAGGTCACTGCACAATCCGCCACAGGGATCTGCCAAGGCCCAACCATTTGGTCTCTGCTAGAGAGTCCTCCGACAGTACGATCACCGATCGTAATCAAGAAAGACTTGTCAGCCACAGTAGGATGTTGCAGCACACGCGTAACGGCCTCATCAAGCGCAATGACCGTCAAATCGAGCGCAGCCGTCTCAGGAACCACGCGTTTGACGGCCCGTGTCATGCGCGGTGGCTTGCCGAGAATAACGTCAATCGGAACATCAACGGGCCTCGTGCCAACTTGCGCAGCGATGGGGTCAAGTCCAGGCAAGCCCTCACCAACGACCACCTTAAGTTGACGCTCTTCGGTCGCAACCCCAACAATCGCAAAGGGACAGCGCTCTCTCTTGGCGATCTGTTCGAAACGTGCAAGATCCTTTGGCAGCACCGACAGGACGTACCGTTCTTGGGATTCATTACTCCAGATTTCTGCTGCTGACATACCTGTTTCTTCGAGCGGGACACGATTTAAATCGAAGGTCGCACCACGTCCTGCGTCGTTCACCAACTCCGGAAAGGCATTAGATAAACCACCAGCGCCGACATCATGGATCGCAACGATTGGGTTGTTAGCTCCCTGTTGCCAACAGCGATCA
>Ga0315909_10008831_pt1 | contig 10991 bp, 17 predicted proteins | sample LakEriMetagenome_11_FD_203527 | JGI IMG/M metagenome (GOLD analysis project Ga0315909, IMG submission 203527) | Freshwater fungal communities from buoy surface, Lake Erie, Ohio, United States - Buoy 2 MA125 | ecosystem: Environmental > Aquatic > Freshwater > Lake | place: USA: Lake Erie, Ohio...
CCTTGGACTTTTTGAGGCCCAGTGCAATCTTTTCTTCTTCACTAAGTTTACGCAGGGCCGCACGCCGCAGTCGAATGCGCTCTTGTTTACGCTGTTCTTTTTCACGAGCCTTGCGATCTGCTTCCTTGTGCTTGGCCCACCATTCACGCACTTCGTCATCACGGAGCAACAACAAGTCTTCGATTTTGTTGTTCTCCAGTTCAGTCATGGCCTTGCAGGCAATGCGGGCCAGCATGTCGGCCCGTTCCTTGAGGTCGCGATACTGCCAACTGTCGGTAGGACTAACATCGTCTGATCCATAATCTCTACAGGGCATGTTATTCTCCTTTGGCCTGCCGGGCTTTCAAAAACTCTACGCATGCGGCTTCGGTGCGTTTTGTTACAACAACCTTACCACCCCAGAAGCCCACAAACAGATTGCGGTGTGCCACAAACTTCACTTCACCGTCCGCACCAGTGTGCTTTTGACGAGCCGCTGGCTGGGCAGGTGCGGTCTTTTTTGCAGGAGCCTTTGGTACTGCAACCACAGCAGGCTTGACTGCCACGGCCTTTGCAGGCGCTGGCACTGCCAACGGACGATGTTCATAGCCATGCTTGGCATCGTAGCGGGCTATGGCTTTTTCGTCCATGCCCCAAGTGGCCAGCAGTCGTTTGACTTCAGTGCCGGGCAGTTGATTCCAATGTATGATAGGGTCAGTCCAGTTAGTCATTTGGGGCTCCTTTGTTGTGTATGTGTGTATTATAGCAAAACGGTGATTATTGGTCAACCGTTTTGCTTCACGCGAACATCCGTGTTCAGCGCAGGTGCATACTTTTGTATTAACTCGCGCTCCAACTTGTGTGCGGCATCTTTGCCACGCACAATGTCGATGATGGTGTAGTTGATAGCACCTTCGCCAGCGGCACGAATTGCTTCGTACAGATTCCAGTTCTTGTCTTCTGTACGGCTACGGTAGATGTGCTTGTTCACACGGCTACGAAGCGACATGGTGATTGTGCGCTGGGTTTTAGCGGTAATACCAATGTAGTACTCAAATCCAATTTGGATACAGTACACTATGTGGCTGCGATCAATACGTTTCTTTCTCATCATGTGTGTATTATAGCATTTTGGGCATTTTCCGTCAACCGAAAGATACCACTACAAAAGTACTACTTTTTGCGACCCTAAAAAGTAGTACTTTTTGCTATTTTGGCTCAGGGGCACGAGTGTTGCTAAGTACCCACATGAGAGATCCATACCACCATATCCATGACGGCGAAATATTTCAACAAAGCCGTTGCATTTGGCACGAAAACATCATGATGGATTTCTTTCGCAGCCAACTGACCCAATTGGGCTACCACAGCGTGTCTGAATCAAACAAGGTATGGGCTCGCGGATCACAACAGGTTGTTGTGTGTTTGGCCGACGATGTGTTTACCTGTAAGCCTTGGAACCAACCAAGCACCATGCCAGATGCGTGGGACACCAACACCACAGTTATCACAGACAATACCATCACCTGTGCCACACAATACCAAGTGTGCCAGTTGCCCGACAGCTATTTTGGCATCTACAGTTACACGCCAGAACTAAGCGATTGGACACCAGAGCGCAGATTCAATTTTTCAGTCAACAGATTAGATGCCAAACGATTGATGCTATTCCTTGAATTGACCACCAGAACCCTATATCCAAATTCAAGAATATTTGATTTGGAAAGGGATCTCGTGAATTTCAACTGCTGGCATTGGGGCAGCAAAAATGATTCCCCTGCGGCTTTTCGTGCCAGCTTCTCAAAAGAATTTGGCCATGTGCCTGATGTTTTGCAGGCTGTTTACCGTTCGGCATTTGAACACATGGCACCGCTGATGCCTTATCGCAACCATGAATACAGTGTGGAACAGTCACATGTGCAAGCCTGGCTCAACATGGTAATTGAAACCTACAGCAGTGATACCTGCATTGCACTGAGTGAAAAAACATTCAGAGCGTTAGTCACACCTGTACCATTCATGGTGTATGCTGGCCGTTATACCACTGCACGACTCACGCAAATGGGCTTTGATCTCATGCCAGACTTGGTCAAGCATCGCACAGATTTCAACTTGGAAAAACAAACTGGAGAGTTTGGTGATCGCATGGTAGACTTTGTGCGTGATGGTCATGAGTCTGTGGAAGCCATGAAACAGTTGCCATTTGAACAAGTTCAACTGCGTACTCAACAAGCTGCCAGTCACAATCAACAGCAGTTGGCCAAAATGAAACAGACTTGGCCTGCAGATTTTGCTCAGTGGTGGGCACAAGTTGTCGAGCGAATAAAATAATGTGTGGTGTATTGTTTGTGAAAAGTCAGCGGCCTCTTGGCCTTGACCTACACCTACAGGCAGTTGAAAAAATAAAATCCCGAGGACCAGACTTTACACACTACCAACATCACAACAACGTTTTCATAGCACAGACTGTGCTACACATCACAGGCGAAGATGAGTTTTATCATCGACCACGATCAGACTTTTTGGCCTACAACGGTGAAGTATACAACTATCGTTGGTTTGGCAAATACAGCACAGACACCGAACTGGTTTATCGCACTGTTCGAGAACAGAACTACAAGAAGATTCCTTACTTTGAAGGACCGTGGGCTTGGGTATATACTGATTTTGAGTCAGTGAGATTTGCCACTGATCCACAAGGCGAACGCTGTTTATATCGATATCAAGACAATGACATTTTGATTGTGAGCAGTGAAGTGTCGGCAATTTTGTGCTATGTGCAACCTAAAATTCATATTGAATCCTGGACGCAAAAACATTGGCCCACCATACAGCGCACACCCTATCCAGGTATTGAACGCTGTGAGCCTGGTCGATTGTATACCGAAACTGGTGCAAGTTTCCAAATTGATAGCATATTTGACTGGGCCCTTAATCCACAGTCCATGAGTGAAGGGGAAGCTCAAGAAGAATTTGATTGGATATTTGACAAAGTCATAGCAGACATGCGCCCTACGGAATCTGCGGGATTGACCTTTAGTGGTGGCGTAGACTCTGGCATCATACTGGCTGCCATGCCTGAGTTTGCAGGATTGTATACCACAGTGTGTGAAGGTAAAGACACTGTGAGCACAAGAATTAGAGAGTTTTTGACCGACCAACAATGTCAAAATCTCACTGAGTTGCTCATGACTGAACGTGATTGGGCACAAGACTACATTGACATTATCAAGTGTTCACAAATGCCTGTGCAGAGTTGGAGTTTTGTGGGCCAATGGCACATTGCGCATCACTGTCAACAACGAATTTTGTTTACTGGCATAGGTGCCGACGAACTGTTTGGTGGATATGGTCAATACCAAAACATGCAATTTACTACCAACACATCTGCAAGTCCTTACAGTCAATTTGATTCTTCAGACACAGACAGTCAACGACTTTGGAATCAATGTGTGTCTGCGTCACAAGGTCATGCAGGTGCTGCCACATTACTAATGGATTATCTTGTGCAGATCACAGCAGTTGATGCACGAGGTGTAGACACCATGACCATGGCACACAGTATAGAACCACGCTCGCCATTCATGCATCCTAAGATTGTAAAGTTTGCTCTCAACTTGCCTTGGCATTTGCGGCAAGGCAAACCTTTGTTACAAAACAAGTTTTTGCGTAAATGGCCTAAAGATTTACTGTTGCCCAAGCAAGGATTTGCAGGACACTGCAACGACAGTTTGCCTTGGTTGGGAGTGAATGTTCTTGCATCTTCGGATCGATCTGCACAATGGAAACAGATTCAGTCGGCTACTTTTTTAAAATATTGTGGTATTGGTTCCAGTCAATCAAGCAATCAAACCATTCAGGAGTGATGTCGATTCCTGGATGTGCTTGAGCATAAGCCACAAAGGCTTGCACACAATCTGATTCACTGGGTGTGACCCATCTGGTTTGATCACTGTTGTATTCGTACCAGTACATGCCAAACGGCGCTGTGGGATCAGTAAGTCTAAAAGTAAACAACTGCCCTGGCCGAGCACCGCATAATCCAGCAAATTGCTCCAGAGTGGTTACTGGTTGTAACTGTTGATATTGATCGGCCCTGCTGGCATGTGTGCTTATGAACGCAGGCACAGTTTGGATTTCTGGTATGCGTTCCAAACATCTCAATCTACTGTCTCCAGTGCCAGGGACCAGTGTACCATCTTGATCCAGTAACAGCCAAGGTTTTACGATACCCTGTGCTCGAATATCATGTATCCAAAGATTTAGTTTGACCAAGTTGGCAATGTCGTAGTGGTTGCGAACATCAGCTGCAAATCCATCTATACCGTCGTGGTTGAGCCATTCCATTGCCCATCTACACAGTTCACTGAGTCGTTGATTGGTTGGTAGGTTTTGAAATTCCGCACATGGATTCCAAAACAAACGATGATTGCCGTTGTGCATGCTGTCATATACAGGATCTCGAGGACCGGGCCATTGTGCTTCAATTAAAGGATTGTTCCAGTACATAAATTATGTTCTGTTTAAAAACGTCAACCACTTTTCCAAGTCGTTGTACATGGCCAGCATCACTGCCTGCTTGCTACCAAATAAAATAATCTGTGGGTTTTTGCCAATTTTGATGTAGTAAGGACAATCCAACTTTTTGTCCAAGGTCAACAAATGCCTAGCAATAGCAACTATGTTAGTCGGAACAGCAAATGAGTATGTTTCAAACTCCCATGTGCTCAAGGCCATGAATCCTGCGTTGGTAAGTCGAAATCCGCCACCTTCTCTAAAGTTCATCCACCATGATTTGCAGGCTTCGTCATAGGTGGGACGATCGTCTTCAGGAAGACCTGTCAATATCTGCTGAGTGATCTGTTGTTTAGTTAGCATTGGGGTACACAGTATCCCCAGACTTTAAGAGTACCACTGAAAACTTTGTGGTCTGAAACTGTGTGTTGAGTTTGCGAGCTAGATTCTTGGCATGCCCAGGATTGGAGAAACTGACCTTTTTATACTTGGGCCCAGGATACTGGGTAAGCATGTTTGAAGTTTTTAAGTTGATTGGTTTGTTATCATAAAAAACTGCCCACACGCCTTCTGAGGCCAACACTTGTTCGGTCTTGTAGGTTTGTTTGTTGGTGATTTCAATTAACACCTGTGGCTTGGGTCTTGACATAGATAAACTCCGTGTTTATTTATCCCAATAACTATGTAGATTTGAAACCGCCACCGGATAACACCACTTCAATCGGTTCATTTTGAACAGCCTGTTCTCGACGTGATTGTTCAAGTGCCAACAATAGTTTGGTTATATCGCCGTGCAAATCCTTGGCATCGCGCATGGATATGATAAGGTCTTTTTGACCACGACTTTCCGCTGCCTTGATTGAATCAATGAACCGATTAATATGTAGATTCATCGCAAGTATTGTTTCAAACTGGGCGGTTGCCAGCCTTCGGGCTTGAGGATTTTGCCATCTTCTCTGCGCAATACTTTGCCGGTAGTTGGATCTATTTTGGCCATGTTGCTACCGTGTACTTCTTTCCACGCACCTTCGACATCTACACCAATTGAATGTAGTGCGCCAATTGTAACAACCAAAATGTCAATCAATGCGTCAACATCATCTTCTCTTGTGGTTGAATCTTCTAACTCTTGCACTTCTTCTTTGATGAGAGTGTGGTAAAGTTTATACTGATCGATGTTCTCAAACCCAGTGGTCTGGCCTGATGCCAACATAAACATTTGTTGATCTTTAAATGGATTAGTCATTGATTTCCTTTAGCTTTAATTTATATATCGGTTGCCACATTGCCGCGGCATTTTTGTGTGCATCCATTAACGGATGCAACCCGATTGAGGTTACTTCATACCGATGGTGATAAGACCAATCTAAGAAGTTTTTATCGTCAAACCACAATATTTCTTTTGAAACTTGAGTCTGCAATACTTGTATGTAATCTGGGGCATGCATTGATTGATCCAATAGATGGTAATCCATACATGTTTGGATAGAAACTATATTTTGATTTTGTAAAAAGTTTTGCACAGCATAGATAGTTTGTAAGTTTCGAAATTTATTCCAAACTAAACTACTGTTGGTATAATCATTATAAAAATCAACTACTCGGTGAGCTTCGGTTGCGTTGATGTCTTGCATGAGTTTTTCAGGGACACACGTCTCGCCTAGTGTGATCCATTTTTCATGTGCTACCATATAAAAATCCCAACGATGCAACCAAGTCCAATTTATAACTGCCAGTGTACCTGCATTATTTGGATTGCTATAATAAGAATAAATTTGTCTTGCAATATTGTCATTACTGCATCCTGGAACAGCAAATGTTTTGTAAGAACAATTTAAATTTTTTGCAGCCAGGGCCGGCCAGGCCTGAGCACCGTCATCATTGTCAGATAGTTCTGTTCCATAAATGAAACTATCACCAAAACTTGCAATATCAAACCGATGCACTTGCCTGTTCCTTGGTGTAAAATGGACCTTGATACTTGTAACGCTCAAGTGCAATCAGTTTGGGATTACGCACAATTTTCCATGAACGATGTTGCTTTACTGTGTACCAACCAGCCGCAAACCACGACTTGGATTTTTCCTGTTTGGTAAACAATGGCAACTTCAGTCGCACATTCCACAATCCGTTGTAGGTCTTACATCCAGTTTCATATCCGTGAACTGAATCATTGGGCGGTGGTGTTACTGTTTCAGAAGGTTCAAAAGTGATGTCAATCACTTCTCTAACCATGGGCATGGTTTTGTAGTTGGATACTTGATTTTGTATTTTTACAACATACCCATCTGCACTGGCTTCAATGTTGCCAATCTTTTGATTGTTTTGTTTGAGAATCCAGTATTGATTGTCAATTACCGGTTTTGCTATGATCATTTTAATGCTCCTTGATATGTTTGATTCAGCCAACGACCAATGGGTTCAGCTTGGTCACTCAGCTTGGTAAGCTCATACTTGCCGCAGAACTTGAGAAAGTGTGCGCCTACCATACCTGTATCTTTGTCACTGATCTGTTCACGGATCACAGCATCCACGATATCTTTCACTGCCTGCGGTTGTGCTGTGAGATCAATCAAGGTCACGTTGCGTTCGTAATCTTCTAGCACCTTGTGTTCTTTTTCTTCGTGGTCCGACCAACGTTGCAACATGAGATTGTTCCAATTGTATCCTTTTTTGTTGCGATCTTCAAATGCTTCTGTAATACCCACACGATTCTTTGTGCCTTTTACAGGGGCACCAGGATATGCCGAAAACACATTGTCACCAGGATCACCGCGCACACATTTCAAGAACAACACCCACTTCTGATAATCAGTCGGAGCCACAAAGCTCTTGTCGGCTTTGCCTACTTTGATCTTTGAATTGCTTTCGATTGTAAAACTCAATTGGTTGCCTTTGGCATCTGTTACGCCATCAACACTGAACAGGTGATCGTTTATACCATTGTATAATTGACAATTGGGTGCAACCAACTGAACGAAGTCTGAATCACTGCTGACAATAATATGTTCATCTTGGGGGTGTAGTGCAATCCAGCGGGCAATGATGTCGTCCGCTTCTGCTGTGGCACAGCGGATTACGCTACAATTTGTTTTCTCAGACAAGTATTTAGTCAGCTCATCATAGGTTTCCCAAAACAACTTGTCCTCTTCTGCTTCAGTTTCGCTCATGGCACCACGGGCCACAGCACGATTGGCTTTGTAGGGTTTGTAGTGATCTTTGCGCCAGCTACGCCCTTCCAGTGCGAAAACCACATGATCTACACCAAAACGCCGAGCTACCTTGTTGGCACTCATCATGGTCAAGTGTAGCGCAAAGCCCAATTTAGTCCATGTGTCGCTGGCCCTGTGTGCCGAATGGCGGGCTCGGAAAAACATGTTAGCAGTATCAATCAGTAGATATTTCATTAGGGCGGTCCAGAAGTTTGTGTTGCTTTAAGTATTGTAACACATATTCTGACCAAAATCTATGGCCATTGGCTCCAAAGTGATAACTTTTGGGATTCACATGCTCGAATCCGTTGTTTTTTAGTATGGCATTCCAACTGTGTTCTCTTGAATATGGCTCAATGTAATGCCCTTGCCAATCTCTTTGATTTGGCATGTCACTAAACGTGCTGTTACCGCTGTAGAAAAGATGCCGCACATTAAGGTCTTTTAGCCGACAATGTAGGTGCCATATTTTGTTGTGCCACTCATCTGTTTTTTGAGTCCAATTAACGTCCAGTATGTACTGACGATATCTAGGTTCGAGTTCTGGTGGCACCATATCTATACCACTAGCATTTACTTGATAATGCTTGCCTTCATACACCCATTCTTCTCGTTCCCAAGTGGTCCATTGAATTATCATCACAGTATCATACAAGCGGGAATAATTATTATGGATCCAATCTGTAGTGGTACGTAGTATGCGGTCATTGCTGGCTGCTGTTTCGGCATCACAGTAAAATTCAGTGTTGAGCATTCGGCTCAAGTGCCGGCCCCAGCTGGCTTCTAAGTTGAGTGGATGAGGTCTACGATCAATGCCATATCGACCATCATCTACCGCCATTACCGCAGGTATTACTGCCTCTGCAGCCGCTGTGTGGCTACAACCATTTACATACAATATCATTTCTGTAGCAATACTTTTTCTGTTTCGGCAGCTACCACACGCTTGCGAAGGCTTGAGCTTGAGAATGAGTGATCTCTACCATTGAACACAATTTCGATACCGCGGTCATAGCATTCGTTGTGACCCGAAAAGTCTTTGTTTTCGTATTCTACCCCAAGTATACGAACGTCAACTGGGAGGATCAACAGAAGGTCACAGAGATCCTGTTCAGTTTGGTAAACAACAACTTCATCTACGTAACGGCATGCAGAAAGCTGTATCTGTCTCTCCACAATACTTTGTATCGGACGATTCTTAGTCTCAGGCCTATCGATAGTTGGGTCCGTTTGGAGCCCACAGATGAGGTAATCACAGTGATTCTTGGCTTCCGAGAGCATGGCAATGTGGCCCGCGTGGAGCATGTCAAATGTTGAGAAAGTGATGCCAATTTTTTTGCCTTCTGATTTGAGTTGTTTGATGTGATTGAATATCATCCGATCTCACTCCGGCCATCACCAAGGTCACGCTTTTGTACATACATGCCAGAATTTTTAATTGCTTGTTCTTGTTCCCATGTTTCCATCACAACGTGTCGGCATATATTTTGGAACCACCGATCCACGATCTCACCATCTGAGTCTGTGGGTTTCATCATGTAGCCAGCTTTGATCAAACGTGCTACAAAGATTTCATTCCAGTCCAGTTCAAATGCACCTTGATGCAAGTTGTTGGGATCCACATCCATACTGAGCACAGCCACATAAGGTTCTCCCTTTTCGGTAGCTGTTTGTTTTGCAGTTTTAGGCGGTGGTTCTACAACTTTGGCCTTAGTAACTTTTTCTACCACAGGTGATGGTTTCTTTTGAGATTTTTTAAACCAGTCAAACATCAGTCCTGCCCCATTTAATTTTCAACCAAATACGTTCGTGTATGTAGTAATCAATACTCAATAGAACATGCAATGCTGTGGCAAAACCTGCTGAATTTCCTAGATTACCTGTGAACATGTAAGTCCAAAAGATTGTAAACAACCAAGCAGTCAATCTATAGGTAAGCATCCTTACCACTGTGCGTTTTTTTGTTTCAGACATTTATTTGCCCCACCCATTGCCCCATAGATCCACGTGCAATCTTGGGCTATAGTTGTAACCACGAGCCAGTGCCCAGTCTGCCACATTCACTCGGTTGCGTTCGTATGGTGTTACCACACCGCCTTGTGGCATCACATAGGTAACACCACGGAAGCCTGCCTCACGATACACACCCACAGCACGGTCAACTTCTTCAAAGTGTGCCAGGGTCTCTACCACAAACTTCAAATACACTGTGCCATATGTTTGATAGTCTATCACAATCTCAGGCTTGATAGCATCCGACCATGATTCGCCCGATGCTGACAGCTTGGGACTTACTGAAAAAGTAATTTCTCTTTCGTCGCTACCAAACGCCCAATCTGTTAGATACTCTTTGAATTTAGGTTGTAGCTTTTGAGTGCCATTGGTTTCAAATGTGATGTTTTTCAAATCACTCATACCGCCTTGCGACAGCAGTTCTTCGTAACCACGCTGCCAACCCAACAACGGTTCACCACCTGTGATCACAAGATGTACATCATTGCCGTTGTGTTGTTCCCACTGTTTGTTAGGAGTAAGAGCCAACATCTTTGAGATCAGTTCATCATGCGTAAGCGTGTGACTCAAATCCTTAAATGCAGGATGCCACGAAGCATAGCTATCACATCCGGTGGTCACAAGCGGCAGTTCAAGAAAATCTTTGTACAGGTGTATGTTCTTTGCTACTTCGTCTGCTTCGGTAGACTGTACGCCCGGAGCGCAGCCAAAGCCCGAGCAAGTGAAGTTGCATCCGTATGTGCGTAAGAACACACTAGGAACACCAACAAAGCGTCCTTCGCCCTGTGCAGAATAAAATAACTCACTAACTTTTAATTTCATATTTTTGTTGCTTTAACCAGTAGATGCCAACCCAAGTATTCGCGAACTGCTTGACGCATTTCTTCGCTCATTGCCGCAAACCAAGGTTCCAGTTCATAGATACCTTGCTTGTACTTAGGTACATTATACATGAAACAATGCGCTTGTCTAATGCGTCCGATATGGAATTTGCCCTCTAGCAACTGATAGACTTCTTCTTTTGTGTAGGCTTTGGCATACGGACATCCGGCTTGTGCTTCGTATTGGTCCAGACCTTTTTGGATCATGGCATACTTCCAACTGTCACGAGCATACACTAGCATTTTGAACTCGCCACCGTCCACGGTCAAACTGTGTATGTTTTCAATCACACGATCAATGTCTGGGTAGTGATGCAACACACCACAACTGTAAACCAAATCAAATTTGCCCAGGTGTGCAAGGTCATCGTCGCCACTGCCTTGAATGAAC